>JAEEGL016407281.1_pt1 | contig 11071 bp, 11 predicted proteins | sample 9134231 | NCBI WGS metagenome assembly JAEEGL01 (sample SAMN16246548, study PRJNA631951) | gut metagenome | biome: gut microbiome; feature: rumen; material: fiber-attached | host: Bos | place: Iran: Karaj | collected 2018-10
GCCGCGTCGACGACGTTATCAAGTCCTCCGGCTACCGTATCGGACCTTTCGAGATCGAGAACGTTATCATGGAGCTTCCTTACGTACTCGAGTGTGCCGTTACAGGTGCACCTGACCCGAAGGGCGTAAGAGGAATCGTAGTTAAGGCTACAATGACTCTCGTTAAGGGCACTGAGCCTACAGAGGAACTCAAGAAGGAGATCCAGGAATACGTTAAGGCTAAGACTGCTCCTTATAAGTACCCTAGAATCGTAGAGTTCGTTGATGAGCTTCCTAAGACTGTATCGGGTAAGATCAGAAGAAGAGCTATCCGTGAGGATGACGCATCCAAGTCCTGATCCGGCACATCGAAAAGCTTAAATTCACCAACCTTAAGAGGCTGCGATTTCGCAGCCTCTTTTTGGTTCTTCACGGAATTCGTGGGAATAGCAGAACGCCGGCCAAGCAATGTGTTATTCTATATGGCAGTACATCAACATGATAGGGGATAAGAAAAATGGAAGAGAAGAAAGCACTCATCGTTATCGATCTGCAGAACGACTTTCTGGGTGAAAGCAGAAGGCCTATGTTTTCATACAACACGGATGAACTGGTCGCCGCGGTCAACAGATCCATCGCTTCTTACAAAGAAGCAGGCTGCGACATCATCTACATCAAGCAGTATTACCACAACATCATCACCAACAGGTTGCTGATCGGCTTTGCCATAAAAGGCACGCCCGGCGCCGAGATATACGACAAGATCGATATCGTTTCCGAAAACGTTTTCGTGAAGTATCTGCCTAACACTTACAGCTCAAAGGAATTTCGCGAATTCATGGAAAAGAGGAGATACACGGAAGTCATCCTGTGCGGCGTCGACGAGTGTGGCTGCGTGGGCGCTACGGCCAAGGGCGCGGTCAAGACGGGTGTTAAGGTCAAGATGATCGCCGACAGTATCGGATGCCGTTTCCCCGAGAGCAAGAGACAGAAGATGAGAGCTTCGCTAAAGGCCCTTGGAGTCGAGTATATCTGATAAAAAGGACTCTTCACGGAACAGGTTAATAACATGAGCATACTAATTAAAGATACAACCAGAGAAGAAAGAGAAAGAATCGTCGCAGAGTCTCTCGGCAACATAGACGGCATGTGCGACGGCTGCATGCCGGGTCTTGCAGAGATGTATCAGGACTACATCGACGGCAAGCGTGAGATCAAGGACATCAATATGTCTTTCAACAAAGGCTACGTCTCAGGCTACCTATACGATTCTGATGCAGGACGCCCCTCCTGCCCCATGTGATCATCCGGCTATGTGCCACATAGGTGACAGTGAGTCTGCACCGCGGCCAATCTTCTGACAGACGACATCCCGCTCTCCCGTAACATACGGCCAGAAGTTCTCATAGATGTCACGCGGGTCTCTCACCGGAGGTATGGGCAGCCTCCTTATATCGAGTATGTCATCTTCACTCCCATTCCGCATAAGAAGAAGGAAATGCCGCCTGTCATAGGCCAGAATATCGTCGTATAAAGGGTCATTTAAGATGCGCTTCTTAAGCAGCGGAAGCACGCAATTACGGGGATTTAACATTGTTACAGCCACTCCGCCCTCATTCTTAAAGTCCATCCCCTCCATAAGCGATTGGGACTCTCGATAGAGGTCTCTTATCGCCATCTGGATACGTCTCATAGTCTCATCTTCATAGTCCTCGGCGACACACGCACCGAACCTTATGCCCCTGCTTATGAGTTCATAAAGATCGAGCTCCATCCGGGGGAGACTTGTCAGGAAGCAGTCGGTTATCATCTGCTGGACCTCGGCAGATGCACACTGTCCCATGTAACGGTAAAGCCTGTCGGCCTGAGCAAGATTAGGTCGCACATACATGTACCGCTCCTCGAACGGCTTCCCCTTCACCATGAACTCCGGCTTGATATCCAGAGGTCTCACCTTCATGGCGATACATTTAAGGTAAACACTGAGCAGACCCTCAAGTGTCCCGTCATATGTAAAATCATGGATTATGTGTGTCATGCCCACATTCTATCAGCCGAACATTCGTTTGTAAACTGAATTTACAGGGAAATTAATTGTTCGGTATATAAGAATCCTTTTGAGGCACAATAATTGGACAACTTGGTGGACAGTTATGAAAATTGTCCGCCAAATTGTCCATATGACGGCTTTATGGACAGATCCATGGACAATTTCTGAAACTGTCCACACAACTGTCCACCACACCGTCCGCCACCGCAAGCCGCCTTACCAAAGCACAATAAAAGAGCCGCCCGGAAGCGGCTCTTTCATATTAGCTTTACTTATAAGCGTCTATCAGGGACGGGGAAGTCCGAGAGCTCTAAGGATAGCATTGATATCATCTCTGTAGTCATCCTTATCCTTAGTTGTGATGATGATGAAGATCTCATCCTCTACATAGTAGATGCCACCGTAAACATAATCTTCACCTGTGACAAAATCATCATCGTCGCACTCGCCGTTCAAGAGGATATATCCGTATGTATCACGGTCTACTCTTCTTGTTCTTCCGTCGAAGTTCTTATCGTCCTTCATATCGTCGAAATCCTCGAGGATATCTTCCCACTCATCTCTTGCATCATCGTCATCGTCGAATGTACGGAATGCGATAGTGTAGTGATCATCCAATACATAAACTGTTCCGCCGTATGTGCCATACTCGTCATCATCGAATACTTCCTCAAGAGCATCCTCAAAGTCCTTGGTTCTGATACGCTCAATCTTCTTAGCACAGCCAGCAAGAGGCAACAACAACGCGCCAATCAAAGTAACTGCTACTACCTGCTTTACACCCTTCATGTTAAAGCCCTCCCTCAATCTTTTTGGGGTTACAACCCTATATAATATAACAAGAAACTTTTACTTATGCAAAAGGCTGTCTCAAACGAGACAGCCTTCTTGGTTCAATCTAAAGTCTTATGACCTTAATCAGGGCTTCGGATAACCGAGAGCATTGAGGATTGTATCGATATCCTCTCTGTTGCCGTCCTTGTCCTTTGTTGTCATAACGATGATGATCTGATCCTCTACGTAGAAGATACCACCGTAGTAGTAGTTCTCACCGCCGTTGAGGAACTGAACGCCAGAAACACCTGTAAGGAAATCCTCGTCCTCGCACTCACCGTCGAGAAGGATATAGCCGAAAGAACCTGTTGTTACAGTCTTTCTCTTGCCGCTGAAATCGCCGCCGTCAGTCATATCCTCATAAGTATCATAGATGTCATCCCATGCATCAGCTGCATCATCCTCATCACCGAACTCATAGAACTCGATAAAGAAGTTGTCACCATAGCAATAGATGTTATCACTTGCATCGGTATAATCGTCATCATCCATAACTTCCTCGAGAGCGTCACGGAAATCGCCGGCCTTTACAGTCTCGATCTTCTTAGCGCAACCTGCGATAGAAAGTGCCATAGCACCTACGAGTGCAACTGAGATAACTTTCTTCTTCATTGTTACATACCTTCCTTTAATTTTGGTTTTAATCGGCTGTTAACATACAGACTTAGTAATTTTACCACATTTCTCAAACTAATTTAAGTCTGTGATAAACTTTTTTACCCTTACGTGCAATTGCCTCGCCCTCGGCGTCAAAATCCTTCTCCGTAAGCTTGTAGAACTTATCAGCAACGACCTCATCATTCAGGTAAACACCCTTCTGGTCGATCATTCTTCTGCACTCACCGTTGGACTTAAATACGCCTGCCTCAACGAGCACCTGAGCAAGGTCAACGCCTTCTGCCAAAGATGCGGAAGGAATCTCTGTTGTCTTCATATCATCGGACTTACCGCCCTTGTTCTCGAACAGATCCTCGGCAGTCTTCTTAGCGATGTCAGCCTGCTCCTTACCATGGATAATTGCAGTAACTTCATAAGCCAAACGCTTCTTAGCCTCATTGATGGCAGCGTCTGTAAGCTTTGCATACTCATTGATCTCTTCCATAGGAAGGAATGTAAGAAGCTTCATGCACTTGATTACGTCAGCATCATCGACATTTCTCCAATACTGGTAGAAGTCGTAAACAGGTGTCTTGTTGGGATCAAGCCATACAGCACCCTTAGCTGTCTTACCCATCTTCTTGCCTTCGCTGTTAGTAAGGAGGGTGAACGTCAGGCCGTAAACAGAATCGCCCTTCTTTCTTCTTACAAGCTCCATACCTGCAAGGATGTTGGACCACTGATCGTCACCGCCGAACTCGAGGTTACAGCCGTACTTCTCGTGGAGGTAATAGAAATCGTAACCCTGCATCAACATGTAGTTGAACTCGAGGAATGAAAGACCCTTCTCAAGACGTGCCTTGTAGCACTCAGCTGTAAGCATCTTATTTACTGAGAAGTGTGTTCCGGTCTCTCTTAAGAACTCGATGTAATTGAGGTTACGGAGCCAATCTGCGTTGTTAACGATGAGAGCCTTGCCATCAGAGAAATCAACAACCTTGCCCATCTGCTTCTTGAAGCACTCTACGTTGTGGTCGATAGTCTCAACTGTCATCATCTGACGCATATCAGTTCTTCCGGAAGGATCTCCGATCATGGCTGTACCGCCGCCCATGAGAGCGATAGGTCTGTGACCTGCCTGCTGCATGTGGCTCATAACCATCATCTGTACGAAGTGACCTACATGAAGTGAGTCTGCCGTGGGGTCGAAACCGATATAGAAGCTGACACCGGGCTTGCTCAACAAGTCATAGATCTCTTCCTTATGTGTAGCCTGTGAGAAATATCCTCTCTCTTCAAGCGTATCGAATACGTTCTTGTACATGATCCTGCCTCCGTAATCTTTTAAAAACCAATAAATAATAACACCTTAAATGCTCTGGCTCAACCTCGACGCATTTATGGCAGCAGTAGCTCCGTCGGCTGCTGCGGTAACGAGCTGACGGACTTCCTTCGTCCTGCAGTCACCTGCAGCGAACACACCTGGAGTCGATGTCTCGCATGTCTCATCTGCGATAACATATCCTGCTTCATCAAGCTCCACGAGATCTTTAAACACGCCGTTCTCGGGTATAAGTCCGATTGCAACAAACAGGCCGTCAACATTAAGTTTCTCGTTGGTACCGTCAAGGCACGTGACCGTCACGCTTGTAAGCTTGTCATCACCCTGGATTGCCGACACTGTATACGGAAGCTTCGTGATGACGTTCTCATGCGTAAGAAGTTCATCAACGAGCGACTTATCAGCTCTGAATTCCGTTCTTCTGTGGATGATATAAACTTCCTTGCAGATCTCGGAAAGGTAGATGGCATCTTCGACTGCAGTATTACCGCCTCCGAACACAGCCACGGTCTTACCCTTGAAGAAAGCGCCGTCACATGTAGCGCAGTAAGAAATCCCTCTTCCCGCATACTCACGCTCGCCCGCAAGTCCCATCTCTCTTCTTCTGACTCCGCTCGCGATAATTACCGTCTTCGCCTCGCATGTCGAGCCGTACTCACCCGTCATGCTAAAGCCCTCCTCGAGGCTGCCTTCGATCTTCTTTACGGTATCGAAGAGAAACTCTGCACCGAGGCTCTGCGCCTGCTCGAAAAGCTTATTAGCATATTCATAACCCGACACACCCGGAAGCGCCGGGAAGTTATCGATCTCGGGTGTATTGATTATCTGGCCGCCCGGCGCTTCGCCTTCGAAGACCACAACTGATCTTCCCCCGCGCCTTGCATAAATAGCCGCCGTAAGTCCGGCAGTGCCTGCTCCTATAATTGCAACATCGGTCATGATTCTTTCTCCTCTACATACTCACGAATGATCGCATCAACCTCAGGGAAAGACTTCGCTACCGAGATGATCTTGCCCTCAGCGGAGACGAAGCAGTGTTCACTCTGACCCGTGCATCTTACCTGGCCTGTCGCCTTATCCTTTACCTCGTATTCGATGTAGAGTCTTACACCGGTGTACTTAGTAAACTTGATGGAAATAACTACGGTGTCATAGAACTCGGCACTTGTCTTAAACTTGGCGGTAACAGAAGTTACAGGACTCATGATCCCGTTCTCCTCACACTCTTTATAACCAAGACCTATCTTCTCGAATGCGTCTACTCTCGCCTCTTCAAACCATCTTATGTAGTTCGAGTGATGAACTATCTTCATCTGATCTGTCTCGTAGTACTGAACTATGTGTTCGTAAGGTTTAATCTCTTTCATCCGTTAACCGCCTGTGTACAAAAATCTGCTATATCTTTAAAGTAGTCCCACCTGACACTCTCGTTCTGAATCTCATGACGGTAGTGTCCGTAGTTCTTCTCCGTAACGATAATTCCCTTGGTGCGAAGTATCTCGCATACATCCTTAACTCCCGCGCCGTAGTTACCTACAGGATCGTCCTCTCCGTAAGTAACAAGAACCTGCTTACCAAGATCTACCTGATCGTAAGCATCCTTCTTCTGCATTCTTCCCACGAGCTTAAAAAGATCATTAAAGCCCTTGTTGGTAAATAAGAATCCCGCATACGGATCTGCGATATATATCTCGACTTCTTTCTCATCGGAAGTAACCCAGTCGAAGTTCGTCTTGGGATTATCGATGCGTCTGTTATAAGTTCCGAATGCTATCTTATCCAGAAGCTTGCCCGGCTTCTTCTTACGGCCGAATACCTTACACTGCGTATTCGACAGGAAAATGCCCGCACCAACCGCAGGATTAGGTCCCATCGTGGATGCGAATACGAAAGCCGAGAACTCCTTGCTGTACTCCGGAGTAATGTAGATGTTACGGCAGACGAACGAACCCATGCTGTGTCCGTAAAGGAAATACGGAACATCGTCCCCGAATCTTTCCTTCGCCCTGGCATGCATTGTCATCTCGTCCTTCAGGATACAAAGATGTGAATCTTTAGCATCACCGAAGTATCCCAAGGGCATGTCATTACCCTTGTTAAGCTCATAAGTCTGGCCATGTCCCATCATGTCCATTCCGCAGACATCAAAGCCGCGTGAATTAAGATATGAAGTCATCTCGGCATATCTTCTGAAGTGGTCCGCCATGCCGTGACAGATCTGAATCACGCCCTTCGACTTAACAGAATGATCTTCACGCGGGCAGAAGAATCCTGCTATCTTGTTGCCGCCTCCGACAGCGGCATCGAAAGTTATTCTCTCTTCACTCACTTAAGATAAACCCTGATTGCCTTTCCGATCTTATCCTTGGGAAGAACGTTAACGCCCTCGGAAACAACAGCGCCGTCAACTTCAATCTTAGCTACTGTATCGCATCCGCCGTTCATTACATATGTAACGTCTACAGGCTTGCCGTTGAACTCAAACGATACGCCTGCCTCACCCTTCTCATCGAACTGGGAAGAAAGAAGTCCGGGCTCGAACTTCATGTCGCCGTAGTCACCCTTAACACCTAAGATCTCGTTAAGAACCGTGAGGATAAGCCAGCTTGCAGCACCTGTGAGGTAGTGGTAAACACCTCTTCCCTTAGGATCGAAATACTCCGGTACACCGGGATAGATCTTGGAAGACTCGAAGTCAGCTGCGTGTCTGTAAAGTGAGCCGATTACCTTCCAGCCTGCGTCCTTAAATCCTCTTGTGTAAAGAGCGTTACCGTACATAACTGCCATGTGTGAGAAGACTGCGCCGTTCTCCTTCTGACCGTAAGCGAATCCGAACATTCTTCCCATATCAGTCTTGATCTCGTGGAAGTCTGTGTTAAGTCTGTATCCGCCTGCTGCTTCATCGTAGAGATACTTGTCGGCAGACTTGATGATCTCGGCTACCTGCTCCTCGGAAGCGACGCCGCTCATTACAGTAAATACCTGACCTGTGATCATCATCGCAGGGGAACCGTCCTTCGCGCCGTTAGTCTCGAGCGGTCTGCCGCTGTTATCGTAATAGCTGTTAAATCTTGAGAAGCCCTCGGAATCCGTGAACCACTCGTTGCTTGTGATGTGCTTGGAAAGTGCGTCAGCCTTTGCCTCAAGGTCACGTGCAATGGCATCAAGAGAATACTCTGCCTTGCTGCCGCTAAAACCGGACTTAACCTTTTCGCAGTAGCTCATGAGCGCATCTCTTCCTCCCTCTGTGCCGAGGAGGTCACCAAGCTCAGCTATAAGCTCAACCTTGTCTCCATAGATGGATGCGAACTTGTCGAGGATCTGTGCGAGCTTTCTGTAGTTGCCTGCATACGCTGCAGTAAATGCCACGGACTCACCCTTGTCCTTAGCCATGTCGAGAGCGTCGTTCCAGTCAGCACCTCTAAGCTTCATGGAGCCGTGCTCGCCGATGTCGAAGTAAGCTGCGAGATTCTGGAGGAGAAGGTGCTCAAGAACTGTTCCTGTGCACTTGGATGAAGGCTCTTCCTCAAGAAGCTTCTCGCCTCTCATAACCTGTCTGTCGATGAAGTAAGGGGCAGTCTCGTTGAGGATGCCCAAGTCGCCGCTCTGCTTCATGTAAAGATCCATCGTCATGAACGGCCACATAGCGTGATCCATCCAAACTCTCGTGATGCCGTTTCTGTCAGCGATGAACTCGCCGCTTCCGGTGCCGATGATGGTCGCATTTGTACCGTCGGTTCTTACACCGCCGAAGTTATCTACGAGCATGGATCTTACGTCAGCGGGGTCCATGATAATGAGCGCGAGGCAGTCCTGCCAGAGGTCTCTCCATCCTCTTCCGCCCTTACCGTAGTCGTGGTGAGGAAGGAAGGAGCATCCGTAGATTCTTCTCAAGATGGGCTGAATTCCTACCCAGTACATCCAGTTGTCGAAGTTCTTGTCGCCCGTGTGGAGGCGCACGTTAACCTTCTTGGACCAATACTCCTTGTTCTTGTTAAGCTCTGCATCGAAAACGGATGCCGTAAGGTACTTCTCTGCTGCTTTAGCAGATCCGCCTGCTGCGCTTATGGCAAGTACCGTTACATACTCTGCTGACTCGCCTGCAGCCAATGTCTTGCTCTCGAAAGCACAAGCACCCATTGCCTCGAAGCCGTCAACGCTTGCGCCTGCACCTACTGCGGGAGCTCCCGTCACAGCGAAAAGCGGGTTATCAAAAGTTCCGCCTTCACCAATGAAGTCCTCTGCAACAGGGCAGAATCCCGTAGGAGCCTTGCCGTCGCCTTCAGCTGCGAAGAAGCCGTACTCGACTTCATTCTTTCTGTGTCCTCTCTCATCGAAAGTAAGAGTAGGATTATTAACTACACCGTAAGCTGTCGTGCTTATGCGGTTAAGCATGGAAGTAACGTTTCTGTGGTCTCTTATGTTATCTGCAGATCTGCCGTAGATGGGAGTTGCAGCTGTAGCCGTGAACGTAACAGGAGCATCAGAAGTGTTCGTGATCTTGATCTTCATGAGCTCGACCTGATCGTTCGTATCAACAGGAACGAATACAGTAACTTCACACTTAAGACCTGTGCCGCCGATCTTACGCTCGACTCTCTGGTAGAGCATGCCGCCGATAAGCTCAGCCTCGTCAGCATCCTTAGTTCCCTTAAAGGCATGCTGTCTTGCGGAAGCGCCCGTTGCAGATACAAGCGGACCGTCTTTAATGGCAAGCCAGAAGTTTCTTGTAGATCTGTTGTTATGAAGATTATCCGAGCTTACAGGCTCAAGGATAAATGTGTTCTGTGAAGTCTTAAGGTCACCGCCGAACTCGGGAGTAACCGTGCCCATCATACCGGAGGGTGCTCCGTCCGGAAAGTAAAGATAACTCCAATTCTCAGGACTTCCAAGTCTGAACTCTCCGTCTTTACCTAAGTATTCGTAACCCATGTTAATAACCTCCGTAATGTTTGTTGGGAATTGACTTTCTGTTAATTATCTTCTTCGTCTGCCGCCTCTTATCGCGAGAAGTCTTAAGAGCGTGACGCAGGAAGATGCAAGTGCAACGGCGTATGTATCACCTGCCGCGCGGAGCACTTTGTATGCGAATGACAGCTGATCGTCGGACACCCATCCCGATGCCTTCATATCCTTATATGCACGCTTGCTCGCATTGCGCTCTACAGGGAGCATGATCAGATAGAACAGGAAAGATATGAAGTAAACGACGATGCCGAATGTGCAGATGTAATAGCCGACAGAGCTTCCTGAATTCTCTACGTAAGCTGAAAGAAGAGCACCTGCGAATACGATGTATGGGCCGACTCTTGAAGAGATTCCCGCAGCGGGTGCGAGAAGCTGTCTTGCTTCGTAAAGCGGCATATTCTCCTTATCCTGGATCGCATGTCCGCACTCATGCGCAGCGATAGCAATCGCAGCGATGGAATCATTGCCGTATGTTGTATCGGAAAGATAGATCTTGCCTTCCTTCGGAGAGTAGCAGTCTGTAAGATTGCCGGGCTTGTGCTCGATGGTGATGCCGTAGATCTCGTGATCTCTTAACATCTGCTCAACCACTTGATTAGCCGTGATGCCGCTTCTTGCGCGCATCTGACTGCCTTTTTGAACCTTAGACTTGAGATTTGCCTGGACGCCCAAAGACCAGATCATAACGACGACCAAAGCGCCGATGTAAAGAAAATAACTCATAGTTATCGCCTCTTTATTAATAATACTTCGTTTATTTTAGCATGATGCGGGCGGGAATATCAGTGAAGGTTTGATGAATTGACCGCCGCTCTTTACCGGACTCCTCATTTTCCAAAGAATAAAGAGCAGTTTAAAGAATCAAGGGGCCAACTCTTTATTTCCGGCCGATCAAAGAGTCAAACGAGGAGTTAACGATCATTAACGCAGAAACACCGGCCAATAAGCGGCATAACAAAACCGCCTGCCCCGAAGGACAGGCGGTTCTTAAGTTGCAAATTATCTAAGCTATTAATCAGCCAGCGTTGCAGATAACGGAGAAGTCCTCAGCCTTGAGTGAAGCACCACCAACGAGACCGCCGTTGATGTCATTCTGAGCGAAGAGGCCTGCGCAGTTCTTAGCGTTGCAAGAACCACCGTACTGGATTGTCATAGCATCAGCGCACTTCTGGCAGTAGAGCTCAGCGATAACACCTCTGATGAATGCGCAAACTTCCTGAGCCTGCTCATCAGTAGCTGTCTTACCTGTGCCGATAGCCCAGATAGGCTCGTAAGCGATTGTGATCTGGCAGAGCTTCTCA
>JAEEGL016641486.1_pt1 | contig 11071 bp, 5 predicted proteins | sample 9134231 | NCBI WGS metagenome assembly JAEEGL01 (sample SAMN16246548, study PRJNA631951) | gut metagenome | biome: gut microbiome; feature: rumen; material: fiber-attached | host: Bos | place: Iran: Karaj | collected 2018-10
TCACCACCTGTGTCTCTGCGTAAGCCACCTTGACGCTAGCCGAGAGATTGTAGGTGTCGTTCTTGGCAGTAACGGTATAGGTACCCTCCGTGCCATTGCTCTTAAAGACGTGGTTAGCATCGAGCACACCACCATCGGTCAGTGCATAGACAAGGTCAGCAGGAGCATCCATCTCCTTACCATACTGGTCGAAGCCAACAGCCTGATAGCGCACGGTAGCAGCCGTGTGGTCCACAATATTGGTAAAGCCCTTCAGTGCCTTAGAGGCATAATCGCGCATCGCTGTAGCGTCAGCATCACTCACGGCAGCAGGATGAGCGGTGATGGTAGCAGGGTCTTCCCCAAAGATGAGACCGTACTCCATGCAAGCAGCCATATAGGTTGACATATCCGTAGGATGACGATCGTCCTGGAACCAGGGAGCCAGCGCCTCAGCACCGCCATCGTCGAAGGCCTGCTGATAAGCCACGCCTACCGGACAGATGGTGACACCCGTCTCACGGGCCACACTCAGATAGTTGTCAAGGAACATCTTGTTGAAATCCGTGAAGTTAGCCCAGTCACCACTATAAGCCCAGTTCAGGGGAACGATGATGACCGCATTGGGATTCGGACAGTATTCGCGAATGTAGGCTACCCACTTCTTGACATTGCTGCGGAAAGCCTCGACATTGGTGCGGGGCAAACCACTCTGTTCCTGCAGGATGATGTGTGACCATGCCTCGTTGCGAATGAGCATCTTAGCACTGGGATTGCCGTCGCCACCCAGTCCGTCGCCTTCGTCCCAATGGGCACTCAGCGGTTTGCCAAGCATGGTGTGCTTAAGCCACCAGGCATCCTTACCCATTGCCTTAGCGATATCGTTGAACATGGCAGCCTGGTCGTTATAGTGGATGAGACTATTGTTCAAGGACAACACCTTCACCTTCTCAGGCAACTGCGGAACCAATGTCACGTCAGCAGGCATCAGGGTGACAGACTGCAGCACAGAGGGTTCACCAGGCTCGACAGCCTTGCTCTCCAGCAAGAGAGAAGCGCCACCATCAGTCATGGTCAGCACGACACGTGCGCAATCGTAGGTATAGGCACAAGAGATATTATCGTTGGTACCCAGCACCAGGGCATAGGGTTTGTCGATAGTGATGGCAAAACCATTGCTGCCGTAGTTGCAGGCGGCGCTCCAGGTGGCATCAGCCACTTTGAAAGCACCAGAGAGCTCCTTGTCGTAGAGCACATAGGTGCCGTTACCCTCGTTGGAGAATTCCCATTCAGTGACAGCTCCCCAGCCATTGACCTCGCCACGCAGGAAGATGCCCGACGAGACAAAGGGAGGACGTGACGTGTCATCATCGCCCGGAGTAATCGTGGGCTCACCAAAGGATGCTGTCAGACTGATATTGTCAAGAGCCAGCCCCATAGCCTTGTTGGGAGACGTGCCGCTCGATACTGAGATATTCCAGGCCAGATAGATAGAACTGCCCACCGCAACAGCCGTATTCAGCTGTTTGTTGCTGACAGTCGTCGTAGAGATGGGAACAACCTCAGCACCGATGGTAGCATCGTCCTTGGCATAATCTGTCTTGAAATCGTCGCCAGCCTTCTTCCATGTGCTTCCGTCGTATGAATAATAGAGCTGCACGGTAAAGCCAGCCTCATTGTCACCTTTGCGGTATTTCTCAATGTCATAGCTGATGGTCAGCTGATTGACAGGCTCAGTACCGCCATTGACAAGTTGAGTCATCACACTGACGCAACGGGTACCTCCATCAACGGTCGTTGACAGTCCGCCAACGGCACGGTCAGAGGGTGTAGCGCTGGAACCGAAGTTCCACGTACCATTCTTTGCATTACTGGCCAGACTGATTCCACCAGCGTACATCAACTCGGTGGAAGCAGCACTATAGGCGCCAATCATTCTGGGTGCACCCATCTGACGCTCCATGCGCCAGCCATTAGGCATGGTTAAGGTTGCTTCAGACCGGCCTGCATCCCACATCCCGTCGAAATTCTCCATAATGGTAGCATTGGTGGCTGTCAGCGTGAAAGCATCGTCTGCCTTTGCCTGCATGAACAGACTAAGGACAGAGATGACAGATAATAATATTTTTCTCATATGCTGGTCTATTATATATTAGTTAGCGGTGAACTGATAGCTCTGGTTGGCCACCACGGCAGAAATGTCCTGCTGGCCACCATTGTCACTGTTGAGGATGAGGTTGTAGGTACCGCCATCGTTAGGCAACGGGAATACCAGGACCCCATTTTCATTGCTGGTGGGCTTGATGCCACGCCAGCCGCCATATATTTCACCATCGCCCCAGGCATAAAGACGCGGATCGGTATAGCCTGCATTGTTTTGGATAGTTACCGTATTGGGCGACTCTACCCATGACTCGTTGACGTCGAAGAAGCGCGTAGCAGTGTTGGTAACAGCAGGACCATCCAACTGCAATCCGTTGCCATTGTTATTGAGGATGAGGTTGAACGTACCCTGTGAGGGCAACTCAAACAGGCACCATCCGTTGTCCGTCGTCTTCACGGGAGCAGCACCTGGCCAGCCACCACAAGCCTCACTATCGCCCCATACATAGAGGTGGGGATCTTCATAACCGATGCTGTTCTTTACAGCGATAAAGACTTTCTCGACAGCTGGTCCTGGGTCGGGTGTCGGCGTATCGCCGCCACCCTGGTAGTCCTTGCTGATGACCTCGTAGCCACCGTCGAAGATGCGCAGATAGATGTCATGGTCGATGGTGAAGTTCAGGTCGCCACCTTCCCACTGTACCCCGCCATTGTTGTTATTGGGGATGAGGTTCAGGTTCAAGCCTGTGTTGGCCTCGCCCAAATCGAAGTAGGTGTACTCCAGTCCGTTGATGGTCTGTGTGCCAGTAGGAGCCATGCCGGGCCAGCCACCGAAGGCTTCAGCGTCGCCCCAGGCATAGAGCGCCAAATCAGTCTGACTCGACTCGTTCAGGACGAACAAAGCGTAGCCGTCGTGCTTCACGGTGGGTTCTAACTCCAGCAACTCCCAACCACTCTCAGTCAGACGAACATAGATGTCATGGTCAATAATCACGCCAGCTCCACCTACGTCATCTACCTGTTTGTTGTTGGTCTGAACGTCGTTCAAAATGAGATGTAGCGTTAAGCCAGTATTCTCCTCGCCCAGGTCGAAGTACTTAAAGCGCACACCGTTGATGAGTTGCGTACCGGTAGGAGTCTTACCAGGCCATCCGCCGAAGGCCTCAACATCGCCCCAGGCATAGAGACCCAGTGCAGGCCAGCCGCTTTGGTCGTCGACATAGAGCACAAAACCGTCGTGTTCAATAGTTGGCTCTTCGCCCGAATCGAAGAAAGCTGCCCACTGATCGACAAAGATGTTTGTGCGAGTGCCTACATTGTATGTCTCATGGCGTACGATAGAATCGTTCTTTACCGATACTTCGTTACGCTGTGATGCCGATACGAAATGAAAGCCATCGGCAAGTGACGTGCCATTGACAAATGTAGTAGGATCAAGATAGATACCACGCTTAATATTCGACTTCTCAGTGCGCAGCAATGCCCAGGATGGATCGCCTACAGCAACCTCGTCTCCACCGTTGAAGGCACCAGAGATATACACTTCGTCATCGACCGACGTACCAGTCGGCAGGATGACCTCCAGCAGAATCTTGTCTGCCTGGATGTCGAACATCGGCTGCTCGTGGTCGAACACGATGTCGTCGTCACTGCTACAGCTTACCAGTCCCATGAACGGGAAGAGCAGTGCCAAAAGCCATAATATATTCTTTTTCATTGTCGTTGTCTTTATAAATTATGCATTATTAATAACCCGGATTCTGTACAAGTTGGGGACTGACAGCCAGCACATCGGCAGGCAACGGGAACCACTCGTAGTGGCGGTCGCGCTTGGCAGGCAATTCTACACCAGGGTCGTTGGTACGGCCAAAGAACCACCACTGACCCTGCGTGAACTTGTCGAAGCGACGCAAGTCAGTACGGCGACGACGACCTTCACTAAGGAACTCAATACCCCACTGCGACAACATCCAATCAGCATCGAAGTCTGCGAAGCCACGGCCGGGATTGTCCAGCTTGCTCTTGTCGGTGAAGTAGCGGCCCAACACCTGGTTCACCTGATTCTTCATGCCATTGGCATCACCAGCACGCAGACGGCACTCAGCCTTCATGTAGTATACTTCAGCCAAACGGAACTCCACCTCGCTGATATCCTTATAACCGCCATTGCCTGTCTTAGCGTAGAGCGGGTACTTCATGAGGCGATAGCCTGAATTTGTCTCCCCCCAGCGTGAAGACTGTACATCTTCCAGGGCGTGACCTTCCTTCTCAAGAAATGTTCCCACCTGGTCAACATATACCAAGTCCTGACCATCACGGTCGGCATCGGCCTTCAATGCATCGCCCGTACCGAAGTTAGCACGCTGCAAACCCATGAGGAACATACCCTGACGGTTGTTGTTCAGGTAGGTATAGGGCTGTTTGCGACTGTCACCATCCTGGAAGCGTTCGTAGACAGCACCCAGTTTGTCGTTGTAAGGAGCTTCCAGAAAGCACTTCGGGCTATCAGTACCACCAAGAGGCTGCACAGTACCGCTGTTGTCATAAGAAGGAGCGAGGCATACACAGTTCCAGGCACCTATTCCGTCGTAAGCATCCGTATTGCAGTAGTCCCAGATGTTGTAAGCATAGCCCACCATGCGGGTGTTGGTCATGCGCTGGTTGGCCCCCTGACCATCCTGGGTTCCGAAGGCGAAAATAATCTCAGGACTCATCTCGTTGCCCAGGTCATAGAGCTTGCGCCAGTCACTTTCCAAGCTATACTTGCCATAGCTACCAGCCAGGATCTCGTCACATATCTTCTCGCAATCCGTAAAGTGGTCACCAACTCCGAAGAGCACGTTGGCATTCAGATAGACACGAGCCATCAGCAGGCGGTTCAGGGCCTGGTTCATCACGGTATGGGTCTCGCCCTTGCCACTCTCTACAGGCAGTGCTGCCAGGCTCTCGTTGAGTTCCTTCACCAGGAAGTCAAAGACTTTCTTCTGTCCCTCCTCAAAACTGGTCTCATAGTCAGCGGATGCCGTATTCATGTCTGACTCCGTGTAGAGAGGAATGGCCGGTCCCCATATCTCATAGACATTATAGTAGGCCCAGGCACGCAATGTGCGAATTTCAGAAATATAAGCATCTGTCTTGTCGCCGGCCACGTCGCCTACCGTTCCCATATCACGCAACAGGTCGTTGCAGAGTCCGATGGTGGTCCATGCTTCGCTCCAAGCTTGCTTGATGATTACTGAGGTAGCACTCCACGAATGGGTGCTCAGCACATACTTTTCGCCATCGTCATAGCCCCAGAGTCCACCATTCCAGCATCGCCATACCAACTGGTCTGCCGACAGCTCTTGCAGGAAGTAGAACTTTTCTGAGTAGCTCTGTGCTGCATCGTTGTAGATGGATGCCACGGCGCCCTTTACACTGCTCTCATTCTGATAGAACTGTTCAGGTCCTATCTGGCTGTACACCTTCTCGTCAAGGTCGGTGCAGGCAGTGAGTCCTGCTACGAGGCAGACTGCACCAAATATCTTATGTTTAAGAGTAATCATAATTTATAATTTACTAATTTCTAATTAATGAAGTTTCAGCGTTACACCTAAGCTGATTTGTGTTGCTGTAGGATAAGCACTGGTCTGATCAACACCAGGCAGGTAATTGGCTCCCTTAGAGGCAATGCCCGTAACAGGAATAATCGAGGGATCCGTGCCGCTGTAACCAGTAATGGTGAAGAGGTTCTTGGCATTCAGATAGACACGCAGGCTCTCAACCAGTTTCTTGTTCTTCAGAGGCAGCGTGTAGCCCAATGTAACGTTCTCCAGTTTCATGTAGTCGCCTTTCTCCAAGAAGTAGCTGCTGATGACACCACCACCTGTTCGAACGTTCTTGTCGTCGGTGTAGGCTGTGCGCAGCACATTGTCGGTACCGCAACCCTGAAGACCCATACCGTACTTTCTCTTGTTAAAGATATCGAAACCGAATGCACCACGGAACATGAAACTCAGATCCCACTGCTTATAGCGCAGGGTATTGTTCCAAGAGAGGAAATGTTCAGGAGTGGCATTGCCAATGTAATCCTTGTCATCTTCCTTTGCCTGTGTGGTAGGAATAGCCTCGCCGTCCTTGTTGTAAACCAACATTACGCCGTTCTCGAACCCTGCATAGCGATAGCCGAAGAACTCGTTAATCTTACCACCCTCCAGAGTCTTGAAGAAATACTCGTTGGAACCGATGTCTCCTTTGCTGCCAAGATAGAGTGAAGAGTCAGAGAAAGTGTCGTTCGACAGTTTGGTGAGCTTCGACGTGCCGTAGGAGTAGTTGATACCCGTTGTCCAGGTAAAGTCCTTCTTGGCGATGGCATCAAAATCCAGAGAGACCTCAATACCCGTATTCTTAATAGTACCCACATTCACCAAAATCTGGTCATAGGTATAGGGAGGCTGCGGAGCTGTGTAGGTGTAGAGCAGGTCTTTGGAGCGACGGTCGAAGTACTCTATGCTACCACGCAGACGGCTGTTCAGCGTCACGAAGTCGATACCTGCGTTGAAAGCTGTGGCTTTCTCCCAAGCCAGGTCGGGGTTAGCATTGCGTGAAGGCGCATAGCCGGGCACCAACTGGCCGTTGAGCACCGCATAGCCGTGGGCCGAATAGGTAGCAAGGCTCTGGTAGGCACCGAAGTCTGAGCGACCCGTCTCACCATAAGAAATGCGGGGCTTCAGGCTCTGGAACATGTTGAGCGCATCGAAGGTCTTAGTGGCTTCCCATGCCACAGAGATAGAGGGGAAGTTACCCCACTTCTTGTCGGCACCAAACTTCGAGCTACCTTCGTGGCGTAATGAAGCAGCCACATAGACCATATCCTTGAAATTATAGTTGATTCGTCCGAAGAAACCAATGAGGGTCGACTCTTCCTTGTAGCTGCCAAGCCCAGCCTTACCTTCAGCTCTGGCGAGACCCGAACCGATGTCCCACAAGGCGGTGGTGTCGTACTGGAAGTTGCTGTTGCTCTCATTTGCCGACTCGTAGTTGGTACGCTCCCAGGAATAGCCCACGACGGCCTTCAGCTGATGGTCTTTCAACGTCAACGTGTAGTTGCCCAGCCACTCAGCATGGTTGGTCCACCACTTTTGATAATTGATGCTGGCATAGCCATGGTTACCAGTCCAATAGTCGTCGCCCGAGCCGTTGGGTGCATAGTAGTGACTCTTCAGGTCATTGTACTGTAGAGAATAGGTCACGCTGGTCGACAGGTTGTGCTGCTCTGTAGTCAGAATATTCAGTTTGGCTGTAGCATCACCCAACACATAGACACGGTCACCAAAATTGTCTATCTCCTTGAGTTCCTGCACGGGATTATGGATGCCCGTGGGTGACGACGGCTGGTAGTAGCTTCCGTCAGCATTGTAGATAGGCAGTGTGGGATTCATGGTCAAGGCTGTGTCGAACATACCGTTGTTTCCCCAATCCTCATGGACCTTACGTCCCGAGATAGATGTATTGATCTGCAGACGGCGGTTCAGCATGCGCTGCTCCAGAACAGCACGACCGCCGTACTCCTCACGTCCGCTGGCAATGTCAAGGCCATTACCTTTCTTGTAGTTCAGCGAAACAGTGTAGTAACCGTTTTTGGTAGTACCGTCGAGTGACAGATATTGGTTGGTGCTGTAGCTGACGTTGCGAGTAATCTCGTCGTACCAGTCGGTGTCGTAACCGAAGTCGGTGCCACGACGCGAACGGCGGAACTCGTCTGACGACAGGATGTCGGCATGTGGTTTGGCAATGTTCAGTGCCACATAGCTGTCGTAGGTCACGGTGGTTACGCCCTCGGCTCCCGAGCCTTTCTTCGTAGTGACCAGGATGACGCCGTTGGCACCACGCGTACCATAGATGGCTGCCGAACCGGCATCCTTCAGCACGGTGATGCTCTCAATGTCCTGTGTCGACAGGTTACGAAGGTCACCTCCGGGAATACCGTCGATTACCACGAGGGGACCGTTGGAGGCCGTGATACTGGCAGCACCGCGCACTTGGATACTGGCCATGGTGTTTGGATCGGCACCTGCCGTCTCGTTCACGTTCAGACCAGCCACCTTACCGGTAACGAGTGCCATGGCATCGCTGGCGGCACCCTGATTAAACTGGTCCTTGTTGATCTGGGTAACAGAGCTTGAAATCTCTTTCTTAGCCAACGAGCCGTAACCCACGACCACCACTTCGTTCAGCTGGGCCACGTCTTCCTGTAAGGTAACCTCTATGCCATCGTTGGCTTTCACCTCCTGCGGGGTAAAGCCAATGTAGGTAATGACCAGTGTTGCACCAGGCTTACACTGCAATTTGAAGTTACCGTCGTAGTCAGTAACTGTACCATTAGATGTTCCTTTCACCATGACACTGGCTCCGATGACTCCCTCACCAGTGTCGTCTTTGACATGACCATTGATAGTGGCCTGTGCTGAAACATCCAAGGCAAAAAACACAACCGCCAAGAGCATGACTAAGCGGCAAAATAGATGCTTTGTTTTTTCCATTGCATTCAGGTTTTAATTATTAATTAGAGTTATAATATAATATTGTAATAGAATTGTTTGCTTGACAATAATAATATTTATTTATCGTATCAGATTCCGATTGCAAAAGTAGAAGATAAAATGAGAAGAAGCAAATGGCTCAAGCAAAAATCAAGATTGTCAAAAACACAACTTATTGGTTTTTAATATTATACTATTTTACGACCAAATAAAAATCAAAACTTTTGCAAGCCAATATCACCTTGATTTAGTACTTTATCGCTCTCCTTGGTTTGGAAGTATCATATAAAATGTTTACCTTTGCGTCCAGAATAAATAATTAGAAGCAGGAAACTATGAAGAAAGTATTTGCCGCGCTGTATGCCACCCTGATGATGTCAGCATGTGGCAACCCCATTGCCAGCACCTCTCGCGACCCACTCTATCACGTGCTCGACAGCCTGATAGACAAGCATGACGACATTGTGGCCGCCAAGATAGCCCAGATCAGTTCACTCAGCAATACCCTGCAAGGCATAACACTAACTCCAGAACAGGAGTACGACCGCAACCTGCGGCTCTACGAAGAGTATCTGGCCTTCCGTTTCGACTCTGCCTACCACTATATCAACCTTAACATGCAAAGCCTGCTGACCGCCAGCGATCCGGAGCGCCGTGCCGCCTGTGCTATACGTATGGCTCATATCCTTAGCGTCTCAGGCATCTTCAACAATGCCCGCCTGCTACTCGGAAGTATCAGTCCTGCACAAGTGTCCGTCGAAACCCGTATAGCCTACTACAACCAACAGGCCGAACTGAACCTCTATCGCTCGGAGATGGCTCAGTACACACCTTATTTCATGGACTATATCGACAGCACACAATATTATCGCCAGCTGCTACTGCAGATAGCACCCAAAGAATCCTTTGAGTATATCACCAACCGGGCCAGCTACAGCTGCGAGCAGGGTGACGTGAAAGGGGCCATCCGACAGTTTGAAGAATATCTGCCTACCTTACGCCCCGGCGACCGCCGTTACAGCATTGTGGCCAGCACACTGGCCTTCTTCTACTGGAAAGACGAAAACCCCAAGCAGCAGGAGCACTACCTGCTGCTCTCGGCAGTCAGCGACCTACGCGGCGCCATCTTAGAGAATAATGCACTGCGTGAACTGGCAGCCATACTGATGGAACGAGGCGAATATGAGCGTGCTTACCGCTATCTGTCACGAGCCAGCAACGATGCCCAGCAATACGGCAGCCGTCTGCGCAGCATGCAGGTAGCCCGTCTGACACCGCTCATCACCAAAGCATACGATGCAGGGCGCGAACGGGCTCAGCTTCACACCAGCCGACTGCTCACGGCCATCTCCGTCATAGCCCTTTTGCTGTTTTGCCTCATTCTGTTTAACTTCTACCTCTTATACAAGCGCCATATTACCAACAGGAAAATCAACATGATGAATGGAGAACTGTCACGCCACAACGAAGAGATGCAAATCGTCAATGCCCAGCTGTCGACGCTCAACTCTCAGATGAAAGAGGCTAACCGCATCAAGGATGAATACATCGGTCGCTTTCTGGAGTTGTGCAGCGCACTCATCCACCGTGGCGAAGAGCGCCACAAGTTCTTTAACCGGTTGGCACGCGACCGCAAGCTGGAGGACCTCTATGCCGAGCTGAAAAGCGGCACGGCCATCAACGAGGGCATCAAGCTGTTCCACACCAACTTCGATACTGCTTTCCTCAACATCTATCCCGACTTTATCAGCGAAGTGAACCGTCTGATGACTCCCGACAACCAGTTCGAGGTGATGCCTGACTCCACCAGACTGACCACTGAACTGCGTGTGCTGGCACTGATCCGACTGGGCATCACCGACAACCAGAAAATAGCCGACATCCTACGCTCCAGCATCACCACCATCTATACCTACCGCTCGAAACTAAAGGCCCGCTCCATTTCGAAAGACACCTTCGAGGAAGACATTCAGAAAATAGCATCCTACTGACCCCATATAGTCAAAACTCCCTCTCTTTCTTATCATGATTCATCCATCGGAAAACCCTTCACCAATGCTGTAATATGCTGCACGTCAATGGCTTGCGGTGAAGGGTTTAGATGAGGCACCGTGAAGGGTTTCGGTGAGGTAATGCGAAGAGTTGACGGGGTAACGCCCTTCACGAATTCTTCCAAGCATTTTCTGCGCTGTGAGTGGCCTTCTCACGACGGTGAGTGGCCCACTCAGTTCAGTGGGTGGCCTAGTTACGACCGTAAGTGGCCTACTAATTGAAATAACCAGCAGAGTAAATGCAAAGACCTGCGATGTTACACTCACTTCTTCCATCATCCATCATCCATCATCCATCACACATCATCCATCTTACATGTAAGCGTATCCGCAGTAGCATCTAGCCTGGTTTGTTGGCCAGTTTCCATTTATCGGGTAGCAGGTCTCTGTATTTCGTAATAGGAGTGTTAGGTGGCA
>JAEEGL010678915.1_pt1 | contig 11070 bp, 8 predicted proteins | sample 9134231 | NCBI WGS metagenome assembly JAEEGL01 (sample SAMN16246548, study PRJNA631951) | gut metagenome | biome: gut microbiome; feature: rumen; material: fiber-attached | host: Bos | place: Iran: Karaj | collected 2018-10
ATTTAGTCACCCATGCAGACAAAGTATTTGGTTTAATGCCGTATTCTGGAGCGAATACTGTCTGTGATTTTCCTGACTGAATGTATTCTTCAACAATTTTCTGACGTTCTTCACGGCTGTAATTTGATCTCATAATTTCTTCCACCTTGCGTAGAAGTTTAGAGCAATGATTTATTTTTGGAAAATACATGAGAATTGACGCTTACCAACAACTGGGTACAGGTAGAAGTTCTTTCTAGCGCAAAAGACAAAGACGGTAAAGAAATAAAAACAGGCACAACAGGCTGGTGCTACGGCGGATATTTGGATTAAGCTCTTTTTGCGAAGAACTTGTTATGGTAAAGATAATAAAAACAAAATCCAAACTTTCAACTGCTTAATTATATGTAATATATGGGGTAAGTTTGAAAAGTTTGGATTTATAAAAAGAAGGGATAACACCGGAAACGAAGACCTTGTAAAATTTTCTGTGTAAATGGCTGACAACCTTTATGATATAGTAGAAAAATACATCTCCGCCTGGAACACTCCCGAAATTTATTTTTCAAAGGGGAACTTTATTCCAAAGATTTCCCTTATTTTATCCATCTGCCTCATAATCTCAAGGCTCTCTGAATGTGGCATTTCAGGACATTCTATTTTTCCTTCTTCAATTGCTTTTTTGCAGGAAAGCACCTGGTACTCGTAACCGGTAATCTGCTTTGGAGGAAGGATTTCTTTTTTAACGTTACCGCCTGCATCATACACGATGATTCGGCTGGGGTCATTTATGTTTTCCACAACAATGTATCCGTCACGCCCGGTAATAAGCCCCCGCCTGTCAGTGTGTGCATACATTGTGCTGAACATGGTAGCCATGGCTTTGTTTTTGTAAGTGAGAGTTACGGAGTTCTGTCCGTCAACTCCAGTGCCTGTTGCAATCATGTGGGCATCAATTTTTTCTATATCATTTCCAAGAACCATGCTGGAAAAATTCAAGGAGTAAACGGTAAGGTCAAGAAGACATCCACCCGCAAGGGCTGGTTCCACAAGGCGTTTAACATGATCAATTTTATAGCCCAGGTTTGAGTCCACGCACACAACTTCGCCGATTTCATTTGCAGTAATTAAATCAGAAATGATTTTTCTTGACGGCATGTAGCGGGTCCATATTGCTTCTGCAAGAAGAAGATTATTTTTTCTTGCAGTTAAAATCATCTCTTCTGCCTGACTTGCATTTGCGGCAAAGGCTTTTTCACAGAGAACGGGGTGTCCCGCATTCAGGGCTTTTATTGTCCATTCATGGTGATGGGAATGAGGAAGGGCAACGTAGATTAAATCCACCTTAGGGTCAGAAAGAAGTTCTTCGTAGGAGCCATAAGCTTTTGTCATTCCAAACTTTTCTGAAAAACTTTTTGCTTTGTCTAATGAGCGGGAGGCAATTGCATAGTTTTCAACCTCAGGCAGGGAAGCAATAGTTTCTGCCAACTTACCTGCAATTCCGCCTGCACCAAGTATTCCAACTTTCATTTTTTCCTCCGGATAAATTCTCAAAAACTTTTTATCTGGCACCCTGCAGAGGAACAACCCCCTGCACCGGGAACTCTCCGTTCAGGGCACCAAATAGGGCTGCAAAAGAATAGTCGCAGTAAGAATAGCCGCAGAGAATGGTATCTGCAAAATCAAAATCCTTCATCACAAAAACGGGCGAGAGAATGGAAAGAACAATTACATTTTTTTTCATGCCCTTAAGCCGTCTTGCAATGTCTGCCGTGTGTTCGTTGTAAACATTTATAATAATCGTATCGTAAGAACGGGCCACATCTACAAAACGGGTTCCATTCCATTCATCAAAGTTTCTGTTGTCGGAATGAAGTTCGTAACTGTAATGAAAGGTGCTTGCATTGGGGTAGCGTTTTTTTCCTTCGCCGTAAAGAGAAAGAAATGGTCCTGCAATAAGAACCCTCTCTCCTTCCTGAGGGTGAAAAGGAAAACACTTACCTTTTTTTAAGAGCGCGATTGAACGGCAGGCCTGTTCAAGAAAAAATTTCTGTCCGTCTTTGTCCGGAATAAATTCGTAGATATGATTTTCATCCGGGTAAAGGGGAGCGGCATTTTCACTTTTAAAATAGACAAGTTTATTGTAAACCACACGGGTTGCCGCATCCACAACACGGGCCTTAAACTCAGGATCTGTTTTCATAAGTTCAAGGTTTCTTGTCCACAGCTGGTCGTTCAGGTTTGCAGTAGTAGAAGAAATGATTATGTCGTTACCGGCTTCAATTGCCATGGTAAAGGCTCTGTGCACGGAACCTGCAAAAATTGTTGCACCGTTCATCATCATGTCGTCGGTGATTATCATTCCCTTAAAGCCCAGCTGATTTCTTAAAAGTCCCAGCAGCATTTTTTTGGAAAGGGAAGCGGGAGTTGCATCTCCTTCTATTTTTGGAAAAGAAAGATGACCGCTCATGATTGCAGGAATGTTTGATTGAATAAGATATTTAAAGGGAACAAGTTCACGGGTCTGCATTGTAGAAAAATCTATGTCAATTAAAGGGAGGCGTCCGTGGCTGTCAAGACTTGTGTCTCCGTGGCCCGGAAAATGTTTTGCAGTGGGAATGACACCTGCATCCATTGAACCGCGGGAAAAAGCTTCTCCTAAAATACCAACATTTTCTGCATCAGAACTAAAGGAACGGGGACCAATAACCGTAGACTTAAGGTTTGAATACAAGTCCACCGCAGGAGCAAAGTTCATGTTTATTCCAAGCGCTTTAATCTCACGGTTTATGTAGTAGCCTGAATAATATGCATCAATTGGAAAACCAGACGAACCAATTGCAAGGTTACCGGGAGTGTCACTTGTCTCTCCCTTTACATGACGGATCCATCCGCCCTCCTGGTCTGTTGCAACAAAAAGCGGAATTTTAAAACGCCTGTCTGCTGCCTTCTCCTGAAGTGACCGCACGGATTTTGCCACTAGTTTTATGTCATCTGTGTTCCAGCCAAAAACCTTTACGCTGCCTAAGCCCCTCTGAGTTACCCAGGCATTTAACAAATCACTTGGTTCAGCCCCCGCCCATCCGAACATAAGAATCTGTGCAAGCTGTTCTTCGTCTGTCATGCGGGAAACAAGAGTTTCTGAAAGTTTTTCTGCAGGATAGTTACTCCAGAAGTCAACGTTTGCGGGAAGTTCTTCTGCAAAAAGAGGCATTAAAGAAAATGAAAAAAAAGACAGGAGGACTTTTAAAAAACCAAACCTGGGAAACTTCATCTGTAAACCTCATTTTTCTTTTCACGCACAAAAAGTCCGGCCTGGTAAGCGGCAATTGCACCGTCGCTTGCGGCAGTTATAATCTGACGGAAGGGTTTAGAGCGCACGTCCCCTGCGGCAAAAAGACCGGGAACAAGGGTTGCCATTTTTTCATCAGTAACAATATAACCCGATTCATCTTTGCGTAAAATTTCAAAGAGTTCCGTTCTTGGAATCATGCCTACAAAAATAAAAATTCCGTCACAGGAAATTTCTTTTTCTGTAGAAGTACAGTCACCCTGGTTCTGCGTAATTATTATAGAAGAAACTTTTTTGTCTCCGCGAATTTCTTTTACAACGGAATTAAATTCCACACTGATTTTTGGATTTGAAAGTACCCGTTCAGCCACCGCCTTTTGTGCACGGAAGGAACTTTTTCTGTGAACTACAGTTACATGAGAACAAAGTGTAGAAAGATACATGGCTTCGTCGCAGGCAGAATCTCCGCCGCCAACAACAATTACATTTTTGTTGCGAAAGAAGGGACCGTCACAGGTTGCGCAGTAAGAGACACCCCGCCCTTCAAATTCTTTTTCACCTGGAACATTAAGTTTTCTGTGTCCTGCTCCTGTGGCAAGAAGAAGTGTGAGGGAACGGTAAAGACCCGAAGAAGTATTTACTAAAAAATCATTTCCGATTTTATCTATGGAAGAAACACTTGTCTGAATAATTTCTGCACCAAAAGCTTTTGCCTGTTCTTCCATAGAGCCAATAAATGAAGCGCCATCTACGGAAGGGAAAAGACCAGGATAGTTTTCCAGATGCATGATGTTAAGCACCTGTCCTCCGGGAAGTGACTGGTCAATTACAAGAGTTTTAAGTCCGGCACGTGAAGCATACTGAGCCGCAGAAAGCCCCGCAGCTCCAGCACCGATTATGATAAAATCGTATTCATTGTGTGGCAAAGGAAAATCCTATTTCCAGACAGATTTTCTGATGAAGGTTTCGTCTCTTTCGTAACCCACGCTGATGATGTCAACCGGAGTCTGAGTAAAGCCTTCAATGAACTCAATGTAAGCCTTTGCCTGTTTTGGCAGTTTGCGGTAGCTCTTGATTTCCTTAAGCGGAGTCTTCCATCCGTCAAACTTTTCAAGAACAGGTTTTGCATTGTTAAGGTCATCAATGTTTGCAGGGAAGTCTGTTACAATCTTTCCGTTGATTTCGTATGCAACACAAGCCTCAATCTGATCCATTGCATCATAAATGTCCAGGTGAGTAAGAACAAGTCCGTCCATGCTGTTTACACGGCAGGCATAGCGCAGGGCAACCAGGTCAAGGTAACCGCATCTTCTTGCACGACCTGTTGTTACACCGTATTCACGACCGGTATTGCGAACGTAGTCACAAAGTTCACCTTCGCTTTCGGCATTAAACTCTGTAGGCATTGGTCCGTTACCAACGCGGGTTTCGTATGCTTTGAAAACACCAAGAATCTTGTCAAGATCGTGGGGTCCGATTCCACATCCTGTTTCGGCACCGGCAGCACAGCTTGCACCGCTTGAAACATAAGGATATGTTCCTGAATCAATGTCCAGCATTGCACCCTGGGCACCTTCAAAAAGAATATTGTCCTTGCGGTACTCCCACATCTTTGCAGTAAGGTCTACCCTCATGCTCAGAAGCTGGTCACGATATTTGTTAAGGTATTCAAGGTCTTCGCCGTCAAACTCTGCCATCTTTTCTTTCCAGTCCAGGTCGGCAAGACGAAGTCCGTCACGGTGAGATTTTTCGCTGTAGGCAATTCCGATTCCGCTTCCGGTAGTTCCGATTGGTCTCTTTCTCTGAGAATCGCGGTCTTTGTCCATCTGGCGGTATTTTGGAAGAATAATGTGAGCACGGTCAGAAATGAAAACCCTGCCTTCCCAGTTAATTCCGTTTTCTTTGAGCATTGCAAGTTCTGCAAAAAGTTTCTCCGGGTCAATCACCATGCCCGCACCAAGAAACACTTTTTTCTCGGGGTAAAGGATTCCGCTTGGAACCTGATGAAGAGCGAACTGCTTTCCGTCAACAACAATAGTGTGTCCTGCATTTGGACCGCCGGCATAGCGAACCACATACTTGGCATCTTCTGCAAGGTAGTCTACAATCTTACCTTTTCCTTCATCGCCCCACTGGGCACCGATAATCACGACTTTCATTTTTCATGCGCTCCTGTTTTGGAGAGGTTTTTGCCCCTGCATACTATCACTTTTTAACTTTTTTGACCATAGGGGAGAAAAATAAGAGTAAAATTCATTTGAAAAAGCAGAAATTTGACCTTATAATATTAAAAGGTAGGATTTACTTATGTCAGATAAGAAAAAAACAAAGAAACTTACAAACAGACAGAAAGCTTCAAGGCTCTTTTGGGGAACATTAGGTCCTCTTTTGATTGTGATTGCAGTAGCATGCACTTCATTTGCCCTTATCTGCGGACAGATTATCCGCTACTACGTGAGGGCAGAAACTTCCCGCGCCATTGAACAGCTTAACGGAACAATCGTAACAGACCTGGACAAGTCCCTTCTTACAGTGGGAGATTTTGCAAACGTTGCATCCCTTACCCAGAATCCGGACGCACTGAATGTTCTTGTTCATGCAATGGGAAAAAACCTCACCTACGGAAGTGCCCTTTACTACGCTTCCGTTAATCCTTCCTATGGCAGGGGCGGTACCTTCCTTCACTCAGGCGACTGGCAGCCACCGAGAGGATGGGATCCTTCCACAAGAGGCTGGTACAAGGGTGCCATTGCCGCAGGTGGAGACATTCACTACGAATCCCCCTATATAGACGATGACACTGGAAAACTCTGCGTTTCCATTTCAAAAGCAGTTCTTTCTCCAAACAAAAGCATTCAGGGAATTGTTTCTGTAGACATTATAATGGAAGATCTTACACGCATGATTGAAGGAACAACAATTTCTCCCAACGGAAAACTTCATATCATCATGGAAGACGGAACCTACCTTACCCATACCGACAAGTCCCTTACCATGGCAGGGAACTATTTTGAAAATTCAAAAATTCCCTTTACAAAAGAAGAATGGCTTGACGGAAAACAGAAAGCCCACACTGCCCTCACTGAATATTTTGCAGTAGGAAGAATCGGTCAGACTCCCTGGTACATTGTGATTGAAGGTCCCCTTAAGGATTTTACAAGTCAGCTCTTGAATACGATTTATATTTTTGAAGTCCTGCTTGTTCTCTTTAGTATTGTTTCTTCTATATTTAATATCAAAACAATTCTAAACATGCGCAAAGATGAACAGGAGATGGGTAAAAAGATTTTTGGCGAAACCCAGAACCTTGTGGTTGCTTCAAAAGAAAATGCCGCTACCAGCCAGGACCAGAGTGCCGCAGTAAAAGAAATTGTTGCTACAATGGAAGACTCAAATGCCCTGTCTGAAAACATTTCTACAAAAATAAAAGACGTGTCAAAGATTGCACAAAAAAGTTCCGAAGATGTGGGCGACGGTGTTTCCTTCATCGAAAAAAATGTGGAACAGCTTCATGCAATTTTCAGTGCAAACCAGCAGACCATTGACGGCATGAAAGATTTAAGCGACAAGATTGAAAGCATCTGGGACATTGTTACCCTCATCAACAACGTGGCAGACCAGGCAAAAATCATCGCTTTTAACGCAGAACTTGAAGCTTCCAGTGCAGGAGAAGCAGGTAAATCCTTCCGCATTGTGGCAAATGAAATCCGCCGCCTCTCTGACGGAATCATTGACGGAACAAAAGAAATCAAAGAAAAAATCACGGAGATTCAGCATGCCTCTGACACCCTCATTCTTGCCAGTGAAAGCGGCACGGAAAAAATCAATGCGGGTTATGAAAATGCAAAAGACCTTCGCAGGAAATTTGAAAGCATAAAGAGTTCATCGGAAATAACTGCAGGAAGTGCAGAAGACATTACAGAAATCATCCAGCAGCAGACCGCCGCAAGTGAACAGATTCTTATTGCACTCAAGCAGATTGCAGCAGGAGTTGAAAACTTTACTGTTGCAACGGACAATATCTCTGCCTCTGCAGAAAACCTCCGTCTGCTTTCCGAAGAAATGAACAGCCAGCTTACAGAAGACTTGAACAAAAAGAAGTAGAGCAATGTACAGAGAACCTGAAACGTTTCTGATTTTTTCAATACTTGACTCTCACTACTCACTGCGCACAAGGGACATTCAGGAGATTATGCAGGAAACAAAAGTGCATGACCTCCCCTTTGTACCTGACTACATAGAAGGTCTTGTTAACTGCCGTGGCAAACCCTACACTGCGGTAAACTTTGCCCTCATGAAAAAAGAAGCAGACACACGGCCCATTGCCCAGCAGACATATCTTGTTTTTAAGAGGGAGGACGAACAGCTTTGCATACACATTTCAAACATCGATTTGTTCTACGAAGCGGAAGAAGATGATGTTACCGAACGGGGCGTTAAATTCAAAAACAGAGAAATTCCCTTCTTTGACACAAACAGTGTGATTGCAAAACTCAGAAAGGATTTAGGATATGAGTGATAAAAAATACAGGATCGTTATAGCAGATGACTCAGCCATAATTCGCGGACTACTGGAAAAAGCCTTCGGCAGGGAAAGTGATTTTGAAATTGCCGCCTCTGTTTCAAACGGAAGGAAGGCCGTAGATTTTGTCCGTGACAATCCTGTTGATGCAGTTGTAAGTGACGTAGACATGCCTGAAATGAACGGGCTTGAATCGCTTAAAATCCTCACGGAAGAGTTTAATATTCCTGTTGCAATTTTTTCTGAGAATATAGCAAATAAAAATGAGGCTCTGGAAAGGGGGGCACTCCTTTTTGCACTAAAGCCTCCCCTCTCTGAGTTTAAAATCCAGAACCTGGAACCCCTTATCAAAAAACTGAGGGAAAAACTTTCCGACAAGGTTACTTCTTCTTCGCAACCTTCACCTTCACCAGTTTCTGCAAAGTCAGATGATTTTTCAATTAAAGAGTTTGCAAAAGATGCTTCCCTTACACACAAAAAAATAGAAAAACAGCAGGAAGGAGAATACAAAATACTCTGCATTGGAGCGTCCACTGGTGGTCCGAGTGCAGTACAGGCAGTTCTTTCCGGCTTAGACAAGGACTACCCTCTTCCCATTCTCTATGCCCAGCATATAGACACAGGAAGTGATTCCAAGATGGCTCTGTGGTTTAAAACCGTATGTTCCAACATTCCCTTTAGTCTTGCAGAAGACGGAGAAGTTGCCCGACCCGGTCACGTTTACATGGCCCCCGCAGATGTTCACCTGGTAATTGATTACATAAACTCACAGGGACTTCCTGTTTTAAAACTTTCTCATGAACCCGAAGAACATTTTCTTCGTCCTGCCGTAAACAAACTTTTCCGTTCTGCCGCTCACTTTTACAAAGAAGGTGTTCTTGCAGTTCTCATGACAGGAATGGGCCGTGACGGAGCAGAAGGCTGCCAGTCTATTGTAAAAGAAGGCGGTTTTACCATTGCAGAAGACGAAAGCACCTGTGCAGTGTTTGGAATGCCAAAAGCGGCAATAGAAATGGGAGCGGCAAAAGAAGTACTGCGCCGTGAAAAAATTGCAGAAAGGCTGTGGGAACTTTCTTAGGAAGAGTGCTATGGTGTTAAACGAAGAAGACTTTAACAGAACAATAGACCTCATCAGCAGTAAGTCCGGCATTCTTCCCAGAGAAACTCATGCAGCAGGAATCCGTCATTACATAGAAAAACGCATGACTGACCTTTCACTGGAAGAGTATTTTCCATACCTTCTTTCCCACACAGAAGAAATAGAAAATCTCATAAACGGTTCAACAATTAACGAAACATATTTTTTCCGTGAAGAAAAACAGTTTGAGTTTTTGCGTGATAAAGTTTTCCCGGAACACAAAAACTTTAACGGAAACAGAATTAACATCTGGAGTGCAGCCTGTTCTACCGGAGAAGAAGCCTATTCACTTTCCCTGCTTGCAAAAGCCTGCAACATGAATGCAAGACTCACGGCAAGCGACATAAACACACAGGTACTGAACATCTGTAAGTCCGGCATTTACAAAAAGAATTCCATACGCACTGTTGACGGAGCAAAGTTCCATCATCTTCTTGAACCTTTTAAAAATGAAGAAGGCTCCTACACTTTCAGCAGGGAAATAATAAATTCCATTGAACTTAAAAAAATCAATCTCACGGAAAGTTTTCTGCACCCGGAAAATCTTCCGCTTAACCAGCATGTAATTTTTGTAAGAAACGTTTTTATATATTTCAGCAGAGAAATGCGGGAAAAAATTCTTAAAGTACTTGCACAAAACTGCCTGTGCGAAGGAGGTTTCCTTTTTGTTTCCATGAACGAAATTGCAGGAATTGACACCTCAATCATTCCTGTCGAATTAAAAAAATGCATGGAAGGAAACATTTTTTACTTTAAGAAAACCAGCGGGGAGAAGTCCTGATGAAAAACATAGAGCCGGCAATTAAAGAAAAATTTATAGAAGAAACTCTTTCCCTTGCTTACTTTATAAAGGACAATCCTTATAAAGAGTACGAAGTTCTGCGTTCCTTGAGCATTACAAAAGACAGTGCGGAACTTCTGGAATATAATTCCATTCACAAACTCTACGTTGCCCTCGAAGACATATACAAAGCCCTCTGCGATAATGTAATTGCACTTTCGGACAATCTCCTTTACCTTATAGATGTTGTCTGCGATAAAATTACCCTCTGTGCAAACTGCATTAAAGAAGACAAGCCCTTCCCCAACGAAGAAGAAATCAGACAGTGCATACTTTACTGCGACAAGGCGGTTGCAAACGAAATCTTTGACATTGATGCAATTGCAAAGCACCACTTAGGACTTACTGCACGGGTCACGGAAGAAAGAAACAAAAGCTACACTGTAAAAGAAAACAAAAGCATTACCGTTCAGTCAGAGGCAATCAGTTCTGTTCTTACAAACCACGAAGAGCTTATTGCAAGAACTTATAAAATCGTTAACTCCATTGAAGAACTAAAAGTTCTTTCTGACAATCCTGAAAAAACAAAAATCATGGAACTGCAGCGTATTCTTGCAGGAGACATGCAGGTTCTGCAGAACGCCCTGCTTCTTGTGCACGACCAGATGCTTACCATTTCCGGTGACGAAACCCTTAGTCATCATCACACAGATTTTCATGGTTTCTTTGTTTATGCAAATGAAAAAAAATACATCATTCCCTCTGACTACATTGTGGATGTGGTGTGCGAAAGTTCACTTAATTATGCAAATGAACAGAATCAGATTTTTTATGAACGTCCACCTGACGAAGAAGGCGACGAGATAGAAAGGATTCCGGTGTATTCACTTTCTTCCCTTTTCCCTGGAACGAAAAAAACTGTTAAGGCAGATCTGGACACAATTCTTCTTGCAGAATACCAGGGGCAGAAAATAGGAATTATTGTAGACGTGGTGCATAAGTTTGCATACCTTGTTAAAAAACCCATGCCGGCCGCCTTTAGAAATTTCCCCGTTTACAAGGGAGTTTCCTATGATGAAAAATATAATCTTGTTCCCATACTTTCCGTTCCCGAGATAATGAGAAGGTTCCGTTCCCTGCGCGGTTACGATGTTAAAAAATTCGAAGCCTACACCCGCAGGCGAAAGTGGCGCATTCTTATTGCAGACGATTCAGAAACTGCACTTCAGATTGAAAACTCAATTATCCGGGCTGACACTGATTTTATTGTGGACAGTGCAAAAGACGGAATCATTGCCCTTGAAATGGCAAGAAACAAACAGTACGACCTGCTCATCACAGATGATGCAATGCCCCGC
>JAEEGL010746648.1_pt1 | contig 11070 bp, 8 predicted proteins | sample 9134231 | NCBI WGS metagenome assembly JAEEGL01 (sample SAMN16246548, study PRJNA631951) | gut metagenome | biome: gut microbiome; feature: rumen; material: fiber-attached | host: Bos | place: Iran: Karaj | collected 2018-10
GGCCGTCTATGTCTATCCCCATGATGTCACTGACTGTATCGCGGATCGAACCGCTGCCGGTATCATACCTCATTATGGAGTTGATGAATTCCGTTCTGCGTTCGCCCTCCGGATTCCTTCCGATCACATGGAGACCGAGGTTCATCTGCGAGTTCCTTACCCTCGACAGCGATTCGTGGCATTTCGAGACTATCTCCGGAAGCGACATCTCGTGGTTAAGCCCCAGTTCCTTGAGGTTTGCCTTCTCTGCCTGGTCGATGATGAGATGTTTCAGCTGATGCTCCTGGCTGGGGTCGGCCAGAGCATTCTGTGACTGCGCCAGCAGGTCATCCAGTTTCTGAAGTTCCTCGTACAGTTCGGAAGGCATCATTACACACTGCATGTGGTCGACCAATGTGGCCAGACCTCTTCTTTTTGCTATGGTGCCTTCCGGCGGGTTGTCCGAATTGTAGATGTAAAGGTGTGGTGCATCCCCGATGCCTATGACGGGATAGCAGTTCGCGCTGATACCCGCATTCTTGCCGGGGAGGAACTCGAGATTTCCGTGAGTACCTGTGTGGACGACAACATCTGCACCCCACATCTTCTCATAGTAGTAATAGGTGGCAAGATACTGGTGCGTAGGAGGACAAAGGGGATCATGCAGGATCTTGCAGACCTGTCCATCGCATCTCGCTCCGAAACAACCTCTTTTTGGCTGGACTGCGAGTATGACATTCCCGTAAGACGAACCGGTGATCAGTATCTTCCCGTCGAGGACCATGCTCTGTCCCGGGGGTTCGCCCCAGGTCTCGATCATCTTCTCCTTCAGAGAAGGGTCCAGGGTGTTGAAGAATTCCATGTATTCATCCACAGGCATCTTGTAGAGGACACCGCCGCAGCGTTCGATCTCCTGCGCTGTGGTCCACCTGAATTCCGAGATCGCTTTCCTTTCCATGATGCCCTTGATCAGTTCCTTTCCGTTCTCGGGAGGTTCCACATCGTAACCGGCGGCCTTCATCCTCTTCATGATGTTGGCAAGACTCTCGTGGGTGTCCAAATGCGAGGCCGCACCCACATTGGCTTCCACGCTGGCACATGGGTTGTTATTGAGGAAGAAGATGACCTTCCTCTCCGACGGGGGTTTCTTTCCGAGCATTATCCTGCTCTTCACCCTTCTCGCCAGGAGTTTGGAGCTCTCTGGCAGGATGACCCTGTCCTCCCCCACATCGTCATCGGATGTCGTGAATCCGAGCATCAGCGGTTCGATCATACCTTCGAATTCAGGCATCGCCACCATCCAGGCCAGATCCTGAACGAGCCCCGGTGTCTCCTTCCATTCCTTCATGGACATCCTGGATGCGATGATAGGCTGGAAGAACGGGATGTTCAGTTCTTTGAGGAATTCTATGCTGGCATTGGCGCTGGTCTCCTTCCTCTTATCCGCGGTGCTGTTCTCCGTCATGAACGGTGACAGTTTCACCACCGCAGAGACCAGGGGTTTTCCGTCGCGGATCAGGAATTTCCTGATCGAACTGCCGATATTGAGCTGGCCGGTATCATCCTTCCTTGTCGACATGGTGAAGACGGGGATTACGTTCAGCCCCTCCTTCTCCATATCCTCGATGGCGATGTTCTCCAGATTCCTGCATCCTTCAGACACCCAATTCGAACGTGATATTATCACACCCACCCATGGTCTGGACGGATCCGGTCTGTACCATTCCATGTATTCCTCGGTGGTGAGGAAGTATCCGTCGTACCTTGGGTGCATTATGCCCTGCCACGGCAGGTATTCAGGAGGTTTCGCCTCTTCCTGACATCCGAAATATCTGTTCTTTATGAACTTGAAGAGACCGATCATGTTCCTGGTGCCATGGGCCCTGAAGTAATCGTATGCGGTTATCGTATCCTGGTGATCGACGGTGGTCAAAGCGAAATATGTGGGGTCGAGACCCATGGACATTATCTTTTTCCCCTGCATCTTCCTGATCTTCTTGTCGATATCGTCCCAGTAGCTCTGGTTGGATTTGTAGAGGATGGTGAAATCGGACTCTTCGATGTAATCGATGAGAAGATCCCTCGAGGACACATCCCTGTCCAGAGAATGGAATGTCACCAGAAGCAATTCCACATCCGTCTTCTCCGCAGCCTCTCTGAGAAGAGGCCCGTAACTGTCCCAACAAGCGACCGTTATCTTCACCATTATATCACCAATCTCAATCTTTTCAATGAATTCAAGAAATGTTATCTGCCGATGTCACCGCTTTCACTGCGTCCATCACGGAATCTGCCTTCAGATCCTCGAGTTTCATGTATTTTGCATGCATGTTCTCGGCCAGGCGCTGTGCCAGACCAAGCTTCAGGAAACCGACCTCGGAATCGATGACCAGCACGGGGTAGTCGTATTCCGCTATGGTCCCGGCGATGTTCGCAGTATCCGCTTTGGGGTCTCCGGAACCGGTGCTAACATTGCCCCTTCCGTCAGATACTACAACCATGATGGGCTTGATCTTCTGATCCTTGGTCAGTTCCCTCACGATGACGGAATGTCCGTTCTCCAGACCTGCAGCCAGCGGCGTTCTGCCTCCCGTGGGTATGCCATCCATCTTCTCTTTGGCCAATACGATGCTGTTGGTGGGAGGGACCACGGTCTCCGCTCCCTTTCCTCTGAATACCACCAGTGACACGCGGTCCCTCTTCTGGTAGGCGTCGGTGAGGATGGAGGATATCGCACCTTTGACAGCCGTCATCCTCTGTTCGGCACCCATGCTTCCGCTGGCGTCCACCACGAACACAATGAGGTTGCCGATCTTCCTCTCTCTGACCTTTTCCCTGATATCGGATTCGCGTATGGTGAATGCCGAACCCGGGGTCTGGTGGGATGCGGCGGCGCGTATCGTCGCATCGAAGGCCAGCGATGATGGTTTTCCGTGAGGTACCCTGTATCCCACATATCTTCCGTTCTCGGATTCCGTTTCTGTACGGCGCCCTCCTGTGCTGCGGACTATGTTGTCCACTCTCAGTTCCTTCGGTATCGCATTGGATCTGATCTTGAACTCCGCCCCTGTCTGGAATGTGACAGTGTCGTCATCGCTGACATCAGGGATCTCCTGCTGTTCGGTCTCGGTAGGCGTGTCATTCTCCTGAGGTGGAGGGGGATTCTCGTGACTCTCCTCGTTCTGTTCATCGTCATCCGGGGGTTCCTCTTCATCCTCATCTTCGGGTTCCTCTTCCTGAGGAGGAGGTTGCGGGGGATCGCGGGACCTATGTGCCAGAGCTAAAGCGGCAGCCAATTCGATATCCTTCTCTTCGACAGCATCATGTCCGTCATATGCGGCTATGGCGATAGCGGTCTTCATGATGATTGTGTCCGCGCGGTGCCCTTCTGCATGGGCCTCGAGCACCTTATCTATCGCAAGATGGAACATACCTTCATCGACGCGGATCCCGGAGAGTCTCTCCCTGGCGTCGATTATCTTCTTCGAGATCCTCTCATCGTAGGGTCTCCATTTTTCCATGAATCCCATCGGATTGGAGTCCCTTTCCATTAATCTTCTCAGGATCGTGATTCTCTTCTTCTCATCGCCCTCGCCTTCGATGTAGACGGCAAGTCCGAATCTGTCAAGCAATTGGGGTCTGAGATCCCCTTCTTCGGGATTCATAGTTCCCACGAGTATGAAACGCGAAGGGTGCGAGAATGAGATGCCTTCCCTCTCGACCGTATTGACGCCCATGGCTGCGGAATCGAGTATCGTATCCACAAGATGGTCGTTCAGGAGGTTGATCTCGTCCACGTAGAGTATGTTCCTGTTGGCTTCGGCAAGAACGCCCGGTTCGAATGCCCTTATGCCTTCCTTCATTGCCTTACTGATATCCAGGGATCCGGTGACCTTGTCCTCCGTAGATGAGACGGGGAGATCCACGACCCTCATCTTCTTCCTGGTGATCTTCAGGGTACCTTTCTCGAAGGAGGATCTGCAGTCTTCGCACATATGGTCGGGATCGTGTGGATCGCAGTTGAACGGGCATCCGTCGACCACATCGATCTCAGGCAGAAGGTCTGCCAATGCTCTGACGGCAGTGGATTTTGCAGTACCCCTCTGTCCGAAGATGAGAACTCCACCTATAGAACCGTCCACAGCATTGTAGATGAGGGACCTCTTGAGCAGCGACTGTCCTACTATGGCAGAGAATGGATATCTGTTGACACGTCCCTCTCTGCAATCCCTCATACGTTTCCCTGCCCTACATCAAGCGGTCCTGATTGCGGGTGTTACTAATTTAAAATTATTAATAATTGTTGACGTTCAAGAAACGATCTAACGAGTCACAATGAAACTGTCAGTACAAAGACAGTCGATTACGGGTCGCCGATCACTTTCTGAGACCGATCTGATGCATGTTGCAGCTTCCGGGCGTGATAGAGGCAAGCTTTCCTCTCAGCACCCCTTTGATGGAAGTGATGTCCCCGAGGAAATCTCTGAGCTCGTGGAGTTTTCCGCTTGCGATGACCACATCCATCTTGCTGTATCCGTCGATCGGCACACTGTTGGAATGTGAGAATATCGAAGGGTGTCTGCGGTAAATGCTGTCCACCTTCTCAAGAACATTGGTGACACGGAGATCGATGACGACTATGTACACGCCGATCATCTCTGTATCATCGTTCTTCCATGTGTTCTCGGCCAAGGAATCGCGAACGAGATCACGCAATGCTTCGGATCTGCTCACATATCCTTTCTTGGAGATTGATTCATCAAAAGCATTCAATAATTCGGGTTCTAGTGAAACACCGATACGCGTGACAGTGTCCATAATTGTGTTAGAACAATATGATTATTTAATTATCGTGTTACTAAAACACATTACGTCTGTTATCAGTAATAACGATGATAGAAAATGGCGCCGAGAGGGAGATTTGAACTCCCGAGGCGCATGACGCCACGAACTTTCCAGGCTCGCGCCTTACCGGGCTGGGCCATCTCGGCTGTGAGTGCCACAATCAAGACACTACATTAAAACCTTTCGTTCTGCATGTTAGCAGTCCAAACCCTGGTGTCCTCAAGGGTGGGTCTCTGTGTCCTGGCGAAATCAATGTCATCCTTCGTTAGCTCCAAGGTTCTTATCGCCTGGTCATGGTCCAGGATCACCGATATGTCGCCGGTGGGCGTAAGACATCTGCTCTTGCCGAAGAACTCCATCTTTCCCCTTTTCCCTATATTATTGACGAATAACATGTAAACTGTACTCTCCACGGATCTGGCGGGGATGACACGTTCGAATGCGGTCTTGGACGTGTTGGGGGAAGCGGATATGCAGATGACTGCATCCGCACCGTTCATGGCGTACATCTTCGTCAGCTCAGGGAAGAATATATCGTAACAGATTATCACCCCGAATCTGAACTCTCCGATCTCGAACATCATCAGCTCGTTCCCGGGAACGAAACATTCCCTTTCGGAGAACGGTCCGAAGTTGGGCAGATTGATCTTGTCGTAACATTCGATACGGTTCGAGATCACATACGCTGTGTTGTGAACACCGCCCTCGATGTATCTAGGCCCTCCGATGATCGCGGTGCATCCCTTCTGCGATGTTACTGAGAGTATCTCGAAGAGGGAGTTATCGACATCTTCCTCGACCGAACCGAAATCCCTGAACGAATAATCGGTAAGGAACATCTCCGGGAAGATGAAAAGATCTGCATCCTCGCTGTTCAGAGCATCTATCACGGATTTCGTGTTCTTAGCTACATCGCCGGGTTCCGATAGCAATTGGCAGAGGGCCGCTTTCATACGATCCTGATAACATTCTCTGTTTAAAGGGATTCTAAAGGCGGGGTCGCGGATCGGTCCTAAATCGGGATATTTTTCTAAAATATTGGCCGAATAATGCGAAAAAAGCCGATTTTTTCAGGTAATTTTATTAATGTGTCGTGATATCACTTATTACTAATTCAAAATTAGTAACACGAAGTGATACGTTGAACAATAAAGTAATCGCAATCGCAGTAATCGCAGTGATTGTTGTCGGCGTTGCCGCTGTGGCAATCGCAGGCCTCAACGGCGGCAGCAAAGAGAACACTGTAGAAGTGTACCAATCCGACGGGACATACAAGAAGGTCCCTCACAACCCCGAGAGGGTCGTATGCCTCAGTACATACACCTGTGAGGTCCTCATGTTCCTCAATGTCAGCGACAAGGTGGTAGGTACTTGTACCACCACCTTCAACAATATCGATCTGAAGGAAGCTTACAAGGACACAACGGACGTGGGAGCTTTCAACAAGCCCACAATGACAAAGGTCCTCGAGACAAAGCCCGATCTCGTCATCGCATACCCCGGTTACCCCGATGTCGAGGATAAGCTGGAGGAATTGGGTCTGAACTACGTTTTCCTCAAGTGTGCCGATGCTGAGACGATCACGAAGGAGGTCGAATCCCTCGGAAAGATCTTCGACAAGCAGGACAGGGCCGAGAAGTACATCAATTTCGCAAATCAGATCTTCGACAAGATAGACAAGCTCGTCCAGGACAACGTAAAGACCAAGAAGACCGTCTACATGACATCCTTCGCAACATTCCTCAAGGCATCATCATCAACATCGGCCTACTACAAACTGGCACAGCGTGCCGGAGCAGACATGATTTACGATGTCGGTGACACCGCGATAACCATCCAGGCCAGCGATCTGCTGACCAAGGATCCGCAGTTCATCATCGAGACTCCCATGCTGAGCGGTATGGTCGACGGCAAGGCCAAGACGACGTACGATACGGTGATGAACGACACCACATACAGCTCTCTCCAGGCGTTAGAGGACGAGCACCTGTATCTGATCTGCAGTCAGCTGTTCGGAGGACCGAGATGCTTCTCAGGTCTCGTCGCATGCTACAACATCCTCAACTCGGATGTCGCTCCGTCCAACCTCACATGGGACGGTGTGCTGCAGGCATACAACCTTGAGATGGGACTCAACACCTCAATCGGTCCGCTGTTCTACCCGACCGGCGCCTGATCAAACCGAAGGGGAAATGGTATGGAAGTGAAGGATGTATTCGAACACCAGAAGAGGAAGCGCATACGTTTCATAACAGCGATGTCTGTCCTCGCAGTGGTGTTCTCCTTCATAGCCATTTGCGTCGGAGCGGTGATGGTCGCTCCGCAGGATGTGCTGACATCCATCGGCCATACCCTGTTCCCCTCATTAATCTCAGGCCCTTCAAGGGTCACTGAGATAATAGTGATGAAGATAAGCATCCCCAGGGTGTTGCTGGCACTTCTGACGGGCTGTACCCTCGGAATTGCCGGATGCATAATGCAGAGCACTCTGAGGAACCCCCTCGTCAGTCCTTTCACCCTCGGAGTATCATCCGCGGCAAGTTTCGGAGCGGCATTGACCATATTGCTCGGCCCTATGATATTCGGTGCATTCTATTATGCCTCCATAGATTTCATCGGGATATCGATCCAGATGCAGCATGTCACCATGGTCCTGTTCGCATTCGCGTTCGGTATGATCAGCATATTGCTGGTCCTCTTCATGGGAAAATCGCGCAATCAGTCCAAGTCCATCCTCATCCTTGCAGGAGTGGTAATCGGTTACATCTTCCAGGCGGGGATCACGGCGATGAAGTACCTGTCGGACGATGCGACTCTCAGAGAGATCACCGTCTGGCTGATGGGGGGTATGTGGGGCGCATCCTGGAAATGCATCTTCGTCCTTCTTCCTATCGTGGTGATAACCACCATCTATTTCGTCAGACTCTCACCGAAATTCGATGCGATCTCCGGGGGAGACGAGGTGGCGAAGACATTGGGTGTGGATGTGAAGAAACTCAGGACAAGGTCGCTCGTGATCGTTACCCTGACAACCTCCGCCTGTATCGCGTTTACCGGCGTCATAGGATTCATCGGACTGATGGCACCGCATCTGACGAGGATGATCATCGGGAACAAACAGCAGTATCTGATACCCGGGTCCGCCCTCATGGGCGCGGTCATCCTTGTTTTATCGGATATGGTGTCAAGGTTGATCATCGCCCCCGCTGAGATGCCTGTGGGTATCCTGATGTATGTGATTGGAGGAGTATTCTTCATCTACATGATAACGAACCGCCGCAGGAGGGCGTTAGTTTGAGATTCAACGTCGAGGACCTGCACTACAACTACGGATCGAAGGAGGTCCTTCACGGTATCGATTTCGAGATCAATCCCGGTGAAGTGGTAGCATTGCTGGGTCCGAACGGATCCGGGAAATCCACTCTGATACGCACCGCATGCAACATAGACCGTCCCGCATCCGGACGCATTCTGATCGACGGGACGGACATCGCTTCCATGGACATCGAGGAATTGGCCAAGATCATAAGCTATGTGCCGCAGGCCGGCCAATATGCCGAATACGATACGGTGCTGGACACGGTGCTTGTAGGAAGGAGTCCGCACATGGGGTGGGAGCCGACCGAGAACGATCTGGATGTCGTCCAGAGGTCGATGGAATACATGGGTGTCCTGGATCTCGCCGATCAGTACATCAACGAACTGTCAGGGGGACAGAGACAGCGTGTCTTCATCGCCCGTTCCATAGCACAGGAACCGCAGTTGTTCGTCTTCGACGAACCCACCAATTCATTGGATCTGAAATATCAGTTCGACAGCATGAAGATGATGGCGGAACTCGTGCACAGCAACGATTCGATGATGCTGGTCGCCTTGCATGATCTCAATCTCGCACTCAGATTCTGCGACCGCATCGTGATGATAAAGGACGGAGCCGTCGTCAGCAACGGGACTCCGGAAGAGGTACTTACGCCCGAACTGATAGAATCGGTATACGGTGTGAAGACCAAGGTCACGGATACGGAACAGGGGAGATTCATATTGGCATACGATTCGCTGTGAGTCTCATACGTTTCTTGGCCTGGATGCTCTGAAACCATGGATGAACCAATACAGGACAAGACTCACCGCCGCTATGACCGCACAGATGAGGTACATATCCCTGAATCCATATGCTGTCAGTATAACTCCGAGGATCATCGGACCTATCCCTGTTCCAAGGTCGGTCATGGCCGTGAATGTGGAGACTGTCACCCCGTATCTGTGCGCAGGACTTGTCGAGATTGCGAGTGCCTGGCACACTGAGTATATCAATGACATCCCGTACCCTATGAAGAATCCGGAGACCAGGAACAACGGCAGATCCTTCGCTCTTGCGAAGAGGAGCATGCTTCCTGCGAAGAGGATGAAACCCAGGGTAATTATGCCGTTGGGACCTTTCGTATCGTAGATCCTCCCCGTCGTGAGTCTGGATGTCAGACTTCCCAGGGCGGATGCGATGTAGAACCCTCCGGCCATGGTGACCATGTCCATGCTCTCCGAATATGCGGCTATGAATGTGTGTATGCTGGAGTAGGCGAAGAAGAACACCATGCACACGAACGATACGGGCAATGCGGAGATCTGAACGAGATTGCTGAACGTGAACGATCTGGCTTCCTTGATCTGCTCTTCGGTCAGCGTCTCCTCGGGGACTCTGATGATCATCGACATGATGCAGGCGACGATGTACATCCCGGCCCCGACAGCGAACAACGTATCGTATCCTCCCTCGGCGGTCAGTTCGAGTCCGAGGAAAGGACCTATGGCGGTTGACACGGTGGCACCGAGGAAGTAATAGCTCAGTCCTTCGCCCCTTCTCTCAGTCGGGATGATCTTAGATACGATATCTGTGGCACATGTGCTCGCAAGGCCGTACGTCATACCGTGTGCGAATCTCAGTACGTAGAGCATCTCCACCGATGTGATCACGAAATACGTCAGCGAAGAGACCACTGCCAAGGACAGGGCGATGATGAGCATCCTCTTCCTTCCGACCAGTTCCACATACTTTCCGAGAAGGAGCCTTGAGACCAATCCGCCGATGACGTACAGGCCGGCAGCGACACCTGCCTGGGATGCCGAACCTCCCAGATTATCCTCGACGAAATCCTGCAGATTGATCAGGATCAGGAAGAAGTTCATCGAGCTGCACATGAGGATGGTCATCGCGATGATGAAATCCCTTGTGAAGATCCTCTGCGCAGCCATACTACTCGTTATCCGAATTCTGTATAAACGTTGTTTGGCCCATTCGCCAGTTTTTAGTACAATCATACCCATAATCAAATGATGGACGGAATACCGACGGTAACGAAGGATGATGTGGACGGACTCGTCTCATTCATACGCAGCACACTGGAGAGGACTGGTTGCAAGGGTGTGGTCATTGGCCTGAGCGGAGGTCTCGATTCCGCGGTGGTGACCAAACTCTGCGTGGACGCTCTTGGTGCCGACAAGGTCCTGAACATATTCATGCCGTCAAGAGTCACCGTCAGTGAGGATTACGTCGTGACGAAGGACCTCAGCAAGCTCTGGGGCACGGAGTACAGGATAATGGACATCCAGCCTGCCGTTGACAGTCTTCAGTCCGTTCTCCTTTCGCAGGAGGAAGCGCCCCTGGACCGCGGCAACATCTCTGCAAGATGCAGGATGATCGTCCTCTACAACCAGGCGAGGAAGAGAAATTATCTTGTCATGGGAACGTCCAATCAGAGCGAGCTGATGATGGGTTATTTCACCAAGTACGGTGACGGTGCATGCGATGTCACTCCGCTTGCGAACATGTATAAGACCCAGGTGAGGGAATTGGCGAAGATCATCGGCGTTCCCGGAGAGTTCATAATCAAGCCTCCGAGCGCAGGATTCTGGGCAGGACAGACCGATGAGGAGGAGATGCAGATCACCTACGACGAGCTGGACAGGATACTGTACGGTTTCGAGCAGGATGTCAGTGATAAGGAGATCTCCGAATTCGCCGGAGTATCGGTGGAGAAGGTCCAGGAGATACGCGACCGCGTCATCTCCGCATCGCACAAGAGGCTGCCTCCGATCCGTCCAGAACAGCTGTAAATTCTGGACACGAAACCTTTATTAATCAAATGACAATCATCTGCCTACCTGCTCCTGTGGTGTAGCGGCCAATCATGAAGCCCTCTCGAGGCTTCAACTCGGGTTCGAATCCCGACGGGAGCACTATCCTTCTCA
>JAEEGL011095295.1_pt1 | contig 11070 bp, 11 predicted proteins | sample 9134231 | NCBI WGS metagenome assembly JAEEGL01 (sample SAMN16246548, study PRJNA631951) | gut metagenome | biome: gut microbiome; feature: rumen; material: fiber-attached | host: Bos | place: Iran: Karaj | collected 2018-10
CATACGGGCTACCAACTCGGTGTCAATAAGGTTGAGACCTCGGTTGAGGTTCTCTGCAAGCCCTACATTGTCGGGGAAGGCGGCGATGCGGATGCGAGGGTCGTAGAAACGCTGGACTTGGGTGGGAGTATCGTCGGAGGAACCGTCATCTACCACCAGCAGTTCGAAATCTCTAAAGGTCTGATTGAGGACGCTCTGGATGGCTTCTTCGACCCAAGGAGCAACGTTATATGTCGGCATCAGCACCGTCAGGCGTGGCATATATGAATAATTCTCTTGAAAGCCTTTTTCGGGCGGTAATAGAGCCAGTAGAAGACGCTGTATTTAAGTTTTCTTTGTAATGTGAATCGCAGCCGTGATATGCCGTGCATATTGTCAGCGATACTGTTGTAAAGGCGGCGTTGCAGGTCGGGGTGATCTCGCAGTGAGCGGTCGAAGTCGGCGAAGTAGCGCAATCTCATCTCCAGCAGTTTCTCGGCAATTTCTTTCTTGCGTGAGATTGTCAATGTGTCGTCACCCACGCCAGTGTAGTAGAGCACTTTGTATATCTTACCGATGGGGTAGCGTTGCCAGATGCGCACCCAGTAGTCGTAGTCTTCGACGAGGAAGAGGGTTGTGTCGTAATCACCGACGGTGTCGAGTATTTCGTGGCGGTACATAAAGGCGTAGCAGACACAGTTGAAGAGTGGCAGGTGAATCTGTGGGTCGGGGTGGTGTACTTCGTAGAGATGCTCGCCTGTCTTGAGACTGAAAGCAGCATAGCATGCAGTGACGAGACCTTTGCCGGGGTTCTTGTCCAGGTAGGATACGAACTCTTCGAGCATAGTAGGCGCCATGCGATTGTCATGCGAGGTCCATGTGAGATATTTGCCTTGTGCTTCCTGAAACCCTCGGTTTAAAGCTCCAGGTAATTTAAGGTTATGCTCGTTGTTGATGATGCGGATGCGTGGGTCGCGGCTAGCATATCCTTGCATAATCTCTAGGGAATTATCCTTTGAGCAGTCATTAACAAGGATAAGTTCCCAGTCGGCATAGGTCTGATTGATGACACTGTCGATAGATTGTGCCAGAAAATCTGCGCCGTTATAGCATGGGAGGACTATGGAGACGGTGGGTGTCACTTTTTAAATAAAGAGAATGGCTTAGTCAAAAATTTACCGAGTCGATACGCTCGAGATGATTGGATTTTGTTTATGTTTTCTTTGAGACTCTCGATTTCTTCGATATAACTATGATACAGAACAAGTCTGTCGTTATATGGCTCATAAATATCTGGGTGGTTCCTACATAGTTGTATTAGATTATCCTCAAGATGGTGGCTGACCAATTCCTTTACCATTGAGGTCTCTTTCACACGGTAGTAAAAAAGTACTTCCTCAATCCTGTATACAATATCATCCTTCTTTAATAGAGATAGCCAAAAGTCCCAATCCTCAAGACCGTGCACCATGTTGGCATTATAGCCATCAGTTTTATCATAATCACTTCGCCTATATAAAGCTGAGCAAAAGATGCAATTACCCCAAATGAAGTCATCATAGTTATAATCCACAAATTGCATTGGACCGTTGGTTTTACCAAATGTTTCGCCTTTGCAGTAAACAAGTTTTGTTTCAGGGAAGTTTGTAAAGTGGTTGATTGCTTTTTCAATATAGGTAGGGGCGATTAGGTCATCTGCATCTAATGGGAGTAAGTATTCACCATTAGAGTTGATAATACCTACGTTTCGTGCTGTCGCTAAACCTTTATTCTCTTGATTTACATATTTAAAACGACTATCTTTCTCAAGATAAATGTTCGCGATTTCTTCTGTATTATCTGGAGAACCATCATTAACAATAATGCACTCCCAGTTCGGATATGTTTGCTTTAAAACGGAGTCTAGCGTCTCTGGGAGGAATTCTGCTTGTTTGTAACAGGGAACAATGATAGAAACTATATTGCAGCTTGTCATTTTGATAGTATCTTGTTTATTAATCGAATGGGGGCAATTATTGTATGGCCTATTTTGTATGTTTTTGTTTCTCTAATATTATTTTGTCCATCGGAAAAAGCTTCGTTATAAAGACTGTTTAGTTTTGAAAGTAATATGGACTCAATGGGGATTTGCCTTCTAACATAGGCATTAATGCGTGCAATAAATTCGAAATTGGTGGATTGTAAATAATTCGCTTTTCCTAATGATGTATTAGTTCCAGTTCCAGTCCGATAATAATATAAAGGGGTAGGAATAAAAAGGAGCTTACCCACTTCTTCAAGCTTTAAATATAGGTCAAGGTCTTCGGCGATTTTTAAAGTTGAATCAATCCCAATAGTTTCTTCGTAATATTTTTTTTTGAAAGATGCAAAATGGGAAATGGCCCCAGGAATATTGCATGTTAGATATGTCGAGCCGTTGGGGATAGAACATTGATGTTGTGAAATGGACTGAACATTTAATTCGTTATCAGTATAATAAAACTGGGAATATATTAGGCTACATAATGGGTGTTTTATGTGGGCATCGACCATTATCTCGAGTGCATTAGGCGTGATACTGTCATCCGCATCGACAAAACCACATATTTCTCCATGAGCTAATTCAATACATTTTCTTTTGGTATAACCACACCCCATCTTTTTTTCATTATAATGGAAGAAAAAACGGCGATCGCTTTTATATTTTTCATATATCTTGGATGATTCATCGGTGGATTTATCATCTACCAATATAATTTCCCAATTAGAATATGTCTGAGCCAAGATACTATTTATTGTTTCTTGAAGATAACTACCGTTGTTGTAATTAGCGATTAGTATAGAAAATAGATGGGACATTATATTTTTTATTGGATTTTTTTTCTAATTGTTTTTTTTATCGTGAAAGGACAGGATTCTACTAATGGTATTAGTGATAACCCAGGAGCCTTAATGTAGTTTTGCTGTAGATTCATTACATCATTTATGCTTGTCCCATGAAAAATTGTGAATGGAAGCTCCCTGTCTTGTCCGATAGATTGAAAGAAGTCGTGAAATTTGAATCGTTTTGTGATATCATTTGTTAAGGGCTCATTGAATTCAACCCATAGATTGGGAATATTGTATGCTTCAGCTGCAATTAGTCCATGTAAAGAGGACGATGCTATAAATTGACAAGAGCATATTTGGTTAATGACGTCTTTCCAGTTACGATAGTTAAACAAGCGAATAATTATTACGTCTTTTTGATTGGAAAATTGTTGGACTTCGTCTTTGTTAAAGTCAGTATAGTGCGCAATAATTCCGAGTTTGTATTTTTCTCGTTTAATGGGTTTGTAGTAATAAGGTAGCAGAAGCGCAGGGTCTCCGTAAACCTCAGGACAATCAAAATTATTTTCAATAAGAGTTTTTCTAGTAAGAGGCCCTCTGACTGCCAATATTTTCTTTGGATGGACAGAAGGCAGGTGATTTGCTGTTAGCAATCCAGACCCCCATACAATAGTTTCTTTTTCATCAATAAGATGAAAGATAGACCCAATACATGTTATTGGTGGATATGGTTTTGCTATATGGAATATGATATCGTTTTTGGGAAGGGCAATCGCTTTTTGAGGAAGAATAGCGTCATTTGTAATTTTCTTTAAAAAAAACATATTGATGTCATCCCCCCAATTGTTGTGCTCAACCTTCCCCCATGACATGCTTATCCATGGCTGTATGCAGTAGATACGTTTCCGAAGAACGTATTTGTACCAATAAAAAAGTAACATTTGGCTATATCGAGAAACACGTCGATTGGTACGAGAATGTATATGCTGTTCGTGTGGGTCAAAATATGATGTGTCGTTCTCCTTCATGTAGATAATCTATTTTGTCAGGTCACGAGTAAAAGTAAGGTTTCGATGGCAACGCAAAACTTGTGGGTTTAAAATATAAAGTAATTTGTACCACACACGCTGGGGCATCTTTTTGTTTAAATATAACCGTCTTATTAGTATTTGTGTAGCTCTATAATCTTTTATAATCCGTAGTAGAGCTTTGTAGGTATTAAGAGAAATGACTTTCTTTTTATGGGCTGTTTGTATGTCAGTATAGTATTGATGATATATTTTTATTGGGTCTATCTTGGTGTAAAGATTATGCCTGTTTGAAATGTTGCTATCGTGCCAGCGGTATTTAACCCCAATTGCATCGTAATTGGCAATACCGCCAAGTAGAATTGCCCTTAGGCTAGTTGTGGTGTCTTCCGTAGGACAGTCTTCTCGCAATGGGCCAAAAAAATCGAATAACCTTTTGGAGACGATTTTGCAAGCACATGGGGGCCAAGGTGCGCCATTTAGATATTCATCTAATTTGTAAATTGACAATTCATCTTTTGCCGGGAGAACAGAATGGTTGAGCTCTTCGCCATTTTTGTTGATGTACCTAAAATTAATTGCAAGGCATTCAGTGTTTGCTTCCTGTAATTTCTTATAAGATATGGAAACTCTATTGGGTAGAGAAATATCGTCCCCTCCTGCAAATACATAGTAATCACCGTGTGCCAGTGTCAGAGACACATTTAGATTGCGAACTATTCCGAGATTTGTTTTATTGCGATTAAAATGTACTCGATGTTTCCCATTATAGATTGATATCAATCGTTCAACTATTAATGCAGTCTCATCTGTGGAGCAATCATCAGAAATAATAATTTCTAAGTTGGGATAGTCTTGAGAAAAAGCCCCATGGACGGCCTCCTCAATATAATCTTCTTGATTGTAGCAAATCAGAATGAAAGAAATTAAGGGATAATTCTCCATGCCCTAGTTCTCTTTAATCTGGAAAAAAAGTCTTTTGTTGAATATATGGGTTTCATGATGAACTTTCCAACGCGCAAGCTTCTGCTGTCTCGTGTGCCAAGAGGGGGTCTGCTTTGTCCCATTCGTTCTTTTAATCGTTGATATGCATCTATAGGATCTCTTTTTTTCCATTCAGGGTATAAATAAAGGAGCGTATAGAGTAATCCAGAGTAAAAGAAATCAGGATTGGTTTCCATTGTCGAGATACTATTGAATACGCGATAGCGAACAAGATTACGGTCGATATATTCCAGCCGATATCCTGCATTGAGAATGTTTATCCATCTTGGAAGATCTTCCAAGAACGGGATGCGTTCATCGTTGCGTATACCAAGTTTACGCATTAAACTTATATTGAAAAAAGCGGAAGCTGCAGGAATACAGTTCCCATTATAGATTAGATGGTTTAGTTGTTTTTCTCGGGTAAGGGAGAAGAAACTGTAGTCGAAAGATTTGTAATAGCCAATGGTTTTCCCATCGAAAGCACTGAAACACTGTACGCGGCTGAATATACACGGACAATCTTTACGTTCTGCAACATGTTGCATATAGGTTTCTATGCATTCTGGAAGCAATATGTCATCACCCGCTATTAGTTTCACCCAGTCTCCAATACAGGCATCCTCTGCACGGTTACAGTTGGCCGAGATACCAGTATTGGCAGGAGCCTCTATAATTTTAGTTTGATAGAAGCGGGCTTTATTCGAGTTTATCCACTGCTGGCAAACACTAATGGTATTATCAGTAGAGCAGTCATCACTGATAATAAGTTCCAACTCGGGGTATGTTTGAATCTTGATACTCTCAAGAGTTTCTAAAATGGTTTGAGCGGAGTTGTATGTAATAACTGCTACGGAGACTAGTTTGTTCAATGTTATTGGTTTGGATTAATAATCAGTAATAGAAAATATTTCCATTTTGAAAGGTGTTGTATGTCAAGTATTCACAGTCTCACGGTGTGCTGGTATGGAATGAACTCATGTTAAGTTTTGGTTTCATTATACCAGGCATATTGTTTAGGTTTTTACCTTGGTCGGTTAGGGTATTTTCAATGTGGAAGTTGTGCTCATACATCCCCCATAGTAAATATTTCTGACTTTGACCGAACCACACCTTAATTACATAGTTGCCTGTATTTAGGGTGTTTGCAGGGATGTCAAAAGAAATGTGGTAGAACCCCTGTTGTGAATCGCCATTAGGACTTAATACTGTTCCAGTATGAAAAACAACAACATCGTATGCGGTGCGCAATTCGAAGGTTGCATCTAGTATTATATTTGGGGTGGCATTGTAAAACACAAGATTAACATGAATGCCCGACTCAACATCAATAATATTACCGTTTATAGGATTAATAGAGAACTCCCGGATACGTATTTTGTCATTGCCTGGTGCGGTGGATAAATCATCGTAAAGAGCGTTGCCGCTATCCTTGTTGGCGCCGATGTATGTTTCTACGATTTTATCTATAGGTCCGGTAGATTGTATTCGACCGTTACATAATAGTAATCCTGTATGGCAAAGAGCGCGGATGCTTGCCATGTTGTGGCTGACAAACAACACGGTTCTGCCTTCTCCTTTGCTGACATCTTGCATCTTGCCGATGGCTTTCTTCTGGAATTCGGCATCGCCGACGGCGAGGACTTCGTCGACAACGAGGATTTCGGGGTCAAGGTGGGCAGCGACGGCAAAGCCGAGCCGTACCATCATACCACTTGAGTAACGCTTGACGGGTGTGTCGATATAACGTTCGCAGCCGCTGAAGTCGACAATCTCGTCGAGTTTCTTTGTAATCTCCTGTTTGGTCATGCCGAGAATGGCGCCGTTCATATAGATGTTCTCGCGACCAGTCATCTCGGGATGAAAGCCTGTGCCGACCTCGAGCAGACTCCCGATGCGACCGCGGGCGCGGATGGTGCCGGTAGTGGGGGCGGTGACCTTGGAGAGTATCTTCAACAGGGTGCTCTTGCCAGCGCCATTCTTGCCGATGATGCCCACCACATCACCTTGCTCGACCTTGAAGTCGATGTCGCGCAAGGCCCACACATAGTCGCTTTCGCCCTTGGTGCTACGGTCGTTGGTCTCGCCGATGGTCAAATACGGGTCTTCCTTGCCGCGTATGTTCATGGTCCACCAGCGCTTGAGGTCGTGACTCAAAGTGCCCGTGCCTACCAATCCCAGGCGGTAAAGTTTGCTAATATTATTGAATTCTATTGCTGTCGCCATGTTGGAGAAAATCTTGATATGCTAATCGAATTCCATTGCGTAGCTCGGTCTTATAAGTCCATCCGAGACTTGTTGCTTTGCTTACGTCTAGGAGTTTACGGGGGGTACCGTTGGGACGGGATGCATCCCAACGGATAGTGCCAGTATAACCTACAACAGATGCTACGGTTTCGGCCAGCTCGCGGATGGTGAGTTCCTTGCCAGTGCCAGCGTTGACGGTCTCGTTTCCTGAATAATTGTTCATCAAGAATACGCACAGCTCCGCCAAATCGTCGACATATAGGAACTCCCGCAGTGCACTGCCATCGCCCCAACAGGTGACGCTCTCAGCACCCGATAGTTTGGCCTCATGGAAACGGCGTATCATGGCCGGCAGCACGTGGCTGTGCTCGGGGTGGTAGTTGTCGTTAGGGCCGTAGAGGTTGGTCGGCATCACGCTGATGTAGTCGGTACCGTATTGTCGGTTGAGGTACTCACAATATTTTAGCCCGCTAATCTTGGCCAACGCGTATGCCTCGTTGGTTGGCTCGAGGCTCGAGGTCAACAGGCAACTCTCTGGCATCGGCTGTGGCGCCAGTCTCGGATAAATGCAGGATGAACCCAGGAACTCCAGTTTCTTGACGCCGTTCTTCCAAGCGGAATGGATGACATTCATCTCGAGCGTCATATTCTCGTACATAAAGTCGGCCAACGCGGCATTGTTGGCGGCTATACCGCCCACCTTGGCTGCGGCGAGAAAGACATACTCGGGTTTCTCTGTCTCGAAAAACCGCTCCACGTCAGCCTGGCGTGTAAGGTCTAACTCGGAATGCGTACGAAGCACCAGGTTGTTGTATCCAAGTCGTTGCAGTTCGCGCACTATGGCACTGCCAACCATACCGCGATGCCCTGCAACGTATATCTTGCTATTTTGCTCCATTGCTACTCGTCTAATTGTGCTTGCAGGTGCATCTTGCGTACTTTCTTCATATCATGTTTCACCATGATGCGTACGAGTTCCTCAAAGCTGGTTTTGTGTGGGTTCCAGCCGAGGATGGTCTTTGCCTTCGTTGGGTCGCCCAACAACTGCTCCACCTCCGCGGGACGGAAATACTTTGGATCGACCTCAACAATCACTTTGCCAGTTTTCGTATCAACACCTTTCTCGTCAATGCCATTGCCTTCCCAGCGGAGCTCAATCCCTGCTTCCTTGAAAGCCAGCGTGCAGAACTCGCGAACGGTATGGTTCTCACCAGTGGCAATTACGAAATCGTCGGGCTGTTCCTGCTGGAGCATAAACCACATACACTCGACGTAGTCTTTGGCGTAGCCCCAGTCGCGCAGTGCGTCGAGGTTGCCCAGATAAAGTTTGTCTTGGAAACCTTGTGCAATGCGGGCGGCGGCCAGGGTGATCTTGCGTGTGACGAAGGTCTCACCGCGTCGCTCGCTCTCATGGTTGAAGAGAATGCCGTTGCAGCAGTACATACCGTAACTCTCGCGGTAGTTCTTCATCATCCAGAAGCCGTACTGCTTGGCAACGCCGTAGGGCGAGCGCGGGTAGAACGGCGTGGTCTCTCGCTGCGGCACCTCCTGCACCTTGCCATAAAGCTCCGATGTGGAGGCCTGGTATATTCTGCAGGTAGAAGCCAGTCCTACTATGCGAACGGCTTCCAGCAATCGTAGCACGCCAACGGCATCGGCTTCGGCGGTAAACTCGGGCACGTCGAAACTCACCTTCACATGGCTCTGCGCCGCCAGGTTGTATATCTCGTCGGGCCGAATCTCGCTTATGATGCGGATGAGCGAGGAGCTGTCGGTCATATCGCCCCAATGCAGTTCGACGAGGCGCTTCTTCTTCATATCGCGTACCCATTCGTCGAGGTAGAGATGCTCGATGCGGCCAGTGTTGAACGAGCTGCTGCGACGCAACACGCCGTGTACTTCGTAGCCTTTCTCGATGAGGAACTCGGCCAGGTAGCTGCCGTCTTGTCCGGTGATGCCCGTGATAAGTGCTTTCTTCATAATCATTGTTTGTGCAGTATGCTCTGCGGTTTCATTGTGTGCGATGTGAGGCTGGCGAGCCATAGCTCCGTGGGACTGTCGTTGTAGACCATACGACGCTTCCAAGCGAGCGAGCGCCAGCGGCGTAGCTTCCAAAGCAGGCGGTTGATGCCGTCGGCGGTGCTGTTGTCGACGCTGCCGAATACTATATCGTGCTCCACTTTCTCGACGGCGGCACTGTCGTGGGTGAACCGTAGCGGTGTGCTAATGCTGAACCGTTGCTCGGCGATGTCGCCGATAGCGGCGGCGAAGTCCTCCATCCCATATTCGGTCACTGTGTCCTGCACCTTGCCCCAATCCACTTTGTCGTGTAAAGCACGGCAGGTCAGCGTCCAGTCGACAAGGTCGCGCAGCGTGATGCGCGCTGCCGCAAAATGACCCGCCATGTGGCGAAGCAGAAACAGCACCTCGAAAGTGGGGGAGGGACATGTCTCTTTCAGCAACGCCTCGTAGCGGCGGTTGCTGGGTGGGTAGTGGGTATTAAGGAAGTCGTAATGGCTCTCCACCGTTACTCCGCGGTAGTCGTATTTGCTGTGGTGGTGCGCCGTGTTGCCTACGGCTGCTTTCAGTTCCTTGCGTGCTATATTGTCGGCTTCGGTGTGACGGTTGAAGAAGTAAAGGTCGAGGTCGCCAAACTCGCGCAACTCTGGCACGGGGTAGTACTGCGCCGTGTGGGTGCCTTTGAGCACCAGTGTGTCGATGCCGTGCCGCACCATAGTGTCGACAATCTCCTGCTGTACCTCGCACTGGTAGCGGTGCCACCGCGCGGCCTTGTCGCGTTCGGCCAGCCACGGAATCTTTACTTCGCGTGGCACGTCGAGCGCAGCCACTGTGTCGGCAGTCATTGCCGCCACGTGGTTCTGCTGCATCAGCCTGAAGAGGCTCCACCACAGTGTAGTCTCCATCGGCTTGGTGCCTAGATTAGGCACTTGCCCGACGATGGTGCTACGCAGCAGCAGGAGGGCTATCTCAGATTCTCTCATTCAAGCAATCACACAGTATCCATAAACGTCCTTTGCACGCGGTTGAAGACCACCACGCCCACAACCAGCAGCACCACCATGAAGGCGAAGCTGTAGCCAAGCAGGCCCCAGCTGAACTGACCTTCGCCGAGGAAGCCGTACTTGAAGGCCTCGACGATGCCTGTCAGCGGGTTGAGGCTCATCACGAAGCGCAGTTTCTCGTTGGTGATGGTGCTCAAGGGGTAGATGACTGGCGTGGCGTACATCCAGAGCCTCACGAAGAAATCGAGCAGCAACTGCATGTCGCGGTATTTTGTAGTGAGGCTCGAGAAGAGCACACCGAAACCCAGCGCTAAGCCCGCCAGCATCAGCACAAGCACGGGAAGCAGCAAAGCGTACCAGTTGGTGTGTATCTGCCCTGGGACGATGGCTATCTGGTAGATGGCGTAAACCACCAAGAACAGGCCAAACTGTATGCCGAAGCGTAGCAGGTTGCTGATGACGGTGGATAAAGGCACCACCATGCGCGGGAAGTACACCTTGCCGAATATGCCTGCGTTGGCCGTGAAGGTGGAGGAGGTCTTGCTGAGGCAGTCGTTGAAGTACTGCCACAGGCAGATACCGCTCAGGTAGAACAGCGGCTGTGGCAACCCGTCGGTGGGTATCTTGGCTATGCCGCCGAACACCACCATATACATGATTACCGTCATTGCCGGCTGTATGATATACCACAGCGGCCCCAATATTGTCTGCTTGTATTGCGTGGTGATGTTGCGCCTCACGAAAAGCATGCACAAATCACGGTATCGCCACAACTCCTTGAAGTCCACCTGCAGCAGCCTCTCCTTGGGCTTGATTACTGTTGTCCAGTTGTCTTCTTCTTTCATGCTGAATGTTTTCGGTTGAAAAGTATGTTACCCACTATGCCCCAGAAGTACTTCCAGTCGGTGGCAAACGGCCGCTTGAGGTATGCTTCCAGATACCGCCGCTCGCTCTCCTGCACCTCGTCGAGGGTCTCGGGAGTCTTGCGTTCATAGTAGAAC
>JAEEGL012290951.1_pt1 | contig 11070 bp, 8 predicted proteins | sample 9134231 | NCBI WGS metagenome assembly JAEEGL01 (sample SAMN16246548, study PRJNA631951) | gut metagenome | biome: gut microbiome; feature: rumen; material: fiber-attached | host: Bos | place: Iran: Karaj | collected 2018-10
CAGCAAACAGATTGGCTATGTCGGCTGCGCTCAGATCATCTTCCGGCATCATAGCTTCCATGGGGATTTCATCAGGCATAGCTGCTTCCATAGGGATTTCTTCCGCTACGGGAATCTCCTCGGCTACGGGGATCTCTTCTGCCGCAGGCATCTCAACCGGTATCTCTTCCGCCACCGGGATCTCCTCGGCCATCGGTATCTCGTCTGCCACAGGTATCTCTTCAGCAACCGGAGCTTCTTCCGCTACAGGTATCTCCTCTTCCGGCAGAAACTCCTCCGCGGGCAGTTCCATGGGTTCAGGCTCGATATCCGCAGGCATCACATTAAGAGCCTCCTCTGCCTTTGGTATGACAGGTGACTCAAGATTGAGATCGGCTTCTTTTTGCTCTACGGATTTGAGTAGTTGATCTAAATAATCTTCATCTGAACTCATCGCGACGCACTATATTCCTTCATCCAATTGATAAACTCATCTATTTCTAGGGGCTTTGAATAATAATAGCCCTGCATACTTGTGATCTTAAAATTGTCCCTCAGGTACTCCTTCATCTCCGAAGTCTCTATACCCTCTACGCAGCAGTTGATATCAAGCTTGGATGCACAGTTGGTGATGGCCTCCAACAGACACTGCTTCGGAAAATCTTCTTCTATATTGTCTATGAATGACTTGTCTATCTTGATCTGATCCACGGGAAGCGAAACAAGAAGCCCTATTGCCGAATACCCGGTACCGAAATCATCCAGAGCTGTCTGCATACCACTGCTCTTGAAATAGATCATGTCATTTCTCAGCGAATCCACATCTATCAGCTTACATCTCTCAGTCAGCTCCAGTTTGAGATTCTTCGCATCAAAATGCTCTTCCTCCACCATCCTGTGCAGGTCCGTCTTGAAGTCGACTCTCTGCAGCTGCGGGTATGCCAGATTCACATTTACGATGAAGTCAGGATGATCTTTTATTATCCTCTTTGCATCATTCATCGCCGTCCTAAGTATGAAGCTTCCCAGTTCATAGAATGCTGCATCCTTCTCAAGCCAGGGTATGAAGCTGTTCGGAGGTACTATCTTGCCTTTCTCATCCCTGTATCTGATAAGGGCCTCCATGCCTATGACACTCTCATCCTCTGCCAGCACTATAGGCTGGTACACGAGGAAGAACCCCTTGCATCCGTCCGTGATACTGTTACGTATCTTGTTCAGAGAAGACAGATGCTTCCTGCTCTGTGCCTGCATCTCATCATTATATACAAGCAGTTCCATCCGGTTCTCATTCTTCGCCTGTGACATTGCATACTGTACGCAATTGTATATCGACGAAGCGTCAAGCGACATATCCGTAACGTGCATTGCACCGCCGCATACATCCAGCTCGGCATGCATCCCGTCTACTACTACCTCTGTCTTAAGGAACTTCTTGAAGTCATTGAAAAGGGTATGAAGCTCGCCCGTCGTATGCTCATCCTCTTTGACTATATAGACGAATTTTGTGCCGTCTCCCCTGAAGAATGTACCATTCAGCTTTTGATCCTGCAGCCAGTCCGCTATCTTCTTCAGCAGCTTATTGCCTTCATCAAAGCCGTACATGCTGTTGAAATCAAAATAGTTCCTGATCCCGGCTTCCGATACCACAAAGGGCTGCTTATCTCCGAGATACTGCTTTATCGTGGCCATCAGGTTGTTCCTGGAATACAGCCCCGTCACCGGATCTATGGTATCCGGTCTTTCATAATTTCTGATAGAACCCACAAAGAATAAAGGGTTGCCGTCATCATCAGATATCAGCTGCGCCTTACAGCCTGTAGTCTGGTATATCCCCTGAGCATTTCTTACCTTCATGATGTAGTCCAGAGTAGTGGTCTCGCCCCTCTCCAGAGCATCTATCATCTCAAGATACTGCTCACGCTCATCCTCAGCTATGTAATTTGCCCAGAGGTGTCCCGAATCCTTCAGATGTATCCCCGGGAGGCCGAAATATTCCACTGCATCTCTAGACCACCTGGAGAGCTTCTCCGGTATGTAATCAACAAAAATAAACCTGTTTTCGATACACTCCGAAAGCGCATCAAAAACAAGGTCGAGTTTCTTCCCGACCAGTGCCTCCACCAGCTTTTCATTATTGCTCAGCAGATCATCCGGATTGATTGTCAGAACCGGTTTCATAGATAGGATTTTATCAAAGCGAACGCAAAAATACAATACACGCGGAATCCGCTGAAACAGCGACTCTGTACCAGTTCCCCTGAAGTCCCCTGTAGTCCGGGCATCTCCTTATAAGAAGGCCGTTTTTCAGCAACCTGTCATACAGCTCTACGTCAGCCTCAAACATAACGTAATTGCAGTCGCTGCGGATATATCTGTATCCCTTTTCGGCAAGCGCATTCTCTATCCTGTTCCTGTGGACCCTCACTGTCTCTTCGGATCTTTTGAGATACTCTTCTCTGCCGCTCCACGTAAATATTGCCTTTCCTGTCTCATCGGCAAACACCGAGATATTCCACTCCGGAAGCAGTGACCGCACTCTGTCGCACAGGCTGTCATCCGTACAGATCATATATCCGAGCCTGACACCCGGTACGGCAAAGGATTTTGTAACGGAACGTATCAAAACAATGCATTCGTTTTCTCTCACTTCATTTATTATGCTGTTTGACTCTCCGCCATCAGCCAGCTCGATAAAGCTCTCATCTATTATCAAACGGCAGTCGTTATCCCTGCATTTTCCGACAAGCCTCAAGAGCAGTTCTCTGTCTATAAGCTTTCCTGTAGGGTTGTTCGGGTTGCCGATAAGAAGTACCTCGGGACGCACTCTGTCGATCTCATCCAAAAGACTGTCCGTCACAGCGAAATCCCTTTTCTGATCCAGATATAAGTACTCAATATCCGCTCCGGCAAAAGCCCTCTCATAACCCACAAAGGACGGCACCGGTATCAGCACCTTCCTGTCCTCATATAGACGACCGAGCACGGAGAGTATCTCCGACGCCCCGTTGCCACATACTATATTATCCGGATCGAAGCAAAAGCACTCCCCTATATTCCTTCGAAGTCCCACAGCACCATACTCGGGATAACAGCCTATCCGCTCCTCGCCTCTTCTCAGAGCATCGCTGATTATATCCGGCATTCCTGCCGGGTTGATGTTCACCGAGAGATCATGCCTTATATCCCTGTCATATATATTTCCGCCATGCTGCAAACCTTTTATTCTGTCATGCATATCAATAATCCTGTTGAAAAAAAAACAATATGGGTATATTATATCATCTGTATCGAATTACATTCTGGGTTTTTTTGGGAGGTTAAACAAATGAAATCAGAGCTTACAATTCAGTTCGCCGGAAAAGACAGCACCGAGTCAAAGCTCATGGCAGCTGCCAAGGCAGACTACAAGGCAAAGGGCAACAAGCCTGCTGATATCAAGAAGCTTGAGCTCTATGTACAGCCCGAGAATTCCATCGTTTATTATGTTGTAAACGACGGCGCATTCAACGGCGAGTTCCAGCTTTGATATAAGATCAGCATTACGTAAGATCAGACAGATCAAAAGAGCCTCAACCAAATGGTTGAGGCTCTTTATTATTTCATTTCTTTTCCTTTAGGACTTTGATACCAGATCGTCTATGATCTTTACAAGATTGCCGATCTCAGGCTTCGACAGCTGTGCGTTGGCTCCGAGCTGCTCACCCTTCCTCCTCATCTCCTCATTGACGAGTGAAGAGAAGATGACTACAGGCACATCCTTTGTCGCGTCGTTGCTCTTTATGAGCTTCGTCAGTCTGTGACCGTCCATAATGGGCATCTCTATATCGGTGATGACACATCTTACCTTGTCTCTGATATTGCCTTCCTTGGAAGCCTTCTCTATGAAATCCCACGCTTCCTGACCGTTGACGCAATCTATGAGATTGACATATCCTGCTTCCTTGAGTGAATCGGATATCAGCTTGTTCAAAAGAGCCGAATCCTCAGCCATCAGGATAGGCACATCGCTCCTCTCCCTCTCGCCGAGCTCCTTGATCTCCTCAATACGAAGTCCCGTCTCGGGAGCTATATCTGATACTATCTTCTCGAAATCAAGTATGATCACAAGCTTGTCATCATACTTTACGATACCTGTGGATACACCCGCGTCGGCATTGTTAACCGTAGCGTTGGGCTTTATAATGTCTCTCCATGAGATCCTGTGGATACCTGCTACAGAGTCCACATGGAATGCTATATCAAGCTTGTTGAAGTTGGTGATGATGAAAAGTCCCTTGTCATCCTGAGATCCCCTCTGCAGGCAGTTCTTCAGGTTGATGGCCGTGATCATCGTGCCTCTCGGCATGAATATTCCCTCTATGCTGGGGTGTGCATTCGGTACGGGAGTAACGGGCTGATAAGGGATTATCTCACTTATCTTCGCCACGTTGATGCCGTAGCAGTTATCATCCAGCATGAACTCAAGTATCTCAAGCTCATTAGTACCATTTTCAAGAAGTATATTGGTGTCCATGGATATCTCCCCTCTAAAAAAGAATCACTGCTTGAATTATAACTTATCTGTCACATTCTTTCAACAAGAGTTGACCTTAAAATTATCTGAAAAAGGTATTGATCCTTCTCTGCATGATATATACCTCCGCGTACAGAGGTGCATTTTCATCCACTCCGTCTCCGGTGTCCTGCACGAGCATGCCCACATAGCAGTTAGCTATCTTCCACTCGTAGAAGTTCAGGTGGTCCGTGGCCTGATAAATATAGGGCGCGATATCGAATATGCCGCCTACGCCTATAGCCTCATTGATCGGCGTACCGTTCCACCTCTTAAGATAAGCCACTATATTATCACCCTCCACACCGAAGATCTCTCCCGATCCCGGAGACTGATAATATGTGATGGATCCATCGTCCAGAAATCTGAGCTGTGCTATATCGTCCGCCTCAGCTTCAAAGTCGGTATAACTGTAATTCTCCTTGAGCTCGCTCCAGGAAGAACCCATGATATTGTTCTCAATGAGTCCCGTCTCGGGAACATTTACCGCTCCTGTCGGCGGCTTTACCTTTGTTGCTGCAAGCAGAGGATCCGTGACCTTCAGGCTGTTCGACACCTGTATGCCGCCCTCTACGTTCGGAGCAGAAACTTCTTCTTTCTTTTCCGTCTCTGCTACAGCAGCACTTGCTGCCTCGGTCGCTTCCGCCGTGGCTTCCTCCGTTACCTCTTCACCCGCCTTGGGCTGTATATGCAATGCCTCCATGATGGCATCTTTTTTCATAAAAATGAGCACACCTATCACAGCTACTATGGCTGCAATTATGGCTATATCTCCCAGTTTGTTCTTCATATGAACCGCTCCTAAAAACAGAAATAAGGACCCGCTGATCCTACGATCATCAGGCCCTTTTCTGACATTATTTTGCGTAATCGGTCACTCTTGATTCTCTTATCATACTTACTTTTACAGTGCCGGGATACTGCATCTCATTCTCAATGCGCTTTGAGATATCCCTGGCCATAAGTACCATATCCGAATCGGAGACCTGCTCCGGAACAACGATAACCCGGACCTCCCTGCCTGCCTGAATAGCAAAGGATTTTTCGACTCCCTTGAAGGAATCTGCAATATCTTCCAATTGTGTGAGCCTGTTGGTATAGTTCTCGAGTGTTTCTCTTCTCGCACCCGGTCTTGCAGCCGATATCGTATCGGCAGCCTGTACCAGACAGGAAATAAGTGATGTAGCTTCTGTGTCTCCGTGGTGAGATTCCACGGCATTCAGTACTGTAGCTGACTCCTTGTACTTTCTGCATATCTCGGAGCCGAGCTGCACATGGCTTCCTTCCATCTCATGATCCACGGCCTTGCCGATATCATGCAGTAGTCCGGCACGCTTTGCCAGCCTCACATCGATACCTCCGATCTCCGAAGCCAGAAGACCGGTCAGCTGTGACACCTCTATCGAGTGTTTCAGCGCGTTCTGTCCGTAGCTGGTCCTGAACTTCATCTTACCGAGAAGCCTGACGAGCTCCGGATGGAGTCCGTGTACACCTACCTCGAGAGTGGCTGCTTCGCCCTCTTCGCGGATCTGGTTCTCCACTTCCTTCTGCGCCTTTTCGACCATCTCCTCTATACGCGCCGGATGTATGCGCCCATCTACTATCAGACGCTCCAGCGCTATGCGCGCGACTTCTCTCCTGATAGGATCGAAGCCTGAAAGTATGACAGCCTCCGGCGTATCGTCTATGATCAGATCTACGCCTGTGAGTGTCTCGATCGTGCGGATATTCCTACCCTCACGTCCGATGATGCGGCCCTTCATCTCATCATTGGGCAGCTGTACCACCGAGATCGTCGTCTCAGCCACCTGATCGGCAGCGCAGCGCTGTATAGCACTTACGACATACTCTTTGGCTTTTTTGTCCGCTTCTTCCTTCGCACGTGACTCGTATTCCTTGATCATCACTGCGGACTCGTGCTTTACATCATCTTCTACAATCCTTAAAAGATATTCCTTCGCCTGTTCAGAGGTCAGTCCCGAGATCTTCTCGAGTTCCTGCACACGTTCTTCATTGAGCTTCGCTATCTTTTCCTTTTCCTTAGCGAGCTCCGTTTCTCTGGCCGCCACACTGGCTTCACGCTTATCGACCGCATCAGCCTTCTTATCGACAGACTCCTCTTTCTGCTGCACTCTTCTTTCAAGCCTTGATACCTCGGCGCGTCTGTCCTTTACCTCTTTCTCGATCTCGTTCTGAGTCTTTATCGACTCTTCCTTGACCTCAAGCAGGGCCTCGCGCTTCTTTTCCTCAGCCTCCTTAAGTGCATCATCTATTATCTGTCTTGCCTTCTCATCAGCTCTTCCGATCTTGTCATTGAAGACCTTCTTCGTATGATTTGAAGCAACAAATGCTGTAATGACGATAGCTGCTGCCAGTACCACTGCACAGATAACGAGTAATAACAACGTTGACATCGTACAGAAGTACCTCCTAATTAAGTTTTGGAATACATCACACAGGAAATCCTGTATGACATACCAAATTATAATAGAATGATTTGAATATTATGTCAAGCATTCGGGAAGCCGCGAAAACCCGTCGTTTTACTGTCGGGATGCTTTCAGATCAGCGTCGATCACGCTTATCAGATGCCTGTATTTTTCTATGAATCCGGCGTGTTTTTCGTCTATGACGGAAATGCGGTTATCCCTGACCGCACTCTCAATTGCCTTTGCTTCTTCGTGCAAAGCCATAGCTCCTATGTTCAGCGATGCACTCTTGACAGAGTGTATGGCTATCCGATATCCTTCCCAGTCTTTATTCGAATACAGCGCATCGAGCTGCCCGCTCTTCTCAGTAGCTACAAAAGCACCGAGCATCTTGCGAAACAGTGAGCTGCTTCCCATACAATACTTAAGTCCCGTCTTTTCGTCTATCAGATCCGCGAGCGATCCGGATATCTCCACGGAAGACTGAGCTTCCGCACTCTTTACAGTCACCGGATCCACAGGCTGTATCCTGTCTGCCGGCAGGTATTTTTTCAGGATCTCTTCCATATCTTCGGGCTCTATAGGCTTTGCGAGATAATCATCAAAGCCCATGTTCCTGTATTCAGACTCCACGCCGCTTAAGACATTCGCGGTCAGGGCTATCATGACGGTATCCCGTCCTCCCGGCATGCTCCTGAGCTTGTCCATCGCCTCGACTCCGTCCATTACCGGCATCATATGATCCATGAAGACTATATCGTATCTGCCCTCGGGAAATCTGATCATGGCCTCCGCTCCGCTCACAGCCTTTACCACCTCTATACCATAAGGTGACAGTATTCCCTCAGTCACTTCAAGATTCATCTCATTATCATCTACTACCAGCACTCTCGTGCCCTTTGCATGGAATGACACCCTGAAAGTCTCGTCTTTTATTGTATTGGAGCTCTCATCTATCTTTCCGACAGGACTCCAGTCCTTCACTCCGCTCATGACGGTAAAGGAAAAAGTGGTACCCTCTCCGTATACGCTCTGCAGAGTAATATGACCGCCCATGGCCTCTATCAGATTGCGGCTTATCGCAAGCCCCAGACCCGATCCTTCTACCTGGCGGTTCTTCTTTGTATCCACCTGAGTGAAGCTGGAGAAGATATTCTTCATATCTTCTTCTCTGATACCTATGCCGGTGTCCTTCACATCCACCTGCAGTTCACAGTACTCCTCACTCTTTTTCTCAAATCCGACCTTCAGCTCTATGTAGCCCTTGTTGGTAAACTTCACCGCATTGCCGAGCAGGTTGATCAGTACCTGCTTAAGCCTTATCTCATCGCCGTAGAGTACGCGTGGCAGATTCTCATCTATATTCATTACAAGCTCTACCGGACGGTCCTGCAGGCGTATCCTTATCATGGTCGCCACATCCGCAAAAAGAGATGCCGTTTCATATACATCTTCGATGATATCCGGTTTGCCTGCTTCTATCTTGGAGAAGTCGAGTATGTCATTGATGATGGTGATCAGTGTCTTGCATGCACTTCTTATCATCGATGCGTTGTGCCTTGCCTTTTCGTCGCTGCTGTCCCTCAAGATGAACTCCGCCATGCCGTTTATCGCATTCATCGGTGTCCTTATCTCATGCGACATATTGGCCAGGAAGTTGGTCTTCGCTCTGTCCGCTGCCTTGGCCTGTTCCAGTGCATCCATGATATCCGTCATATCAACGAACATGATATTGAGTCCGACCACCTTGCCCGAAGATATCATACGCCTGACACTTATTTTCCAATCTGTCTTTACATCATTTATGGTGGAACTCGTAAGATATGACTGTATCGGACGGCCCTTTACTGCCATCCGGCATTTATCCATCAGGATCTGCAGGTCAGCGGTTTCAAGTATTCCGTCGAGAGCCTCCTCGATAGGTACTCCCTTCATCATCTTGTCCCTGTCGAATTTGTCGTTATACTCAAAGAAAACATCCGACACCATGACAGTCTGCAGTGTATCGTCCGAGAGGATCAGGATATATGGAGATGTCCGCAGCATCTGATTGTTATAGAAAGCCTGCCTTGCACTGTCCTTCTGGATATAAGCCAGAGTACGAAGCGACTGGTCGTTGGCCTTACGGAGCATCTCATTATCTTTCCTGAGTCTTTTCAGCTCCCTGCCAAGCTTTTTATTCTCAAGCTTCAGCTGGTTGTCGTCAGACGGTCTTTCCATACTTTGCCATCCTATATTGCCATGATGGTGAAAGTGAAATTATGAAATGTATTATACAGCCTGCCGGTCTTAGATCCCTGCATAGGGCAGTATTCTCCGTATGCATAGTATCCCATGAATGAAACATCATCCGGCAGTCTTCCCATGTACGTATCAGCCTCAGCCGATGCATTGTTTGCAAGAGCCAGGAATCTGGCACAGCACGAATTGCATATGAGTGTACGTCTGCTCTTGTCTTCATCAAGCTCATTTAGTACCCTGTCAAAGACCTGCTTCACGGTCAGTCTCACATCGTCACGATTGAGTATGCCTATGGACAGGACCGAGCCTTCCGGCATCACCCCAAGGAACGAGCCCGCACCCGTCTCCAGATTAAGAACAGAGAGATTGCGTGCCACTTCAATCTTGTCGCCGCTCCCCTTATCAAGAGTCACTATGAAAGGAGAGAGGATATAGTCTCCGAGCACATCGGTCTTGTCTGTTTCCATCCCCTCTTTCCTGAGAGTGTCCACAAAAGTGGCATTCCCCAGACGATTTACCACGTTTCTGTTTGATTCGGTGATCTCATATGAGAAATATGCCTTGTTTTCGACTGAATTGACACATATGAACTTCGGATCGATATTCCCGGCTATCAGCACCATGGCCTGACCGTTATGAGTGCTCTCCCTGCCGCAAAGCACCTTGAACCTTGCAAACGAGAATCCATCGGAAGCCGTGCCGCCGTATACCGGGACCCCTCCGCCGAGCTCATTCATCATACTTACGATCTCATCTCCGGCCACATGTCTTTCTTCCGTCACCATGCCGCCATAGCTGAGTATCAGCTTCACTTCGGATGACAGACTGCTCTCAGCCTGCCTGTAGACTCTCGTGATCTCTTCTTTATAATTGTCCCTGTCAAGCTCGTCCGTCATTCCCACGGCAAACTCACAGTCATCTGCCGAAAGGATCATCACCGAGATACCCATGGGACAGTAGCCTTCGCTTCCGGTAAACATGGCCATTGCAGTACAGCCTGCGATCGGGAAATCCCACTTCTTACTGAGGAGATCGTACAGTTCCTCGTATTCCGTATCTTCCTCGACAAAGATCAAAGCCATGCTGTTCTTCTTAAACTCAAAGCTCTCAGTCTGCGAGATCAGCTCTTCCACGGCTTCATTCAGATCATCTATCTCTTCCGTATACAGTGTGATCGAATCCATACTGCCCTCCTTATTATGTCAACCAATGATACCGTCTATCTCTTCCAGCACTCTGTCATATTCCTGCAGCAGGATCTTATGATTGTCTTTGATCTTTGCGATATTTCCGGTCTTACCCACCTGTTCCAGACGAAGGGCTTTTTCTGACAGTGCTGCAGCACCTATCATCTTGGAATTACTCTTAAGGGAATGGACCAGCACCGTATACGATTTTGCATTCCCGCTGTCTATGGCCTGCTGCATATCATTCTTGCGTTCTGCTGCCTGTTCTTTAAACAGACGCAGAAGCTTGATATAAAACTCTTCCTTGCCGGAAGCATATCTTAGCCCCTCATCCCGGTTGATGGCATTCTCTTGTGCATCCTCTCCTGTCATCTCGGAGGTATCCGGTATTGCGGCAGGTACACCCGTGTCGGCAAAGTCGATCAGACCATCCGTCAGATGCAGCAGCATCCTTCCCGACATGAGTATGCTCTCGGCACACTCTCTCGTCTTTTCCTCACTCGTCTCCTTCAGTATCTGCTCATCCATACCGATAATAGTATTCATCGGAGTCTTTATCTCGCGTGAAATATTGACGATAAACTCCGCCATGTCTTTATTTGCCTTCTCTGCAGCAAGCCGCCCCTCCTCGGCCTCGTCTCTCTCCTTCTGCATCTCAACGGTCATCATGGCTTTTTTC
>JAEEGL012386481.1_pt1 | contig 11070 bp, 9 predicted proteins | sample 9134231 | NCBI WGS metagenome assembly JAEEGL01 (sample SAMN16246548, study PRJNA631951) | gut metagenome | biome: gut microbiome; feature: rumen; material: fiber-attached | host: Bos | place: Iran: Karaj | collected 2018-10
GTCTCCCTGGCTATGATTGTGCTGCCGATTGCACCCTGGATAGGAATCTTGAACTGATGCCGTGGAATCTCGTCGCACAGCTTCTTGCAGACATGACGTGCCTTATCCACAGCGCTGTCCTTGAACACCAGCATGGAAAGGGCATCCACAGGGCTGCCGTTCACAAGAATATCCAGCTTTACAAGATTTGTAGGCTTGAATCCCTGAATCTCGTAATCGAATGATGCATAGCCGCGGCTTATGGATTTAAGCCTGTCGTAGAAATCGAAAAGAACTTCAGCAAGGGGCATGTCGTAGATAACCTCAACACGCTTCTGGTCCAGGTAGTTCATAGATGTCTGCACTCCCCTCTTTTCCATGCACAGGGTCATGATAGGCCCCAGGTATTCGGAAGGAGTTATTATGGAGGCAGCGATATAAGGCTCCTCGCAGTAATCTATGCTGACAGGATCCGGGAAATCCATAGGGTTGTTTATCTTGAGCATCTCACCGCTCTTAAGGTAGACATTGTACATTACCGACGGTGAAGTGAATACGATGGAAAGGTCGAATTCGCGCTCTATACGCTCCTGGATGACTTCCAGATGGAGAAGGCCGAGAAAACCGCACCTGAAGCCGAAGCCCAGGGCTGATGATGAGTCTTTCTCGTAGATGAGGGAGGCATCGTTGAGCTTAAGTTTTTCGATAGCAGCAAGAAGTTCCTCGTAATCATTGGAATCCACCGGATAGATTGAAGAGAAGACTACCGGCTTTACCTCCTTGAACCCTTCCAGAGGATCAGAGGCTGGGTCATCGGCCAAAGTGATGGTGTCGCCGATATGGACATCGGAGATATTCTTGATGCCTGCGTTTATGTAACCTACATCACCTTCCATAAGGCCGTCGTTCTTCTCAAGATTTATCTTGAAGAGGCCTGTCTCCTCCACCCGGTAGGTACCGCCGGAGATCATGAACTTGATGGTCTGGCCAGCCTTGATCATGCCGGAGAAGACACGGATATTGACTATTACGCCCCGATATGGGTCATAGTGGGAATCGAAGATAAGGGCACGGAGCTTGTTGTCCTTGGCCGGTGTCGGGGCCGGGATATACTGGATTATAGCCTCGAAAAGCTCATCAACACCCTGCCCTGTCTTGGCAGATACCAGCACAGCCATATCGGAATCCAGTCCCAGGTCATGGTCGATCTGGTACTTTACACTCTCTATATCTGCACTTGGCAGGTCTATCTTGTTGATTACCGGGATAATCTCGAGGTTGTGGTCAATGGCCATGTACATGTTGGCCAGAGTCTGAGCCTCTACACCCTGGGTCGCGTCGATAAGGAGAAGAGCCCCTTCGCAGGAAGAGATAGCCCGGGAAACCTCGTAGGAGAAGTCAACATGACCCGGGGTGTCAACCAAGTTAAGAACATACTCCTGACCGTCCTTGGCTTTGTATCTTAAGGTTACGGCCTGAGATTTTATGGTTATTCCTCTCTCCCGCTCTATATCCATGTTGTCCAGGATCTGGTTCATGGAGGTGCGGCTGTCCACCAGAGCAGCCTTCTCTATAAAACGGTCTGCCAGTGTGGATTTACCGTGGTCGATATGGGCTATAATGCAAAAGTTCCTTATCCGCTTTGTATCCATACGCAATAATTATATCAGATTGTTGTCATCAAGGTAAGCCACCAGCTGCAGACCTGTCTCCATAAAACCGGCTTTTTTCTTCTTGACATAAATCTGCATAGCAACATAACGCATTTTACTGTCATACTTCCAGCCTCTTAAAGAGAATGGATCGTTGGCAGAGAGGTCTGCCTCGTAGGCTGCAAGACCCTGATAAACTTTCTTTATTACATATCCTTCTTTAAACACATAGTTTCCTGTGCTTTCCACCTGCATTCCGAACAGAGGCAGAATTATATTCTTCTTGCTGTCTTTCCGCAGTGCAATATCCATTGCCTTGCGGGGCCGTTTTTTGGTGGCGATATAGCTGGTCTCGCTCTTGCCGTTCCTTTCCCAGCCTATACATAGCAGGGTATCCGGAGAAAGAGTGTTTAGAATCTTATGCACCTGGGTAATAGTCTTGACCTCGATACCGTTGATAGTCCTTATGATATCGCCGTTCTGGAGTCCTGCTACACATCCGCTTTCACCTGGAATGGCATAAAGCACCTCCAGAGTATTGTTTTTCTCGTACATAGAAAGACCGAGCCAGGAATGAACCACCTGACCGCCATCATACATGCCGGAAAGAAGATCCATAACCCAGTGGGATGGAATAGCAAAGTTAATATTCTGGAACCGTGGGATTCCGGCGAAAACTACACCGATAACCTCGTTCTTGTCATTGATAAGCGGACCTCCTGAGTTTCCTGGGTTCACAGGAACATCCACCTGAAGCACATCGCCCAAGGGCAGGAACCGCCGCTGCCCGGCAGAGACTATACCTGCAGTGATAGTGTTCTCAAGTCCGCCAGGAGAACCGATGGCATAGATACGGTCACCCGGATAATAGCTGTTGTCCAGACTGAAGTTGAATATATATTCAGGATCTATCTCGGTCTTGAGAAGCGCTATATCAAAGATTGGATCCCAAGCCACAACCTTGGCAGGAACACGGGAACCCACTGCATCTGGCAGACGTATAAAGAGACGGGAGAAACCCTCATACTCTGGATTAACCTCACTCTCGATGACATGATAGTTTGTGATCAGATAACCACGTTTATCGATGAAAAAACCACTTCCGATAGAACGGTCGGGAACACCTACTCCATACTGAAGCTTTGTACCCTTATTTACCCATATTGTAACTGTTCCTTTCATCATCTCAGCCGGAGATGAAAGATTACTCAGTACTTCAATGTACTCATTCTTCTTGTCACACTCACCCATGCTGGCAGCAATGAGCTTAAGCATATAACGGTTGTTCTGTGTCACCGAAAGATCGCCATATTTGACCATAAGCTCCTGAGATGGCTTGGTGAAGTTTAAATATTTATAGAATTTATAGAGAGCTGAGATATAATTCTCTTTCTCATAATCGTTCTCTGCAGCCTGAAGATAAAGCTGGGTTATGTCCGGGTTGCCGATTAGGTACGTCTTCTGTATGGCAAGGAGGGAGAAATAGATGGAAATAGCCTTATCATATTTCTTTTCCTCGATTGCCTTGTTATAGTCGGATGTTATCCTTTCATAGATAGTCTGACGGCAACTTTCCACAATACCTTCGGAACGTGCCTTGTCATATATTTTATCCCTGGAATTGTCTATGTAGAGAATTTCCTGCAGAGCTGCAAAAGGAGCATTATTCTTCAGATGCTTTTCCACAGTTCCTGCCACATCGGGATCCCGCTGATAGACATATTCCTCGTTCTTATCCTTAGATTTGCAACCGGCCAGAAGAAGCACGGCTAAAATAAAGGAAAATAAAACTTTTCTGATCATGCTTTTGCTGGTTCTTCCTCTTTCTTCGGCAGATGGAGAAGCTCTCTTATCTCTGCATCATCCAAAGTCTCTTTCTCAAACAGAGTATCGGCCAGAAGCTCAAGCTTATCCTTGTTCTCATTAAGAATCCTCTGGGCATCCTGGAAACATTCATCTATAATATGCTTTACTTCGTTATCAATAGTCTGGGCTGTAGCCTCGGAATAATCCTTATGCTGAGCAATTTCCTTGCCTATGAAGATAGGCTCATCCTCCTGTCCGAAAGCAACCGGTCCAAGGATATCGCTCATACCCCATTCGCACACCATCTTCCGGGCCAGCTGTGCAGCCTGCTGAAGATCGTTCTGTGTTCCTGTGGTAGTCCAGCCATATATCATCTGTTCTGCTATATAACCGCCAAGACAGATCTTGATACGGTCCCTGAGCCACATCTTGTTCCTGGAGTAGCTGTCTTTCTCTGGCAGTGACATTGCCATACCAAGAGCTCTTCCCCGAGGTATGATTGTAACCTTATGAAGAGGGTCAGAATACTCAAGGAAATAGTGGAGCAACGCATGACCTGCCTCGTGGAATGCAGTGGCTTTCTTGTCATCATCGGTAATCACTTTGGACTTCCGGGCAACACCCATCATAACCTTATCACGGGCCTCCTCAAAGTCCTCCATAGTAACTTTCTTTTTGTTCTTGCGGGCAGCAAAGAGTGCAGCCTCGTTAACCATATTGGCAATCTCGGCACCGGAAGAGCCTGGGGTTGCCCGTGCCAACCGCTCCATATCAACTTCTCCGTCAATTGGAATCTTGGATGCATGAAGCCGGAATATAGCTTCCCTTTCCTTAACATCAGGCATATCAACCACAACCTGGCGGTCAAAGCGGCCTGGACGCAACAGTGCAGGATCCAGTACATCAGGGCGGTTGGTGGCTGCAAGAATGATAACACCATCCTTTGAGTCAAAGCCGTCCATCTCAACCAGCATCTGGTTAAGGGTCTGCTCCCGTTCGTCATGTCCACCGCCATAGCCGGCACCTCTGGTGCGTCCTACAGCATCCAGCTCATCTATGAAAATAATACAAGGTGCATTCTTACGGCCCTGCTCGAAAAGGTCTCTTACACGGCTGGCACCAACACCTACAAACATCTCAACAAAGTCAGAACCTGACATATGGAAGTATGGAACTCCGGCCTCTCCCGCAATAGCCTTTGCCAGAAGGGTCTTTCCTGTTCCCGGCATACCTACAAGAAGTACGCCCTTTGGAATCTTGGCTCCTATATCTGTGAATTTCTTAGGATTCTTAAGGAAGTCCACAACCTCCTCAAGTTCATATTTTGCCTCATCCTGACCGGCCACATCGGCAAACATAACTTTCTTTCCGTTGGCATCATACCGCTTGGCTCTGCTCTTTCCAAAGCCCATAGCCTTGTTTCCGCCACTCATGTTACGGAACATGAACCAGATGAAAGTAAGGCCTATAAGCCATGGAACCACATCCACCAGGAGCCGGTAAGTAGTCATATTCTTGACACCGCCGGTGATCTTTACACCGCTCTCCTCCAGCCGTTCCAGAAGCTTGTCGTCGAAATAAGGAATACGGGTCTTGAAAGCTGTGTGCTGACCGGAAACGTTAGTAAGATAACCCTGAATCTCCTCGTTATCCATTATTCTTACACTTTCTACAGATTTGTTCTCCAGATAGTTGAGGAATGTGGAATATGATATCTCCTCCATGGCTGTGTCGCCGCCGTTGAATACGAACATGAAGAGGAACATGATGATCAGGGATGTGAGGATGAAGAATGCAAACCTGTTGTTGAACCCAAGTTTGACAGGGCCGCCTGAACCGCCGCCGCGGAACATGAACATAGGACCTTCGTCCTGCTGATTCTGATCTTCTTCCTGAGCTGGTTCTTTGTCCTTATCCTGTTCCGGTTCTCTGCCGAGTTCCGGCTCTTTATTTTTATCTTTTTCTTCGTTTTCGTTGTCTGACATTCAATCCTGCCTTGATTTTAAAATATATACTTCCCTGTCTTCACCGGCCCTGCTCTCCAGTCTGATCAGGTCTGAGACCCGGTTTCTGTAACCATACAGACCTCCCCATACTGCGATGACACCTCTGCTGTCACAGATAATAGGAACAGCACTGCGCATCTCCACAGGAACCTGCCACTCGGAAAAAACCTTCTTAAGCTTTTTCCTTATGCCTCCGGAGATGATATAATCGCCATTTTTCCAGCTTCGGAAAACAAGCTCTCCCTGAACCCCGTCAACAGGAATCCAGATATCATCTTTCTTACATAAAGATACCAAAGATTTTTCAACAGAAAAACCCCTATTATTATATATTTTATTATTTTCTTTATCTGGATACCATTCCAGGTTCTCTCCGTGCCGCCTTATCTTGAATCCATACCCTTTGAGAAGCAGAGCACCACGGCGTACCGATTTTTTATCCAGTACAGTCCGGACAAAACGGTATGGAAGCTCCCGGTTCTCTCCTTTTGCAAAGAGGTCGAAACAATTGTATACAGCCTCAATTTTAATAACATCCGGACAGGCCATAAAGTTACTGTAAGATGTTGAAAAAGAGCCGTCTCCCATATCCTGCCAGACAACCAGCTTTGAAGCCTGCTCCTTGATGAAGCTATATGCTATGGATGCCTTGTCGGAGAACTCCATAAGGGATTTTGTGCAGCTGGGGAAAATTTCCCGTATCTGAGGAAGCAGAAGATTGCGCACACGGTTTCTGAGATAATCAGTGCCCAGGTTTGTGGTATCCAGGGAATAGCCTGTGCCCTGTTTCTCGACATAATCCAGAATTGCACTTTTAGGGCAGGAAGAAAGAGGTCTGATGATGTATGCCCTTTGATCTGGGATTCCCATCATGCCACCTATTCCGCTCCCTTTGAAAAAGCGCATCACAAGAGTCTCTATGGTATCATCAAGATTGTGGGCCAGAGCCAGGTAATCGCAACCATACTTTCTCATGGTTTTTTCAAAAAATTCATAGCGCGCCTTACGGGCAGCCCCCTCCTCTCCGATTTCGGGAGAAAGCTTTTCTATCAATCCTGAGTCGGTGCCAATTTCCAAAGGAAGTTTATACTGGTCTGCAATCTTGCGGATAAATGAAAGCTCCTTTGAAAGCTCATCCTGGGAACGGAGCATATGATTATAGTATGCAAGAACAATCTCAATTCCAAGCTGTTCCTTAAGCTCATCCAGAAGCAGCATAAGACACATGGAATCGGGACCACCTGAAAAACCTATGAGAATTTTTTTCACATCAGGAAGCTGGCTGAAATACTCAAGCACCTGGTCTTTGAGAAATGTTTTTGATTGCATTGATCTCATTTGTCACCTGCTCCACAGTCCTATGGGTCAGGGCAAGAATTCCTTCTCCAGCCTTCTCCACCGCCTTGGATATGTTCTCTCTGTCTATCTTGTCCGGCACTCCCAGGACATAGTTCGATACATCACCGGAATATGGGGGCCGGCCTATACCGATATATATTCTGAGGAAATCATTTGCCGGGGCAAATGTCATGATAGATTTAAGTCCGTTGTGACCAGCATCGCCGCCGCCCCGCTTAATCCGCAGGACACCTGGAAAAAGATCCATGTTGTCACATACCACAATGATATCTTTTGTGGTGCATTCGGCAGCCTTAAGAACATCCCGGATAACCTGTCCGGAATTATTCATAAAAGTAAGGGGCTTTATCAGGAAAATTTCTTTTCCCTTAAAAACCCCTTTTCCATATATGTATTTTTTGAAGAATTTCTTCTTGAGTTCTATGCCGGTCTTTTCTCCCAGGTAATCAACAACCTTGAAGCCACAGTTGTGCCTTGTATCGGTGTATTCATCCCCAGGATTTCCCAGTCCCAGAACAACCATATTTTATTTCTTTTCTGCGTCAGCTGCTGCTGCCTCACCTTCTGCTGGAGCTGCGTCAGCTGCTGCTGCTTCGCCTTCTGCTGGAGCTGCAACTGGCTCTTCCTTAACGTGGGTAACGTGGCAGACAATCTCTTCCGGATCAAGCAGAAGCTTTACATCTGGGTTTGCAGGAATATCCTTGACATACAGAGCCTGGTTCATATCCAGTCCAGATACATCAATTGCAATCTTCTCAGGAATGTTTCTAGGAAGACACTCAACCTCGATATTGTGCACGATCTGCTCAAGCACGCCACCAGCCTTGACACCAACTGGCACACCTTCCAGGTAAACAGGAATACTGGTTTTAAGCAGAACACCTCTTGTGATCTCGAAGAAGTCGATGTGCTGCATCTTTCCAGTAAGGATATCGTCCTGATAATCCTTGATAAGAACCTCGCACTGCTCCTCTCCGTTGAGCATAAGAGAGATAATCAAGCTCTCTGGAGCTCTATGATATTTCTTCTCGAATTCTCTGTCATCAATTGCAACATAACGCTGCTCTTTTCCACCATATACAACTGCCGGAATCTTTCCAGCCTTTCTGAGCTTATAGTTTGCTCTCTTGCCGAACTCTGTCCGTAAAGTGATGTCAAGAGTGTTTTTGTCTGCCATAATTATTCTCCTCTACCTAAAGCAATACTGGGATGGCAGGATTCGAACCTGCGATTGACGGAACCAAAACCCGTTGGCTTACCACTTGCCGACATCCCATCCATCCCCAATACTTTATAATATTTTTATATTTAGTTCTATACTATCTGCGGGCTATTTTAGTAAGTTTTTTACATAATTTCAATATGTTGAGAAATTAAACTGTCAGATTTTGGATTATTCTTCTTCTGGTCCTATTTCTTCTAAGGTGTCAGCTTTTTCGTAGGCTTCCAAGATTTTTTCCTGCATCTTGGCTCTGAACTCCGGAGAGATTGGATGTGCCACATCCCGGTACTCGCCTGTCTGAGTCTTGCGGCTTGGCATAGCGATGAATGCCCCGTCTTTGCCGTCGATGATCTTCAGGTTGTGCACCACAAAGCAATCGTCAAAAGTAACGTTGACATACGCTTTGAGCTTGCCTTCTGCCGTGGCTTTCCTAATCTTGATATCAGTGATTTCCATAATACAAAACCCCCTATTTTGTATCTTAAATGAAGCAGGGGTTTTCCCGCTCTAAAAAAATTTTATCATACATTTTAAAAAAGTGTAAAAATTTTTTTAAAAAATAACAAAATATTATATTTCTTGAGATTTATATTATTTTTAAGAATTGCTGAATTAAATTTTCTGTCCGTTGAACCAGAGTTTTTCAAGGTTGTAGAACTCCCTTGCCTCCTGGTTCATAAGATGGATTACGACAAAGCCGCAGTCCAGAAGCACCCACCGCTCGTCATCGGCTTTCTTATGGCGGTGCTGGAGTGTAAGATTCTCCTCGTCCAGCTTCTGATAAAGCTGGCTTAAAAGACCACGCAGATGACCTGAGCTGGTGACCGTGGTTATGATGAAATAATCGGTCCAGCTGTTAAGCTCTGAAATATTCAGAACCACAGTGTCCTGCCCATTATGCTCGTCAATGAATGCTGCAATTTCTTTCACAGTTTTTTCATTTGCATTGTCTGCCATCAAAGTCCTTCCCTAAAATTATTGTTATAGTTCCTTCAGTTTCGCTTTCTGTCGAGATGTTCCTGCACTTTATGACGCCGGCTACCCGCTCTATTATAGAAATGTCGTTCTTGTGCCCTATTATAGTGGTCTCTTCCACATCGCCTGAATCGGCATTGCCGACTGTTGTCACATTATATCCAAAGCTCCGGTATGTCATGGAGGTCCTGTTTGCCAAGCCTCCCACTGATGTTCCGTTAAGTATCTCAATGTTGATGTCGCTTCCATCTATTGCATTGGTGTTCCCAAGAGCTTCCACAATCTGCTTGAGTCCTTCCCTGAGAAGGTTTCCATTATAATGAGGGAACAGCATAACTTTGTCATCAACTATCTTGCGGTCCCCCAGAACCCTGTGGAATACCATCCTGTGACAGTCAGCTTTGGCTATCGCTTCCAAGAACGATTTAAGATCCATCTGGGTCATGTCTGTGTCCATATTTTTATACAGGAAAGGGAACACCTCTTTATTAAGAAGATGATCTTTCTGAGCACCCAGGGCACTTACAAAGGTCTGGATAAGCTTCTGTCTGCTGGCTGCAAGCTCTGCCTCTGCAGTATTAAGCTCTTCGTCGATTATGTATTCAATGACTTTATCGCCGTCCAGGCGGTGCCGTCCTCCGGGAAGCAGCACTGTGTCGGATAAGGTTTCGTGGCGCAGCACAGGGGTGCCTATCACAAAATCGAGACCTCCTAAAAGGTCAACGCAGTTCTTGAACTCCTCAAGCTCAAAGTCAAAATAAAATGGGATTGAAAGGCCTGACTCTGCCTCAATTTTCTTGATATATTGATCCGGCTTTCCCTTTTTATACAACACATCAAGCCGGTCAACCCGGGAAAGTGACTTTATAAGAGATCCATAATTTACCGGAATATCTATGACTGCAGTCCTGTGAGTCTTGGGATGATAGATGAACACTTCGGAGAAAAGGATACTCTTGCGGTCTGTCATATTAAAGATAAAAGCAATACTCTTGCCTTCGGAGAGTTTTTTCTGAACATTGTCTTCCCTTACACTCAGGGAGATGAATATTACAGTGGCCAGAATTACCAGGAGGATGATGAACAGTATGATATTGCTTGGAGCAAAGAGTTTCTTATTCCGCATGCTCAAGTTCCTTCTTAAGTTTCAGCGCTTCCGGATCCACGCTTTTTCCTTTGGAGGCCAGATGGTTCAATGTACCCATGAGCACAGCATAGACCTTGCCATCCAAGTCAAGGCCTTCCAGGCTGGATATAAACTCGGGCGTTATATGTTTGCGCTCCGGCTCGATATAATCAGCCACAAACAGAATCTTTGCAAGAGTCTTCATTCCTGCAGTACCGGTGGTATGGGCAGAAAGAGCATCAAGCACATTCTGATCCGCAATGCCGAATTCTTTTTTAAGAACCATGGCACCTGCCCTTCCATGAAGCAGCACTGGAGACTCAAAATCCAGTTCTCTTACAGGCATACCATCTAAAGAAGCCCACTCCACAAGATCCTCTTTTGAATATTCTCTTGCTATATCATGAACCAGGCCGGTAAAGAAAGCCAGCTTTATGTCATAACCGAACTCTTCCGCAAGCTTGCGGCAGGTCTTGGCAGTGGAAACGGAATGCTCATATCTCATGGGAGAAAGATGGCTTTTAAGATAGCTGTCCATCTCTGCAACAAATGCATCACTTGTAAAATCGGCGCTGTTCAATTATCTCCCTCACTTTCTCAGGAACCAGGTATCGGATAGGTTCTCCTTTCTTTACCCTCTCACGTATCTCTGTAGAAGATATCGGCAACATTTTGTTTTTTATGTAGAAGTCCGGATAATCTGATGGTATGGGCTCCTCTATGTCACGGCGCACTACAATCAGGTCCACCAGTTTCTTTATTTCCTCCGGCTTTTTCCATGTTCCAAAGCCCGGAAGCAGGTCATCCCCTATTATAAAACCCAATTTTCCAGTTATGTCGTAGTGGTCAAGGATATAGTGTATAGTGTCGATGCTGTAGGTGATTCCACCCCTCTTAATATCGCAGTCCTCCACAATGCAGCCTGGAATATTGTCCACAGCGGCA
>JAEEGL012505894.1_pt1 | contig 11070 bp, 6 predicted proteins | sample 9134231 | NCBI WGS metagenome assembly JAEEGL01 (sample SAMN16246548, study PRJNA631951) | gut metagenome | biome: gut microbiome; feature: rumen; material: fiber-attached | host: Bos | place: Iran: Karaj | collected 2018-10
AATGTTTTAGAACGCATATTAAGCTTATATTTAGTGCCTTTAAGTAAATTCTTTAATGATTCTATCTTTAAAGCGCTAGGTTCATCATGCACACGATAAATAAATGGTAAATCTAGATTTGTGATTGTTTCTGCAACTACTTCATTTGCGCATATCATAAAATCTTCAATTAGCTTTTCAGCATCAAATCTTTCTCGAAGTACTACATCTAATATTTTACCATCTTTATCATCAATGATAAATTTAGCTTCAGGAATATCAAAATCTAGGGCACCTCTTAAATTTCTTTTAGCTCTTAAGATATAGCTTAAGTCCTTCATATCCTGAACCATATCTAAAATATCTTGATATTTGGATACAATATCCATTCTTTCAAAATGATATTTATCACTCGATTTTAGATAATCAATCAAGATATTCACATTATCATATGTCATTCGATGCTTTGAATTAATGATTGCTTCTTTTAATTCACTTTCTTTCACATTACCTTTACTGTCAATAATACATTCAAGCGCAATTACATATTTATCTTCTTTCTCATTTAAGCTACATAAGTCATTACACAATTTTTCAGGTAGCATTGGAATTACTTTATTTAATAAATAAACACTGTTTCCTTTTTTTAATGCTTGTTTAGAAAGTTCAGTATCTTCACCAACAAAATAACTTACATCAGCTATATATACACCTAAGAAATAATTATTATTGTCCAATTTTTTAACTGATACAGCATCATCTAAATCTTTAGCATCAGCACCATCAATTGTGATAATATCTCGATTTATGAATTCTCTTCTTTGATGTTCTTTTTCAAATTCATTTAAATATCTTTTATTTACATCATTTACTTCATCAATTACCTTATCAGAAAATGTATTAATTAAATCATATTTATAGATAAGTGATTTGATATCAATATCCTTATCATCAATATTACCAATTTTTTTATCAATGTTGACACTAATCGTACCTTTTTTGATTAAATCAACATCAATAACATCACATAATACCATATCACCAATATTTAAATTTGCGATATCTTCGCATATTATTTTAACATCAGGATATGTTTCACATATAAGCATCTTATTATCACTATGAAAAAACTTCTTTATAAGCTTGCATATAATCTTTAAATTGTGTTTTATAACTTTAATTACACGACCTTCATGTAAATCAGATGCATTCTTATTAGAATTGACATCAACCCACGCAATGACAGTATCACCATCAAGTGCATTATCTAAATCATATTCACTGATAAAAACATCTTCATCTAAATTATCACTCTTAAAGAAGCCATAGCCCTTCTTCTTTAATTCAATTTCACCTAGGTAGTAATTAAATGAAGAAAGAAGGCCATAATTGCCTTTTTTATTCTTATATAAAATATATGTATCACATAATTCATTTAAAGTATTTTCAATTATTTCTTTATTATCATTTAATAATGAGATAATCTCATCTAACTTTAAAAATTTATATTCATTAAATAAAGCTATTATCCTTTCTTTCATATTTCCTCCTAAGCAAAAAAAATAGACCTAAAAGGCCTATTTTATATATTTTATTATCCCTTATGTGCAAAGAAAGCACAAACTACACATAGTACGAAGAAAACGATAGATAGACCAGCAGTTACTCTTTTGATCCATACTTCAATTCCTCTTTCTTTCTTATTAGCAAAAAGATCAGACTTTTCACCAGTGAAAGCAGAAGTTGCATCTTCGTCAGATTCTTGTAAGATAATAATTAAAATCAATAAGCTTGATACAATAATTAATAAAATATCCCAAAAACTCATTTTGTCCTCCACTTATTAGTATTATATACTAATATTTTTAAATCTATACATATTTTACCACAAACAATTGAATTTATCAAGTTTTATTTTTATTTTTATCTATTCTCACATATATAAATGATAAAAATGATATTGTATTTTACTTATATCAAAGTTGAAACACTTAGATACAGCATAGCAATATAGTCTTTGTTGATTTGAATAAGTATCTTCAAGATGCTTATTATAGCCATCCATGCTTAAACTTCCTTTTTTATCAGTCTTATAATCATAAATATCAATATGATCATCAAATATTAAGACTAAATCTACCTTACCGTTTAACCACAAAGTACCTTTATCTAATCCATTTAAGTTTTCTTTCATATCATCACTTACAAAGAAATTGAATTTATATTCTGGATATATTTCTTTAGCTTTGATAATTTCTTCCATCAAATTACTAGATAAGAACTCATCTAATTTATTTAGTAAGAATTCTTTATAAGAACTAAGAATAAAATCTAGTCTTTGACTAACCTCTTTTAAATCATCATATGATTCAATTAAAGCCTGATTGATGATTTCTTCTTTATCGATGCTCTTTTCCATCTTAATTAAAGCACATGTAAGTTCAAATACTCTGTGAAGAATTGTTCCAAAGATTTTACCACTTGGTCTTCTTTCATCTTTTACATCATATGATTCATCATATACTTCATATTGACTAGGAGATGCATTTTTGAATGTATATTCCTTTTGATTATCATTTAAAGAAATATCAAAATTATTCAAATCTTTTCTAATCTCTTCTAATTTGACTTCTTCTTTTTCAATATTACCATTAATAATGATATCTTGATATATTTTATTAATCTTAGCATTTGATTTTGTTAAATCAACACAATCACTAAAATCAAATTGATCAAAAATTGTCTTAGATTTGGCGTTGTTATCAAAGAATATTAAAGCCTCTTCGGCTCTTGTAGCTTCAACATATTCTAATCTTTTATATTCATCAATTCTTGCTTGCTTTGGAATATCAGCATCTAATATTGCTTTATCTTGCTTAGAGTATGTTGGAAGAATTTTTCCATAGCCTCCATTTTTAATGGATGGATAATAATCATATTTATTTTGATATGATTCATCTTTATCGTTATTGTCACTAAATCTGCCAAGTACGATAACAATTTTACCTTCTAAGCCCTTAGATTTATGAAGATTCATTAGTCTTACTGCATTTTCTGATTTAGTAAGAGAAATTGCTTTATCAATTCCAGATGCAATATAAGCATCAATATAATCTTCATAATCAGCAAGCGAGCATGCTCCTTTTGACATTAAATATTCAAGTAATTGTTGGAATGAAGATTGAAGATAATTCATTTGTGACTTATTTGTATATTCATCTACAAAGTATTCTAAATGGTGTGCCAAGTACTCAACTAAAGCATGTGGACTTAGTTTCTTACACTTATTTGTGAATTCTTCTAATTTTAGATTTGCAGCATCACTATTTTCATCAGTTATTATTGATCTCATCAAAACTTCTTTAGCACCATATATTGCTTTATCATTATTTTGATTCAAAAGATAATGAATAAGTGCTTTATATCTTAACACAAAAGGATCATTTTCAATATCGAGTGCTCCATATAAATTGACATCTATTCCATTTTCTCTTAAAGCATCTGCATAAGTTTCTAAATCTTTTTTTGTTTTTGTTAATACTAGAAAATCTGAATATTCAATATTTCTGTGTTTTATATCAATAATATTTCCATCATTATCCTTGATGAACTTATTAATTTGATAGTCTTCCATCAATAATTTAATAAACTTAGGTAAGAATTCACTTTCTCTAAGTAATACTTCTTTTTTTACTATCTTTAATTGTTTTGTAAGTTTTTCATTAGGGCTTGCTAAGGTGTAAACACCATTTAATAAGTTTGAATTATTATGGCCGTTATTTTTATATGTCATTGCTAAATATAAATCGCCCAAACCATATTCAACATTTTTAAATTCTCTATTAACCCAATTAATAATACTAGCTTCAGATCTATGGTTTCTTGCAAGTTCATATACATAAACATTTTTGATATCATCATTTTCCAAATAAGTTTTCGTATCTTTGTAAACTTCTAAATCAGCGCCTCTAAATGCATAAATAGATTGTTTAGGATCTCCTACTAAGAAAAATGAATTATCATTAAACTCATCAGTTCCTATTTTTTTAACAAGTTTAAACACTAAATCTCTTTGAACTGTATCTGTATCTTGGAATTCATCGACATAGATATATTTGAATTCTTTTTGAAAATGTTCTAATGCAGCTCTATTTTTTACAAGTTCGAGAGTCATCTTTAAAAGTTGATTATTACTTACAAAATGTCTATTCTCACCTTTTTGAAGTTCAATATTATAATCTTTCCTTGCTTTTAATGCAAGTTTTAAAACTAGTGCATTTTGATATAAATTTAAATCAATGGCATAATTCTTTTCATTTTTTAGTTTTTCATTAAATATCTCATTATAGTCTTTTATTCTTTTATCTTTAAATAATTGGAATCCTTTTTCATCTTTAAACAATGATGATAAGAAATAATTATCTTTCTTAGAGATAGTATTATATCCTTCTATAAATTGATATAGTATTTTACTCTTACATGCTTTTATAAATGTTTTAAAATCAGCATATAAATAATTAATGGCATCTTCAATTGTGCTCACCTTTTTATCTATTGTTTTCACAACATCAATGATATCTTGTGAAATTCTCTCTGTTTGATCTTTCATTAATTTCACATAATCTTTTAATTTATATGAATCTAATAAGTTCTCATAATATCTAAATTTCATATCATCAGGTAAATCACATATCTCTTTGAAACATTCATATACATATTGCGAGTAATCTTTTAAATAAAAATTTTTACTTAAAGATAGAATATAATCTTTATCTTGCTCTTTATACCATTTTTTAAAGAAAGAGTTTATTCTACTTTCGTTTTCATATTCTTCAAGCATTGTAACATCTAAAGGAAGTTTATTATCTAAAGCTCTTTCTTCTAATAATCTAAAACAAAATGAGTGAATAGTAGATATTTGAATTAAATTTTGATTATCAATTGCATCTTTAAGATTTGCTTTTTCTTGTTCATCAAAAGTTTTATTATATTCTTCTTCTAATGCAGCACTAATACGATCTCTTAATTCTCCAGCAGCAGCTTTAGTAAAAGTGATAACGACAAGTTCAGATGGTTTTAAAATACCCTTTTTGAATTGTCTCATCACTCTTTTTTTGATGATAGTAGTCTTACCTGCACCAGCACCAGCTTCAATCATGCAGTTTTGATCACAATTTTGCTCTATCTCTTTTCGTTTTAAATCTTCCTCTGTCAATCTACTTATCATCTGATTCACCTCGTTTGATGGCTAATTTCTTAAGACAAATTCCTTTATATGAACAATACTTACAAGAATCGTTATCTTCATCTTCATCATCGCTATCTAGTATATCAATCTTACCTAACACAAAGAAATCAAATAGTTTTTTACCTGCGTTTTCTGGTAATGAAGTAAATTCATCCTTTTTCTTTATACCAAATATATCCTCTTCCTTGTTAACACATGGAAAATGATACTCAAATACTTGTGCACCTTCTAAAAATGGATATACAAACCATTGTAAATTAACATCTAGTTTTTCTTTTTTATATACATTAGGAGCTGTCTTATAATCAACAATTCTTATCTCATCATCATTTTCTAAATAGTCTTCTCTATCAATAGTTGTATTTGCTTTGAAGGAAATTATAAGCTCATCCTTACTACTGCCATCATAGGCTTGTCCATTTTCACCAATTGATAAAGTTTTATCTTTCACAATACTTTCATCAAAAGGAGCTTCAACCTTTCTTACACTTATGTGATGTTCTTTAAACTCCTTGTGCATCATATCTAAATATCTCAACATTTGATCATGATATTCTTGCTTTTCCATTTCAAATACTTTTTCGTTTGGACAAACTACAAGGTCTTTAAAATAATTAAGCTTATCTTCAAAGATTTTTTCAAATCTATCTAAATATACATCTTCACTTAAATCATCCGATTTAACATTAATAATTGTTCTACAATATGCTTCAAAAACATAATGGAATAAATTACCTCTTTCAGCAGGATTTAACCATTGATATGGATTTCTTACTTCAAAATCATTATCAAAATAATTAAGTGAATAGATATATTTTAAAGGACATTCAACAATTGCGTTTAATTGTGAGGCAGTTAATGGTCTTATTAATCTATAAACATTATGTCCATCTTTGCTATCATTTTTCACAAAATTCATTCTTACTTCTTTATCTAAATCATATTTTAATCTTTGATTATTATCTAAATATATTAAGTTTTCGTATTTGCCTGCGAAGTTTACTTCACCATACTTTTTCTTAAGCTCATTATAAACTGGTGAAGGAATGCTTTCTCTAAATTCTTTAGTATTATAATTAGACATAATGAATGTCACTTTAGAACCACTAAATGTTGATAAGCTTTTATATAATTCCTCTTTTTTCTCTTTTGCATCATTAAGCGATAAATAAATATAATACTTATTATCTAAACATTCACTTAAAATGTGATTTGAAATAATTGGATTATCTCTTAATTTTGGTTCGAAATCATCATAATTCATACCAATGATGTAAATATTATTTCTTAATAAAACATATACATTATTTAAATTACATATTTGAATACTATTATTTTCTAACTTGTCTTTTCTTCCTAAACTAGCTAATTTATCTAAAATCACTAAAACAGATTCTTTAATTGATTCTGTATTATTCATTATCTTTAAGGCATCAATAATGAATTGTAATCCTTTTTTCAATGTTAAATCATCTGGATCAATGTCTTGATTATCTTCATATGCGTCAACAATTCTTTCTAATAATTCGCCTGGTTTATATATAACCTCATCATCTAATATTTCCAGCAAATTACTGATATAAGGAACTAAAAAGCCATCAAAAGCATCATCAATTATCATATCTTCTTTGAAATATGACTTGTGGCTATATACTTTTTCAAGGTAATCTCTTCTCTTATCTCTATCTTCAATATTATTTAAGAATTCAACATATCTCTCAAGTCCATATGAAATTCCTGCATCAATTCCTAATTGATATGCATATATATTAACTGACATGTCATCATTTGCGATTACATTTAAATTAGGAAGCCATTGATCCAAATTGATTATTTTCATAAAGTAATCATATGAAAAATCACTTAATACCCAATTTAAATAAGCTTTGATAAATTCAATGCCATTATCACTATTTGCGTGAGATGAAGTATAAGAATAATTAATATTTCTACTTTCAAGAACTGATCTAATATTAGCCTCATATGCACTATTAGTAAGTATAATCTCGCAATCACCTAATTCTAGATTATTTTCTTTAATATCTTCTAATACTTTTTCAATAGCGTTTGCTTCTCCATATACGTTCCACAATTTATAATTGTCCTTAAAGTTGTTATCCTTAATTTCAATTATTTCAACATCTTTATTTAATGTTTTAATAAATGATGTTTCTAGATATGTCAATTTATCATTTACATAATCTAATATTGCATAATGTGAATCATCACTAAATTCATTTTCACTTAATATATCTATTGCTTTTTTATATAATAAGATATCATCTAAATAATTATTATCATTTAATACTTTTTCATAATCATCAATTAATTCACAAATTTTGATTATTTCTTTGTTTTCTTTATTGACTGCATTTGCAGATCTTATAACATAGATTAAATCTAAGATTTCTCTAAGTGTAGCCTCACATAGACTTTCAATAGGAATAAAATTATATTTTTTATCTCTAATTAAATTATTGAGTAAAGATATTTGGACATGGATATTTATGATATTTAATTCTTCAATATTATTTAATTTAGAATTGTATTTAATCAATACATTTTTCGCAATATCTTTTAAACTAATTGCTTCTAAATTATTGATTAATGTTTCTTGTTTTCTTAATAAGTTTTCAACATTATCATAATTATCACATATTAAATATTTCTTCTCATGTTCATATTTACTTGCCCAAATATCTAATTTCATAATTTACTCCTTATTATTTAACTCTTCAAATTTTTCTTTCATTGTTTTATTGCCACGGGTAAGTTTTCTAACTTCAAGGTCTGGAAGTTGTTTCTTAGCCTTTTCAACCCAACCAGTAGCAGCTTTAAATTGTTTTCTAAATGTTTCTACTTTAGTAATAATATCATCACACATTTTGTCAACGTTACTATAAATGGCTTCTGCTTTATCATAATCATTTGTGATTTTTTCAGCAATTGCTTTTACATTATTTTCAAAATTTGTAATATCTAAATTTTCTTGTTGATACTCTATTAATCTCTTCTTATCCGCAAATGAATTTCTTGCCATAGCGCTAATAAGACTAATAATAGTTAAGAAGAATTGTGGTCTAATTACATACATCTTTGGAAATCTATGGCTCACATCAACGATACCTTTATTGTATAATTTACTATCTTCTTCAAGAGTAGATACTAATACTGCATATTCGCAATTTTTAGAGGTTCTATTTCTATCGAGCTTTGCAAAAAATTCTTCATTTTTGTGTTTTGACTTTGTAGTATCTTTTTGATTCTTCATTTCAAACATTATAGATACAGTCTCAATTCCTTCAATGTAATCTCTAAATATGAAATCACCTTCTTCGCCTCTTTCATCAGCAGTTGTATCTTTTTTAAATAATGCATTTGGATATGCAATAGTCCTAATTTCATCAAATGAATCTTTGCAATATTTTTCAAGAGAGTCGCCCAAATCTTTAGTAGAATCTCCCAATTGAAATTCTTTCCATCTTTTTATTTCTACATCTTTGGCGCTTAATTTAAATTCATACTCATCTTTAATTTTTTGAGTTGCAATTTCTTCATCTTTTTTTGCATTAGAAATATCACCTTTTAATTTAGTAATCTCTTCATTCTTTTTTGCAAGTTCATCTTTTAATTTATCTTGTGCTTTAGCAACAGCAAGTTCTATATCTTTATTTGAATTATTTAACTTTTCTTCTAATAATTTAATTTGACCATTTAATTCATTAAGCAATGTATCCTGACTTGATTTCATTTTATTTGTTTCAAGTTCATATTTTGCTTTAAAAGTCTTTTCAATATCAGATACCCTTTCGCTTACTCGCTTATCAATTTCTTCTTTTTCAACATCATTTAATAATGCATTATAATCATCTTTACTAATTTTAATAATTTGACCACAATTAGGACATTTAATTTCTGCCATTTCTCTTCTCCTTTTTATTATGTATTTGTTATGTATAGTATATCATATTTTTAAATCTAATTAAATAATATTTGATATCTACATTGTATATTATACCAAAAATGATGTATCATTTTTGATACATCATTCTATTATCTCTAAAGGATCTAATAATTCAATATGCTTATAAACACAAATTTGTTTGTAAGTTGAAATTAAATTATCAAAATCTTCTTTGTCCTTATTGATATATGCTTTAAAATAATATGCCTTTTCATTGTTAATATCATTATTAATAATGAAGTCACATAATTTTAAACTATCTTCTAAATCCTTATCATTTGTAATTAATTCGCCAGCAATGATTGATAATTGATCACTCACCTTATCAATATTTACCTTTTCTTTCAAATCTAAACATTTAATTGCATCCGCAATTTTTTCAACATTATATCTAGTTATTTGACCATTATAGATATTTAAGATATATAAAACATCGATAAATGATAAATATTTATATCCTTCACTAATATATTTTTGATATCTAGCTTTGCTTTCTAAATTAGCATCTTTTGTATATTCCTTTAATGGAAGTATTTCTTCATTTAAATCGCTGTCTTGTCCATAGATAGCAATTAAATATGAATATGCCTTCTTCAAATCATTTTTAAGTTCTATCTTTTTGAACTTATCAGCATCATTATAAGCATTACCTGCAATATTAATTGCTTCTTCTAAAAGCATAGTCGCAATTTTAATTTGTTTCTTTCTTTTAGCCTCGTCAATAATCTTTTCATTGATGCCACCATCTTTTATTAACGCGATTGCAGCTAAAATATAATTTGTGGAGCTATCATCTAATAAATTGATATATAGTCTAAATAAACTATTATCAACACCTAAAGCTGATTTTAAAATTTCTTCTTTGTTAATGTTTTTATTCATTTTATCACCTATATTTATTATATCACAAAAAGATGATTTTGTATAATAAAAGTTTAGGAATAATATCCTAAACTTTATTTTTTATTCATTTACTTCGTTTTCTTCTATTTTATTGTTTCCTTCTAATTTCTTAAGTGGAGTAACAATTATTGGGATTAGAATAAATTGAAGAATGATACTTGGTAATTGTACAACAATATATGAATTTAAGAATGCTTTAAAAGTATATGAAGCATCTGGTTTAATACCTAAATATATTGCGTTAAATAAACCACCAACTACACGACCTGCAATCATCGCAATTATTAAAATAATAATGATATTCACAAAATTGAATTTTTCATCTTTCATAATTACAAGTTTTGCAGAAAGTAATCCAGCAACTAAACCATATACACCACATTCAAGTGCCATACATACACCAGTTGGGAAGAATGGTGGCATACCAAAGATAGCAGAAATCAATGGAGTTAAGATACCAGCAACAAGTCCATATTTCCACCCTAACATTAAACCAGCAATGATAACAGTAAAATGCATTGGTGAAAGCACTCTTCCAATTCCAGTTGCAGCCCAATGTAGGATATTAGCAACTGCAACACCAAGCGCTATATACATAGCACAAAAAACAATATTTTTAATTTCCTTCTTCATTTTCTAATTTTCCCTTCAAATATGCTTCAATTGTATTTACAACAGTTTCGATACCAACACTAGAATCTATACATAAATCATAAGAACTAGCACTACCCCATTTCTTATCTGTATAGAAAGAATAATAATTAGCACGTTTCTTATTCATTTTCTTAATAGAATCTAAAGCTTTCTTTTCTTCAAGTCCATAATATTTACATGCAAGTTTAACACAATAATCATCTGATGCAGTAATAAACACATTAACAACATTTTCAAAATCTCTTAAAACATAATCAGCACAACGACCAACAATAACACATGAATGATCACTTGCTAATTTCTTGATTGTTTCAAATTGTGC
>JAEEGL012589884.1_pt1 | contig 11070 bp, 5 predicted proteins | sample 9134231 | NCBI WGS metagenome assembly JAEEGL01 (sample SAMN16246548, study PRJNA631951) | gut metagenome | biome: gut microbiome; feature: rumen; material: fiber-attached | host: Bos | place: Iran: Karaj | collected 2018-10
GAGCGAGGCGCCGGGCAGCGTCGTCAGCATATTGACGCAACGCGGACCGTCGAGCCAGCCGGAGACGTAGGCGCATTGCGGGAAAGGCGCGTCGACCGGCTCCTGCCGCTTTGGGTTTTTGCGCGGTTCGATCATATAGCACCGCGCGATTGCGTTGAGCGTAAGCGAGCCGAATTCAGGCGCGCCCTGTTCGTCGAAATCGGCGCGGGAGTCGACGCCAAGCCGGGTTTTGAGCCCGAGCGAACGACACAGCCAGACGTCGCCGGTCGAGTCGATAAAGACGCGCGCCTTAACGCGAACGATTTCCCCGGTTTTTGATTCGCATAAAATCGACTCGACGCGCGTATTATCGGCGTTCGGCTCCGCTTTGAAAAACATTGTTTCGTCGAGGATTTCGACGCGGTTTGTTTCGCCGAGCATATTGCGCGCGGCCTTGTCGAACGCGTCTGGCAAATACGCGACGCTCCGATACCCCCCCTCGGGCGGAAACGCGCGCGAAAGCGAATTCTCGTACGGCTCGTTTTCGTCGACGATTTTCAAGCCCATCGGCGCTTTGATTTGATCGTGAGGGTATTCTTTGGCGACGCCGGCTCCTCCCGCCGCTTTCATTCGTTCAAAGAGTTCGCGCGCGATCGCGTCCCCCGGCCCGCCCTCCCAGTTGGAGACAAACGCGTTCGTTCCCGTCCCGCCGAGTTTCTTCTGACGTTCGACCAGCGCGACCTGGGCTCCTTCGCGCGCCGCGGTAATCGCCGCCGCGACGCCCGCGCTTCCGGCGCCGACGACGCAGACGTCCGCTTCGAGTTCTCGCGCCGGTTCGACGTTCGCGCGCTGTTGATCCAGCGCGTTCCAGGAATCGACGGGCAGCCTCATTGACGACGTCAAGTCGACGCCGCGTCGATTCGCCGCGTCGTCGACGAGCCGATCGAGTTCGTCGTCGGATAGAGCTTGGTCAAAGAGGACGAGTTCGTTGATTCGGCCCGTCCACGAGAAATTTCGACCGGGGAAATCGAGCGCTCCGATTTGCAGACGGCGACTCCAGATCGGAAACGTCAGGCGTTGCGCCGCTTCCGTCGTTTTGCCGTTGAGATTGAATCGAAGACGCGTTATCCCGTCCGGTTCGGTTCGCGCGGAACACGCGACGACAAACGTCTTTTCGCGCGCGTAGGGCAGGGCGGCGCGCAACGTACGACCGTCGCGATCGCGCGCGATAAAGCGCGCGAGTCCGTTTTCGTCGTAGTCAAGTTGAACGAGCGGCGCGGCGGCTTCCCGCGAGGAGAGCACGCCGACAGAAAGCGGTTTGTCGGCTCTTGCAACGGCGAGAATCGTCCAGTTCCCGTCGTTTTGTTCGAGTTCGTCGGCGAAGAATTCCAACTTCGAGTCGCCGAATTCGAGCGCGGCTTCGGATTCCATGAATCGAGGCTCGCCGCGAACGACGCGCGCTTCGCCTCCAAGCGAGCCGACGTTTTTCCACGCGACGACGCGCCCGTTTTCGCGGACGATCGATTCGGAATCGACTTGAAATCGAAGAATCGGCTCCATTGCGACGCATATTTGGCAAAGCGTCGCTAAAACGGACAATAGAAGCGGTAAGATTATTCGCGCCATGAGGGATTCCTTAAAAACGGCAAGGGAAGGGGCGATAGTTCTATTTCGCAAAAACGAAAATTCATCAAAAATGCGAAATAGGCGTCGACGCGGGGATTTTGCCGAGCGAGCGGCAAACCCGTCGTCAAACGCGGTTTTTACGAGCCGACGTCCCCCCGCGCTCGTTATTATAGCAAAATCCAGCGGCGCGACCATAACGACGTTTTTAGAATCCCCTTTTGCCGAAACGTTTCCAGACGACGTCTCGAGTTTTCTTTCGCTCCGATTCAGGATATAATAAAGGTTCCGGATTGTCGTTCCGCCTTTCACGAAAACTTGAAGGATTATCGACGGGCGAAACTTCGATTAAGCCGGAAGCGCGCGACTTTTTTTTAGATCGTTTGGGAGTGAATCAATGCGAAAACACCGTAATCGTCTATTGTTATTGGGGCTTGTTTTTCTTGTTTCCGCAGGAGTGGCGTCGGCGCAAGTCGAAAAGCCGACCGTCGTTAAGAGCGGAATTTTTATCGCCGAGACGACGGAAAACGGCGATTGGCGCGTCTCCGCCCGTTTCGGACAAACCCTGATTCCCAAGGACGACGTCGAGTCGTTCTCCGAGTTTCCCGACGGGCTGGAGATTAACCTGAAGTCCGGCAAATCGTTTGTTCTGACCGATACGCGCAAGGAAAACGGGTTCGTTACGATTGATTACATTCAGCGCGGCGACGCGTTGCTGACAAGCGAGGAACCGCTCGTTTGGGAATTGACGTCGATCAGGAATCTCGCGAAGATTTCCCGTTTCGATCTTTCGACCTGCAAAGCGTTTGGGACGGGCGGCCTGACCCCCGTCGACGGCCATAGCGGCAGCTACGCGTTTCTGGCGATCGTCGAACCGACTACGCGCGACGGCGTCGTCGCCGGATGGATTACCAGCGAACAGGCGGGGGGCGTCTTTCGCTCCGGCAAACTCGACGACGGAACCCCGACGCTGATTCCGCGTCTGGATTACGGCAAGTTCCAAACGAACGGACGCGAAATGCGCGAGCGGCTCGTCGTCGGCGCCTTCGACGATTGTCGATTCGGTCTCGAGCGCTACGCGGACGCGATCGCGAAACATTATTCGATTGTTCCGCGAACCGACGCGCTCGTTGGGTATTGCACGTGGTACGCGGAGAAGCACGGGGGATCCTGCGACGAGAATTCAATTAAAGAGTTGGCGAAAGCGTTAGTCGACGATTTCGGCGCGTTTGGATTCCAGTATCTTCAAATCGACAGCACGTGGCAGAGCGGGGCGACGAAAGTCGGCGAGAGAAAGAACTTTACGCAAGCGAACTCCGGCAACTATCCGTCCGGCATGAAGGCGACCGCCGATTATATCGAATCGCTCGGGTTGAAGGCGGGACTTTGGCTCGCGCCTTTCGCGGGCAGTTCCGACGACCCCTATTTCGCCGACAAGCTGGATCTTTTCGTCAAGAGCGCCGTCGACGATCCGACGAGCGGAGGCATGACTCTTCCGCAGAAAAAAGGGGAGCCGTACGAAACGTATTGGGGCGGAACCCCTTACGACATGTCGAATCCGAAAGCGCGCGACTACGTCCGAAGCGTCGTCGAGCGCATTACGAAGGAATGGAATTTCAAGTACTTAAAGACGGACGCGCTCTGGACGGGCGCCGCCGTCAAGATTCTCTACGAGAACAACGAGTATAAGCCCGACGATATGGGCGCGCAGCTCTTCTTCGATCCCACGCGAACGAACATCGAGAATTTCCGAACCGGCCTGGACCTTTTGCGCGAGGCGTCTGACGGAGCGTTCATTTTGGGGAGCGTCGCGTCCCAGAATCTCCGAACGCTCGCCTCTTCCTACGGTCGAATCGACGCGATGCGAATCGGTCCGGACAATTCCTCCGACTGGAACCGCATGCGCGTCGGATTCAAATGCGCGACGAATCGGTATTTCTACAACGGACGCGTTTGGCGCAACGACCCCGACCCGGTCTACGCGCGAACGTCGATTCCGCTCGAGCGCGCGCAACTGTCGGCGAGCTGGACGGCGCTGACCGGCCAGCTTTTCGCGCTTGGCGACTGGGTCCCCGACTACGACGCCGAGCGAATCGACGTCGTGCGTCGCTGTATACCGAACCACCTTCGCAACTCCGTTCGTCCGGTCGACTTGTTCGACGTCGACATGGCGCGCGTCTGGCTGCTTAGCGACGCGCCGCGATACGTCGTCGGACTGTTCAACTGGGAAGACGCTTCGGAAACGTCGTTCGAGTTGACCCCGAAGAAAATCGGCTTGCCCGAGTATAACGAGAAGGGGAAGAAGGTCGAACAATACGTCGCGTTCGATTTCTGGAACAACGAATTTATCGGGCCGTTTACCGAACTGAAAACGGCGGTTCCCAAAGAGAGTTGCAAGATTCTGGCGGTTCGCGCCGTTGAGGATCGTCCCATTTTGCTGAGTACGTCGCGGCACATTACGCAGGGAATTCTCGAGGTTCAGTCGGAGGAATGGAATCCCGACGAGCAAACGCTCACGATAATAACCGAGATTCCGCGCGGGCTTTCTTACGAACTGCGCGTTTTTGATCCGGGCGTCGGCGAATTGCAACGTTGGACGGCGCCGAACGATCTTGTCGGCAAGACGACCGTCGTTTACGACGCGAAGACGCGCGCGTTTAGCGTTCGGTAGCGCGGGCGCTGCGCTCGTTTAAAAACTATAATTCGGCGCTTTTTGGATTTTTTGCCGAATTATAGTTGGAAACAGAGCGGACAGAATTATTGGAAATCGTTAGCACGTTTGCGTGTAAACAAAAAAGCGCCGACATCTTTACCGGGGTCGGCGCTCTTCGTTTATCCTACGTCTAACGTTTTACGTTATATCAACTTGACCATCTTGGCGATTGTCTCAAGGACGGGGCCGCCGAAGTCGAAAGTTCCTTCCTGATAGCTCCAGATCGTTCTGCAAAGCTCCCACGCGCCGATCGAGGCCAGGAGGAGCAGAATCAGACACGGAATCAGGATGATCATGTCTTTTCCAGTGAAGTTCGTCGACGCCGGAGCGGGCGCAAAACCTGTCTCTTGCACGACGTCGGAGGCGAAGTCGTCGGAATCTGCCGGCGCGCTGTCGAAATTCACGCTCCCTTGCGCGTTCGAATCAAATCCGCCAAAGGCGTCGGTCGAATCGGCGACGTTGAGGAAGTCGGAAGATCCTGTTCCCGCCGGGGTGGAAGCGACGCCGCCGAACGGATCGCTGCTCGCCGCGGGGGTGGAATCGGCGATTGCAAAGACGTCGTCCGTCGCCGAATCGCTCGACGGAGACGCGGCGAGAGGATCGCTTTCCAGCGTGGACGATTCGACGTCGGTCAGGAACGGATTATTGTCGTCGACGGTGATAAATTGAGAAGCGCTTTCGGAACTCGCGTCGTCGTCCGTGGCGTCGGTTCCCTGACTGGTTTCTTCGGCAAGATCGAAGATGCTGTCTTCGACGTTGACCAGTTCGGTCGGGGCGTCCGCTTCGACGTTGTTCGCGAGATTCAAAACGTTGTCTTTCGGAGCGTCTTCGTCCGCGAGTTCAAAGACGTCGGGCTCGTCGGATTCAAGCGCTTCGGACTTGATTTCGTCGGAGATTCTGTCGTCTAACTGGAAATCGCCGTCAGAGTCGCCAAGGAGCGCCAGACCGCTGTCGCCCGTGAGATCGAGGCCGGACCCGGATCCGGAAGAACTGCCGCCCAGGACGAGGTCGTCGCCAAGGGAGACGTCGGAACCTTCGACGTCCGGATCGTCGAGCAAGGAAAGACCGCTGTCGCTGCCAAGGTGAAGCATGTCGTCGTCGGACGCGTTTGCGGCAAGGTCGACTGCGGAAGAAGAAGAGACGCTCGCGTTGGGCTCGGGGTCTTCGACGAGCGCCGAATGTTCGTCGGTAAGGGGCGTCGATTCTTCGGCAAGTTTGAAATCATCGTCGTCGTCGACGATCTTGAGGTCGTCGTCGGATCCGCCGTACGAAGCGACGATTCCGGCGTCTCCGGAATCGCTGATCATCGAGTCGAACGCGGCGGAGTCGGCGAGCATCGTCGGACCTTCTTCGTCCGATTCGCCGCTGAGCAGGTCGGCGTCGATCGCGGGCGCGGCGTTGGCCGAACGCGCTTTGATCATGTCGGTGAGGAACTTTTCGACGTCTTCTTTGCGGAACTTCCAGACGGCTCCGTCGCGGAACGCTCGTAATTTGCCTTGTTCGCGAAGTTTGTTGACGTCGCCAGGATTCATCTCGAGTATTTCAGCGGTCTTTTCAAGGGAATAGTACATACGAACGTTCCTAAATCAGGCAGTTTCAAAAATGTTTGGCGTTTTGCGAATCTAGCGCGCGCCTTCAACGACCGACCGTTCGAGTTCGCCGCGCGACGCCTCGACGCGACAAGAACAGACGATCAAAAAACGACAAGACGCCGTTGATTTTGTCGACCGCGAAGCCGACAAAATTGAACGCGTCGTTAAACTTGGGGGTTATATAAGTTGTAACGCTTTAATTGAAACGTTCGAGGCGTCAAACGTTTCAACGCCGCGCCGCGTCGAGCTGCTCGCGTATTTGTCCGGGGGACAGACCCTCGCAGTTGAAATCCTCCAATTTGAGATCCAACTCGAAGTGACGCGTCGCGACCAGTTCGATCGTGCTATTGACTCCGCGCTGGCGGATCCAATAGACGCATATTCGTTTTGTTTCCGAGTCGACAAGGATAATTTGACGGCCCGACTCGTCCAAAGGGGAGTCGAACGCGTACAAGGGGGGCACTTCCAACGGCCTGGAAAACGTCGCCTGGCCGGAATCGTACAACTTAACGCTTGGCGCGGCGGCCGCGTTCAGCGATTCGTTAAACGTCTGGACGCCCTGTTCAAAGGGGGCCTGCGCGTCGACGCGAGTCATAAGACCGCACAAAAACAAGCCCGCGACTAATCCGACGAGCGCGGCGGCGATCGTTTTTATATGCGTTCCGCGCGCGCGCCTTCCTTCGTTTGTGTCGACGTTCAATTTATTTTCCATCGTATTTTATCAATCTCGCCGCGTTGAAACAGCAAACGGGCCGATTTTATCGGCGTTTTTTACCGTACTTTGCGCATTAACGGGCGATAATTTCGATCCTGCTCTTTTATCTTATCTATATTACCTAGTTATTCTAGCCTTGGCTCTGCGAAAAATCAACAAATTTTATTTTCTTTTAGAAAAAATTTTTACTTTTTTTGAAGAATGTAACGATTGTCGCAGATTTGTGAACGCCAGACGAGAATTAAATTCGCCGTCGGAAACGCGTTGTTTGCCTCCGACGGCGAGCGATTGGAAACGAGCCGCGTTTAAGTCGCGGCGATTTGGACCCGTTTACGGCATTTTGGAACTGACGCCGCCGGCGGCGGGCAAGTACGCGTTGTTGACGTAGTCGGCGACCATGCGGTGCGCGCTGAACCGCCACGCGAGCGTCGCGATTGAGTTCTTCATCATGTGAATCCACCGGATCGGCAGCCCGTGCTCGTTCCTTTCGTAGAAGGTGGGAACGACTTCGTTTTCAAGCGTGTCGAGAAGCGATTTGTTGTCGCGCTCGTTGGTTATGTTCATATCGACGTGCGACGTTCCGTCGCCGATCGCGAATCCGTTGGTTCCGTCGTACGCTTCGTTCCACCAGCCGTCGAGAATCGAGAAATTCAGCGCGCCGTTGAGGACCGCTTTTTGCCCCGACGTTCCGGACGCTTCGAGCGGACGCAACGGGTTGTTGAGCCAGACGTCGACGCCCTGGACGAGATAGCGCGCGAGGTTGACGTCGTAGTCTTCGAGGAAGAGGACGCGATTGGCGAATCTCGGATTGCGTTGACTCGAGGTGATGCGCTTGATGAATTCCTTGCCGGGGTCGTCTTTGGGGTGCGCCTTTCCGGCGAAGACGAACTGGACGGGACGTTCGGGATTATTGACGATTTTGTCGAATCGTTCTTCGTCCTGGACGAGAAGATACGCGCGTTTGTAGGTGGCGAAACGCCGCGCGAATCCGATCGTCAGGAAGTCGGGACTGAGGAGTCGCTTGGCGCGGTCGATCGCTTCCTGATCGGCGTTAAAACGCTGGAGTTGACGCGCGTAGCGACGTCCCGCGACGTCCACGAGAAGTTTCTTGAGCGCGACGTGCGTTTCCCAAAGTTCGCCGGAGTCGACGTCGTAGACTTCGGACCAGACTTGCGGATCGATCGATTCCTCGGTCCAGCCGGGCATGGTGCGTTCGAAGAGAACTTTCATTTGCCACGCCATCCACGTCGGAACGTGGACGCCGTTGGTGATATGCCCGATCGGCGTTTCTTCTTCGGTTTTATTCGGCCATAGCGCGCGCCACATGCGGCGCGAAACGACGCCGTGGAGCGCGGACACCCCGTTCGCATAGCGCGAAAGTTTCAGCCCCAGAACCGTCATGCAGAATTTGTCGCTCGCGAAACTTGGGTTGCTTCCGAGCGCCATGAACGAGTCGAGCGTCATTCCGACCGCTTCGTAAAGCGGCTTGACGTTTTCTTCGACAAGTTCGCGCGGGAAATAGTCGTGTCCGGCTTCGACGGGCGTATGGGTGGTGAAGACGGTCTTTTGAGCGACGTTTTGCGCCGCGGTCTCATAGGAGACGCCGCAATGCGCCATTTCTTCGCGAATCGCTTCGAGCGCGACGAACGAGTTGTGTCCTTCGTTGAGGTGGAAGACGCCGGGATTGATTCCCATCGCTTTGAGCGCGCGCAAACCGCCGACGCCGCAGAGGAGTTCCTGACGAATTCGCTTGCGCTGATCGCCGCCGTAGAGCTTGTCGGTAAGCGCGCGGTCCTCTTCGGAGTTCTGTTCGAGATCGGTGTTGAGCAAATAGAGCGGAACGCGTCCGACGCTTACGAGCCCGACTTTCGCGTAGATCGTTCCGGTCGTCGTTTCGACGCTGACGATCAGCGGCTTGCCGTCCTTGTCGAGGCATTCTTCATAGGGCAAGTCGGCCACGTTCGTCTTCTGATAGATTTCGACTTGCGCGCCTTCTTCGTTGATCTGTTGCTTGAAGTAGCCGGTTTGATAGAAAAGACCGACCGCGACGAGCGGAACGCCCAGTCCGCTCGCGCTTTTGACGTGGTCGCCCGCGAGGACGCCAAGACCGCCCGAGTAAATCGGAACCGATTCGTGAAGTCCGAATTCGAGCGAGAAGTAAGCGACGGGACGCGAGCCGAGCACGCCCGCGTTTTGTCGCGACCATAACGGACGAGTCGAGACGTACTGCTTATAGCGGCGGTAGGCGACGTCGATACGCGTGTGCATCGCGAGTTCCAACACGCGCTCTTCAAATTTTTGCGGATCGTATTCGCGCAGAAGCGCAATGGGATTGTGAGCGAGTTCTCGCCAACGTTCCGGGTTGATCATTTGGAAGATTTGTCCGACTTCCGGATGCCAGCTCCACCAAAGATTTTTCGTGAATTCGGCGCACTTTTCATAAGACGTTTTTGCGGCGTGCGCAATGTCTTGAGCCATAGTTTTGTTCTCCAAAAAGTTTCGTATATTTTAGCGCGTAGCGCGATTTCTTAGTTCATGGATAATTTAAAGCCGGTCGAGCGACTCGAAGCGCGGCGACGTTAATCGAAGCGACTTCCCTCTCGACCGAGTCGGCCCATTCTCTCAAATAATCGCGATTTTGTAAAGGCGTGGTTTTGACGCCAAGCGTAAAAAACAACGGCTAAAGCTTATTTTTTTAAAAAAAATTTTTACGCGTCGCTTTTGTGTCACAACCTTGCGAAACGTTGTTAAATTGTGTCGTTTTAGCGCGTTGCGACGTCTCGACTTCGCGGCGCGATGAAAAGTCGGGGCGTTGAAATCGAAAATTGAGTCGTTATAATGACGCGATAGTGAAATCGCGCGTCGACTTGCGCGCGGTTTGTGTCATGGAGCGCGTCGTGGAACCAACGGGTCGCGGCGCGCGCAAACGCAGTCCCCGCGGCGACTAGCGGCTTTGCCGACAAGTCGGACGCCCGAAAGTTAAGGAATCTGTTATGATGAAAAAATCGACGCTTCTTTGCGCCCTGGTCGGCTTGGCGGTTACGCTTTCCGTCGCGAGCGCTTTTGCGGCAACTGGAGGAACTAAAGTGTCTAGCGCTAAATTTGGCGAAACAATCGACGGAAGAACCGTCCACGTCTACACGCTCGTCAACGCGAACGGCCTGTCCGCGAAAATTTTGGATTTCGGCGGCGTTCTCTATGAAATGAACGTTCCGGACAAAGACGGCGTTTTCGCGAATATCTCCTGCAATTATCCGACCGTTCCCGAATACGAAACGATCCGTCCCTATTTCGGATCTCTGATCGGTCGTTACGGCAACCGTATTGCGAACGGCAAGTTCACCCTTGAAGGAAAAGAATACACGCTTCCGATCAACAACGATCCGAACGCTCTTCACGGCGGTCTCAAAGGTTTCGACCAGAAGATTTGGGCGGCTTCTCAAAGCGCGGACGCCGACGGCGCCTACCTGACCCTTAAATATACCGCCGCCGACGGCGAAGAAGGGTACCCCGGCAAGTTGGACGTCACCGTCGTCTACTCTCTTAAGAACGACAACTCCCTGACGATCGACTACACGGCCACGACCGACAAAGCGACCCCCGTCAACTTGACCAACCATACCTTCTGGAACCTGGGCGGCGCGTATTCCGGAACGATCTACGACACGGTTCTGCTCATGAACGCTCCGAAATATCTCCCGACCGACGACACGCTCATTCCGACCGGCGAAGTCGCGTCCGTCGAGGGCACGCCTCTTGACTTCACGACCGCCAAGCCGATTGGACAAGACATTAAGAAGGTTTCCGAGCCTCAATTCAACGGCGGATACGACCACTGCTTCGTTCTCGCCGACAAAGCGGAAGGCGAACTTGGCCTTTGCGCGATCGCGACCGATCCGAATTCCGGCCGCGTCATGAAGATCGAAACGACCGAGCCCGCCGTCCAGTTCTATTCCGGCAATTTCCTTGACGGAACGACCAGCTGCAACGGCTACAAATACGAAAAGCATTCCGCGTTCTGCCTTGAAACGCAGCACTATCCGGATTCGCCGAACAAGCCCGACTTCCCGAACACGATTCTGGAACCCGGCAAGACGTACCGTCACACCACCGTTCATACGTTCAGCGTTGAAAAGTGATTTTGCGGTGAATGCGCGACGCTCTCATTAAGGGCGTCTAAACGAAGTCGCGGCGTTTTCGTTACTGTTGGCGAAAGCGCCGCTTTTTTATCGGCGTCCGCGTCGACGCGAGGTATGCCGGGCACAAAGCCCCGGTTGTTAATGGTTGGAGCCGTACAGAGACCAACGAAGACGGGGGGGATAGATCCGCGCGACGTCGCGAACCGGGAGTCCGCCGGCGGACGTCGACGCGATTGTTCGCGTTAACGATTTCCTGCGCGTTATTCTTGACGACCGCTTGAATTAGCGTTATAATAGGCTGGAAGGAGA
>JAEEGL013275344.1_pt1 | contig 11070 bp, 4 predicted proteins | sample 9134231 | NCBI WGS metagenome assembly JAEEGL01 (sample SAMN16246548, study PRJNA631951) | gut metagenome | biome: gut microbiome; feature: rumen; material: fiber-attached | host: Bos | place: Iran: Karaj | collected 2018-10
CTTTTCGCAGTCGTTCACCATATCCATGTAATGCACGCCCAACTGGTAACTGTAGCGCTGCGCATTGATATCGTTGATATTCTGTTCCTTGAGCATCTTGCGATAATCATTGATTTCGTATTCCATTTTCAGCGTCAGAGATGCCTTCGTTTGCGGTTTGTCTTCGATAACGTTGAGCATCTGTTCCATAGCCTGATCGCAAAGTTTTATCATGGAATCGATGCGTTTGTACTGTTCCTCGGTAAAGTCTTCACCGAGCTTAAATTTGCGTTTGAGTACGTGAGCCATGTTGCAGCAGGCATCGCCAATACTCTCAATTTCAGAAATTTCCCTGAGCATGCATTGCAGCGAGGTCTTACTTTCCGGGCTCAAGTGGCCTTCACTGACCTTATTCAAATACCCGCCAATTTCAATTTCCAAACTGTCGCTTATCCGCTCATACTTCTCAATGCGTTCAAACAGTTTCGAAAATTCATTTTCATCCTTCATTCGGAGGAGTTCTGGCACAAATCGGAACATTTTGAGAGTGCGTTCCGCATAGAGGTTGATTTCCTTGCGAGCCTCGAACAGAGAAAGTTCCGCCGTGCTCATGAGGCCACCACGAATAAATTTGATGCGGAAATCTTCGCCGTCTTCCTTTTCCTTGATAATCTTGCAGATGAGGCTTTCCATCGGCTTGATGAACCAGATAAGGAGTAGCACATTGCAAAGGTTGAATGCGGTATGGAACCCGGAAAGGGCGTATGTCACGCGAATGCTTGCATGGGCAATTTCTTCTTGCGTCTTCGGAACAAACGTCGGGTCAAAACCAACAAAATGGCAAACCATGTTCACGAACGGGTGGAACAAAATCAGCACCCACACCACACCGAACACGTTGAAGAGCATGTGAGCCAAAGCCGCGCGCCTTGCCTGCGTACTTGCCGAAAGCGCCGCCAAGTTCGAGGTCACCGTCGTACCGATGTTTTCGCCCATCACAAGCGCAATGCCCTGGTAAATCGGGAGCACACCGCTAGAGCAGAGGATAAGCGTAATCGCCATGATGGCCGCCGAAGACTGCACACACATCGTAAGGATACCGCCCAGAAGTAAGAACAAAAGCGTGCTCCAGATGCCGTAGCCGCCCGTCGAGGCAAAGAAATCAATTATCGTCTGGTTGTGCGAGAGGTCCATCGCCACCGCATTTTCACGGAGCGTCGTGAGCCCGAGGAACATAAACGAGAAGCCGAACACGAATTCGCCGAAGCTTTTCACGCTATTCTTGCGGATGTAAGTAAGCACAATGCCAAGCGCAAAGAAGGGCCACACCACACTACTCATGTTGAACTGGAATCCGAAGATCGACATAAGCCACGCCGTTGCCGTCGTACCGATATTTGCGCCCATAATAACAGGAATGGCTTGCTTAAGAGTAAGCAAGCCAGCATTCACAAAACTAACTGTCATGACGGTAGTCGCAGTCGAAGACTGCACAGCGGCAGTAACGGCAGTTCCTGTAATAAGTCCGCCAAGCCTATGCTTGGTCATCGTACCAAGAACCGTACGGAGATGTCCACCAGTAAGTTTTTGCAAGCCTTCACTCATCGTCTTCATGCCAAACATGAGGAGAGCGAGGCAACCGAGCATCTTGAGAATCATAAGAGTCATAGGACGTTCCTATAAAACACCACTACCGGATCATCGTCGCTGCCTTTCAGCTAGTTCGGGCTCATGGCGGTGAATTATTTTGTAAAGCTGGCGTAAAATATAGAAAAAGCAAGGTAAATTTTAAATATCTAATAAAAGAGAACCCCAGTCGCGTTGAACAAAAAACAACGGGATTTAGATGATAGACGATAGATGAAAGACGATAGACGATAGACGAAAGACGAAAGACGATAGACGATAGATGAAAGATGATAGATGAAAGACGATAGACGAAAGACGATAGATGATAGATGATAGACGATAGACGAAAGACGATAGACGATAGATGATAGACGATAGACGAAAGACGATAGATGATAGACGATAGACGAAAGACGATAGATGATAGACGATAGATGATAGACGATAGAGATTCATTCGCTCAGTTTTGTCCTGAAGGGAGCCGTAAGGCGAGTCCTGGAGCGAAGCGATAGGATAGGATCCATAAAAATAATGGACTCTATCGGGTGTTTCACCCCCTCCAGGGTAACAAATCTCACCGTTCAAAGCGAGACTGCGAGCACTCTTTCGTCTAATACACCATCACAAGTCGGGTCTGCGAGCCGCTGCGCACGACATAGCGACCAGCCCTGGGAACCGCAAAATTCACAACCGCCCCATGGGACCGAGCCGACGCAACAAGACGCCCCTGCATATCGAACAAAAAGACGGCACGGTTTTCGGAGAGTCCCGAAACAGCAATATTCCGGGCAGAAACCTCAATTTGCATCGAAGGCACGACGAACTTCGTGGCAACAGAAGTGGGGCCACCCGGACCGTCCGTAGAACCCGCATAAACAACATCTTCGAGGAAGCCGACCACATACTGTTCTTTGGAATCGCCAAAAGAATCTCCAACAACTTTTACCGCGCAAGCCGAAGTCGTATCGTTCTTATTCACCGGCAGACAACCCTTATTGGCAAAGCCCTCGTAAGTATTGAGTTCAGCAAATGAGGCAAACTTCATCTCATCAAAAGACTTGCTGCCAGTCTTCAAAGTTTTCATATCCGGTTTCGACGGAACTTTAACGATTTCAGCAAAATCCTTGATGTTCGAGCCATAATAGACATCATCTGCGACATACCAATTTTGCAATTCATAAGCAATAAGCCCGACCTGGGCACCCGACATAGCATCGGCATAGCTGTAGCTTTTCGCAATATTCACGCTATCCGTAACAGCAGCAATTCCGCCTGTAAATCGGTTCGGCGAAGTCCCGTCATTCACAATGGATCCTCTATTGTAAACGCCTTGGACAGTACCGCCATTCACAAAGCCAGCAATCCCCCCCACAATGGCGCTATCCTGAACCGATTTCACATGTAGCGGGCCATAGTTAAACGAATTGGATACCACAGAAAGCTTTGTAACGGCCGGCCTATCTTCATAAGTTTCGCTCTTGAACGCACCGACAATGCCACCGGCATACACGCCGTTCTGCGATTCCGCGTGGATGCGTCCCCAGTTGCCCGAACCAACAATCTTCACCGAGTCTGCCTTAGCAGCAATACCACCGACATAGAGCGTCCCGGAATCCGAAACCGCCTCAACCAAGCCATTATTGAAATTGTCGTTAATATCAACGAATCTAATCCTAGCCACAATACCGCCAGCCATCACAGAATCGCGACCCGACGCAAGCACCATGCCCGTATTGGAATTATTATTGAGAGAACCTTTAGTCCAGCGCGAGGCTCCGTATTTGTACCCGACTATACCGCCTACAGTACGCCCCACAACTCTACCGCTATTGCTATTGCCCACAACAATGCCACTGAAGTCATCGGCAACAATTCCTCCTGAAAGCCCTGCCGAAATCACAGTCGTATTTTCATTTTTGCAATCCAACACCAAAGGTTCCTCAGAAACCAGAAGATTCCGCACGACAATCCCCGCCGCAGATTCGCCTCCACGCACTAAGCTGTTACGGACTGTCACATTCCTGATGCAGCCCCCATTTTGAAGAGCGACCGCAGCAGCCGACAAACCTACATTATTTTCAAAACGGCTATTCGCGATAGTCACATTTTGGAAAACCGAAGTCTTGGTCAAGCCATAAAGCATAGCCCTATCCATATTGAGTCCATAAATCGTGTGTCCATTGCCCTCGAAATTCATACGAACGCAATAGCTCACATCCGTCGTCAGCTTACGCTTAGAGAGATGCGTCGTATCTATCCCCATCACAATGTCATTTGCAAGTTCAACTTTAATCTCGTTATAATCTTCTTTGTTAAAGAACCCCGCCATTGTCAAGAAAAATTCCATCTGCTTGGCTGTAGAAATCGTATAAACAATAGAATCCCCGACCATTCGTTTAGGAGGAGCCTCAAGATGTTCCAATTCAAAGAACATGGAATCATTTTTGTATAAACTATCAAAAGAAAGGACTGGGTATTCCCCGCGCTTTGCCCAAATATTGCGATTCTCGGATGTTCCGTTAGCGGTGTTCAACACAGCAACCAATTCGTCGCTCTGCATAAACGCTGTATTCTTCTTGCAGTTCGTACATTTTTCTTTTTCAAAATAATTTTTGCCATAGCCTTCGACATTCACAAGAGAGCCATCGAAATAAACATTGACCGGAGCACCGCCATCGTGCAAGTAACCAACAATGCCGCCGACAACATCGCCTTCCATGACAGGAGCTGCGCTATAAGCATTTTCAATATTAGTCGTCGGGTAACTAAAGAATCCAGCGATGCCACCTACGTAACTAGAACCTCCGGCAACATCGCCTTTTGCGACAAGATTTCCACGATTGTAAACATCGCTAAAAAAGACATTCGTCGCGCCGCCAGCAATGCCGCCCACATTCAGATTTTCCGCAGATGAAGACCCATCAGCAATAGAGGCAATCACATCGCCATAATTGAAAGATTGGCTGACAACTAGTCCCGAGTTCGCACGGCTTTCAATCCGCCCCATAAGACCACCCGCATAAACGCTAAAAGTCCCCTTGGCATTAACGGAACCGCGATTCTTGTGTTTCGAAAAATCATTATTGAGATAGATTAAATTCGACATTCCCACAATGCCGCCCGCATGAACCTCCTGCTTTGCCGCTAGTCCCGAAGCCCCGACAGAGCCTAAATTCAAGGAATTAGAAATTCCACAAATATCAGAGACTCCAACAATACCGCCAATTTCGATTTTTCCATAGGCAAGCTTGCTATCCATGGAAGCCTCGATATTTCCTTTATTCAACAAATCACGAACTTCAGGTAAACTCAGCCTGCCAGCGATTCCACCGACATAAACATACGCACTATCTACATCTTTATCAGCTGTAACTTTTACCGAGACATTACCCTCATTCAAGACATTTTCAAGATGTCTAAGGCCCTCACCAGCAATGCCACCCACATTCGCAAAACCTACAGCACCGGACAACTCCACCGTTCCACGATTCACGCAATGGGCAATATTCATCCCTCTATCCGATCCACCGGCAGACCCCGCAATGCCGCCCATGAAAACCGTCTGGTTAAAAAGCAATTTCGCCCGTTCCAAAAACACATAGCGAATAGTTGCCGAATTCGTACAGCCCAAAACCGGCGCCCCCGCATTCCCCACAATGCCGCCCACCATTATAGACCCCTCGACAGTTCCCCCAACGACATTGCAGTTCAGGATATAAGTATCCGGGAAACTCATTTGCAAACGAGAATTGGCGGCAATGCCACCAGCAACATCGACAGCCCGAACATTAGTGTTATACACATTCACGTTTTCAATAATGCCCTGATTTTCTTCTGCCACAGATGCAGCATAAAGCACGGTATCACTACCAAAAGCACTGTTGGCGATATTGAGGTTCACAACTCGGCCCTGCCCTTGTCCAATGACCTTGAATAGCGGATGAACAGACTTTAAACCGTAAATGGTGTGACCGCGACCATCGAAAGTGCTTTGGAAGTACTTTCCGTTTTCAAAATCAAACACCTTATCGCTCAACTTGGATGTATCCGCACCGAACACGATATCGTTTTTGAGATACGCATTGACCTTGTACATATCTTCTGCAGCACGCACATCATCCAAAAAACCGATAAGTTCTTCGGGCGAGGTGATTTCGTAAAACAGCGTATCGTTTTGCGTGACCTTCTTAGGCGTTTTCTTGGAACCATCCCAAGCAGCCATTGAAAATTGCACAAAAACAGCAACCAACAAAGCTACTGTAATAAAAAACTTTTGGGGCATAGGTCCTCCTTACAAAGTACTTAGGATAATATACAAAAAGATTAATAGGGGGCGTAGAGCCGTTCTTTCGTCTAATACACCATCACAAGTCGAGTCTGCGAGCCGCTGCGTACGACATAGCGACCAGCCCTAGGAACCGCTAAATTCACGACAGCCCCATAAGATTGAGCCGATGACACCAGACGGCCTTGCAAATCGAACACAAAGACCGCGCGATTTCCAGAGAGTCCCGAAACAGCGATATTCCGAGCGGAGACCTCAACTTGCATCGAAGGAGCCACCAGCTTCGGCGCAACAGAAGTAATGTCCCCGCCACCATGGCTCCCCCCGACATCAGCAGAGTCCGCATAAACAACATCCTCAAGAAACCCCACATGGTCCGTAAAGTCCGTATCAAAATAGTCCTTCACCACATGCAACGCGCATGTCGAAGTCGTATCGAGTTTTATCCTCGGCAAGCAATTTCCCCGAATCCATTCATCCCCTTGCAGAAATGCAAGAGAATCCGTTTTCATTTCTTCAAAAGTTTTAACTTCATAATTCGCAATAGCACTCGATGCATCATCCGATTTTTTGGCAACAAGCGGAATATCCACCAAATTTTTGACGTAATAGAAACTATCCAACCCATAGTATTTTTGCAAATCATACGCATACACGCCAACGCCATCGCCTGTCAGGGTATCGGTAACACAGTAGCCTTCTTTCATTGAAGAACCCACTGCTATCGAAACCATCCCGCCGGTCCATTTTTTCGACGAAGGCCCTTCATTCTTCACAATTCCCCTATTATAACCTCTTGGGAATATAGTCCAGCTGAGATATCCAACAAGACCTCCGGCAATCGAATTTTCCTTTACAGATCGAACAACCACAGGGCCGTAATTGAACGCATCATACAGGTACATCATAGCAACGCTATCACCATCAGAAAATCCGCCGGCACGCCCCCGCATCATTCCAAAAAGGCCTCCCGCATAACCATTTTTTCCAGACTTTATATGAACACGGCCCCAATTTCCAAACCCACTAATATGAGAGGCGGAATCCACCTTGCCAGCAATGCCTCCCGCAAAAACGACCCCAGCGTCAGACGACGCCTCGACGAGTCCCGTATTCAAGCAGTTCCCATATTTCATGCCGCGTGAATAGCCGGCAATACCGCCTGCAAAAACAGAATCCTTCCCCGAAGCAAGAACTGTCCCGGAATTAGAACCCCCAGTAAAATTTCCGCTGTAAATATATGAATACCCTGTAATGCCCCCAGCCATCCGACCAAAAACCTTGCCCGAATTGCTGACACCGTTGAAATCGCTTTGTCTATCTTCGCCAACAATACCGCCAGCCTTATTCGAGGAATAAACCGAGGTATTCTCGTTCCTTACGTTTTCCATATAGGAGTAATCAGCATTCAAGGCGGCAACACCACCTACAACATCGCCCCCACGCACAAGACAGTTGCGAACCGTCACATTCTTTATGGTAGCCCCGTTTTCGAGGACAACGGCAGCAGCGGACAACCCCAGTTCATTTTCGAATCGGCTGTTCGCAATGGTCAAGTTTTGAATAATAGACGGTTTGTAAAGTTGGTAAAACATGGCCCTCGACATATTGAGTCCATAAATCGTATGGCCGTTACCATCAAAATTCATCTGAACACTGTACGAAAAATCCGTAGATAGCTTACGCTTAGAAAGATGCGTGGAATCTATCCCCATAACGATATCATTCGCAAGCACGACCTTGATTTTATCGTTGTTATTGAAAAACGCTGCCATTTCCAAGAAAAATTCCATCTGCTTCGGCGTAGAAATCGTATAAACAACAGTATCCCAGTCGGCTTTGCTCGGAGGAATTTCAAAACGGTCAAAATCAAAAAACATGGAATCATTTTTATACAAACTATCAAAAGAAAGAATGGAATACCCTCCGCGATTCACCCAAAGACGACGATTATCGACAGTTCCATTTTCAGTGTTCAAAGCATCAAGCATCTCCTCGCTCAGCAAAAAAGCCTTATTCATTAGACAATCATCACCGCCTCCATCGACATTGCTTTTTCCCAAACATTCAATATTTCCAGCCGAGCCATCAAAATAAGCATTGACAGGAACTCCCCCGTCTTGCAAGTAACCGACAATACCACCGACAACGCCATCAATTGAATCATCCTTCAAAACGAAAGCTTCGCTATAAGCATTCTTGACATAGGTCGCCGGACTGCTATAGAACCCGACAATTCCGCCGACATTACCCGCCCCAGAAACGAGCTTTCCATTTGCCGAAAGCTTTCCGCGATTATAGACATCGCGAATCATTACGTTATTCACACCACCAGCAACACCACCCACAGCAAGAGTTTCTGCATTTTCCGACGAATCCGCAATCACGCCAGACACATGACCGTAATTAAAAGCCTGACGTAAACTGGGCCCAACTTTCAACCGGCTTTCCAGCCAGCCGACAACACCGCCGGCATAAACGCTGTATGCACTTTTCGCATAAACTACACCGCGATTTTTAAGCCTTGAAAAATCCAAAGAACGGTAGTCCGCAAAGCCAACAACGCCGCCAGCATTAACTTCTTGTTTTAATGCGAGGCCTGAAACCTTGACAGAATCCAAATTCAAGGCGTTGCAAATTCCAATGGAGTCCGTCAGTCCCGCAATGCCGCCTATGTTGATTTTACCTACAGCAAGGCGTTTGTCCATGTTCGCACTGACAATGCCCTTATTCAAAAAGTCGCGAGTTTCCACAAAACGAGAATCCGCTCTCCCTAGCATTCCAGCAATTCCACCGACGCTGGCATACGCACTATCCACACCTTTTTCATACAAAACACTCGCCCATACACGTCCTTCATTCTGGAGATTTTCAAGATTGCCTACAGCCGAGCCGACAACGCCTCCTGCATACGATGTCCCCACAGAAGCATCCAAATCTATGAGACCTCGATTGACGCAATTGACGATACCGGCCCCTCTCATGGTTCCTCCGAAAAAGCCCACGATGCCGCCCATATAGACCGTAGAATCAAGACTTTTATCTACAATTTTTGATTTCGCATAACGTATTGTAGCAGAATTGGAACAACCCATAATCGATATAGTAGAATTGGCCGCAATGCCCCCCACCTGCCACGCAGCCTCGACCCGTCCCCCATTCACACTGCTATTGAGTATAATCCTATCGACACTAAGATAGACTCTATCCGTTTCAGCGTTGGCCACGATACCACCAGCTACATTGGCTGCCCGGACATTGGTATTGTAGAGATGCACATTTTGAATTAAGCCTTGATGAACTTCGGCCACGGCAGCCGCTCTTGATACGGTATCGCCACCAAAAGAGCTATTCGCTATATTGAGGTTTATCACCTTGCCCCGCAAATCCGGGAACAACGAATGAACCGATCTCAATCCATAAATGAAGTGCCCGCAACCGTCAAATACGCTATTAAAATAGTGAAAAGATTTTCTTTTGAAATTCAGCACTTTATCGCTCAACTTGGACGAATCAGCACCGAACACGATATCATTTTTCAAATAAGCATGAACACCGGAAACGGGTTCCGTCAAAAGGACTTCATCAAAATAACCGACAAATTCTTCCGGTGAGGTAATTTCGTAAAAGAGCGAATCATTTCGCGTAACCGTCTTTGGAATTTTCTTCGTGCCATCCCATGCAGCCAAAGAATACTGAGCCAAGATAGCAACCAGCAGGGCTACTACAGTATAAAACTTTCTAGGCATAATCCCTCCCACAAGTTATAACAATAATAAAAAAGATTAGACGAGAAGTTAGTAAACAGTGGTTGGTGGTTAGAGATTACGAAAGACGATAGGGGTTTCATGAGCATGGTCATCCTGGAGGCGAAGCCGATAGGATCCATAAAAATAATGGACTCTATCGGGTGTTGCACACCCTCCAGAGTGACAGAAACCGCGGCATAGTACTCATTGCTCACGGCTCATCGCTCAAAGCGAAGCGACCTCTCTACCCTACGCTGCGCACCATCGCGACGGCTTGACTGGCAATGCCTTCGCCGCGACCCGTGAAACCGAGTTTTTCGGTCGTCGTACCCTTGATGCCGATTTGCTTCACGTCGAGGCCAAGCACACGGGCGATGTTCGCCTTCATTTGTTCCTTATGCGGGTTCACCTTCGGGCGTTCGCACATCACGATGCTATCGATGTTCACGATTTCAAAGCCAGCCCGTCTGACTTCCTCGCCCACCTTGCGCAAAAGTTCCAAGCTGTCCGCGCCCTTGAACGCCGGGTCCGTATCCGGGAAATACGTACCGATGTCCCCAAGACCGGCCGCTCCGAGCAAAGCATCGCTAATTGCATGCAACAGAACATCGGCATCGCTGTGGCCCAAAAGCCCCTTTTCGTAAGGGATATCCACACCGCCGATAATGCACTTACGACCTTCCACTAACTTGTGGACATCAAAACCAATTCCGGAACGATAAACTTTTTCCATAATAAATCCTCTTTTAATTCACCTATAATTTAGATAAAATGTTATTTTTCTATCATGAGCATTTTAAAAAATACCTTTCTACTATTACTGACCCTTATTGCAGCTTCGCAAGCGATACATGTTGCAGTTCTAGAAACCGTTGCTGATGCCGGCGTAAAAAACAAAGTATCACTGGCCGACCGTCAATACCTCACGAACGTATTGCGTGAACAAGCGGTCAAAGAACTCCCCGCAACGCAGAACTACACCATCATGACCCGCGAAAACATCACGGAAATGCTTCCGCCGGACAAGTCTATCGAAGACTGCGAAGGTAGCTGCATCGTCGAGACAGGGAAAAACATTGCCGCCGATTATATCTGCCAGGCACGAGTCAGCAGCTTCAACGGCTCACTGACGCTTTCGGCAGAACTCTACGAGACCGCAGGGAACAAACTCATCGCGAGTTTCAACGGACTAGGCCCCAACTTGAGCACCTTGCTCACGCTCATCATTCAGAAGTCACCTGAATTTTTCCATAATGTCAAAAAAGACATGGAAAAGAAAGCTCCTAAGACCGTCGCCCAGCCCCAACCTCGCTATTCCAATAACGTGGCCCCTAACACAGCGACAACAGCCCCTACGACATCAACCCCCAGAAACGTAAATCCTAATGCAGGGTATGAGTACATGGCCCCCACCGCCAAAAGCAAAGC
>JAEEGL013715724.1_pt1 | contig 11070 bp, 10 predicted proteins | sample 9134231 | NCBI WGS metagenome assembly JAEEGL01 (sample SAMN16246548, study PRJNA631951) | gut metagenome | biome: gut microbiome; feature: rumen; material: fiber-attached | host: Bos | place: Iran: Karaj | collected 2018-10
AAGACCAGAGCTGCCGCGGTAAGGACTATCAGTACGGTGATCCATATCTTAGGTCTTCTATTCTCCATCGTCGGCCTCCACATTTGTTCCGCGGCTGAGCCATGAGAACGTGTTAGCGGCCAGAGCAGCCGACACTATCAGCATCAGGATGGCCGTAGCCAGCCAGCCCATAAGGCCTTCCTCATTACCGAGCCTTCTGTCGGACCATATCAACACCAGCACGGCTATCAGCTGCATCGGACTGCGCTTTCCTTTCGAGACCCCCGTAAGAGCGCAGGCCGAGAGCAGTCCCATGCTTACCATAAACATTATCGAAGCCGCCGCGACCGCCCCGTTATCCATGGGGACGAACGGCTGCATGTATCCGCTGAGCATAAGAGCCGCGTAGTGTGCCTGCGGGCTGCTGCCGAAAGCTCCCGAGCTTCCGAGCGCCTTTCCGAAGACCAGCGCGGCGCAGCACAGAGAGGCCCATATCAGCAGATAAACAAGGGCGTTAAACACGCAGCAGTCCAGAAATGCTCTGCGCTCGGATATCCTCAGCATCCTCACTTTATACGTGTATCTGGACTTTTTCGCCAGAGGCGCCAGGACTCTGCCCGCCCAGATCAGCTCGACGCACAGGACCATCAGAAGCAGGAAGCCCGCGTCCAGAGAGAACCTTGGCGCAACATATCCGCCGTAGTCCACTTTGTCTATGGCAAACGACAGGGATCCGTTCTTTATCACCGCGAACGTCACCGCCGCAGCCGCCAGTACCATCACCGGCAGTATCCTGGGAAGGCTGCGCTTCCCTAGCGTATTCATTATCAACAGGTCGTCCTTCATTGCTGCTCCGCCCCGCTTATCTGCTCTATTGCCTTAGCCACTCTGTCCGCGCGGTAGTTGTAGGTCTGCTTTACGTAATCCATCAGCGACAGACCCTTCTCCTCCAGATCGTCTGCGGAGGCGTCCCCTATTATCTTCCCTTCGTGGATGAGCACGGTGCGGCTCACGAAGTTGGAGACCTCTTCTATAAGGTGCGTGGAGAGTATCACCGTCTCGTTAGGCTCCAGTATGCCAGCAAGCACCTTGTAGAAGTCCTCCCGGTTGAACACGTCGTTGCCCGCAAAGGGCTCATCCATCAGTATGTAGTCCGCGCCCTGGGAAAGCGCCAGTATCACCTCGAACTGGTTCTGCTGGCCCGTGGAGAAGCTCTTGATCGGCTTGTCGTCCGGAAGGCCGAAGAACTCCATCAGGCCGTCGAAGCGCTTCTTCCTGAAGGTCCCGAAGTGCTCCGCGAAGAACTCCGCGTGGAACCTTGCAGTAACGTCCGGGAAGAAGCTGTGCTCGCAGGTGGCAAACGACAGCCTGGCTATGTTCTTGCGGCTTATGGGCTCGCCGTCCAGACGGACGCTGCCGTCGTAGCGCAGGAAGCCCAAGACGCACTTCATGAGCGTTGTCTTGCCGGCGCCGTTCTCTCCGAAAAGCCCCACTATCTCTCCGGGGCCGAAGCTCAGGCTGACGTTATCCAGCGCCTTCTTGCTTCCGTATCTTTTATTGAGTTCCTTTATCTCAAGCATTTTGATGCCTCCCGTTTATCAGTCAAAGTAGAACGCGCCCCGATAGTTGAAGGCTCCGGGCACCAGCGCTTTCAGCACGCTGAGGATGCTCTCGCCCGGAGGAAGCACCTCCGCCGGGACCAGCTCCATGTAGCGCAGCTTGTAAAGCGCTGCCCAGACGAAGCTTATTACCAGCACCGCAGCCGCGTAGATCAGCAGGAGCAGCGCGCAGCGCCTGAAGGTCTCCGACGCAGGCAGGCGCTTCATTATGTACAGGCTCCTGTCCCTTTTAAGCCACAGGTATCTGTTCAGGATATAGAGGATACAAAGGAGGAGCACCCACCAGTATCCGGCGAAGCAGCCTTTTATCACCTCGCTGTACGGCGCCATCTTTACCGACGGATCTATGATCCTGTCCTGAAAGCCTATGTGGCCATACGCATACTCCCAGGCCAGCTGCCTCAGAGCCATAAGAAGCCGCGAGGACATCCTGTAAGCCGACATCACGAAGTATATGAAAGTCCATACCCCCAGCGGCACGAATACCGCGTACATGCTCTTTCCCGGGATCCACCAGCGGTGTATGTCAAACTTCTTCATCGCAGGCCTCCTCGTCCCAGAACCTGTCTATGAGGCGCAGCGCCTCCGCCTTGTCTATGCCCGTGCGCCTGAGTGCCCCTGTAAGGCCCCTGATGTCCGCTGTAAGGAGCGAAACGCGCAGCTGTGATATCTTATCCGGATCGAGAGTCATTACGCTCTTAGCGCCGCTTTTCGACTCTATAAGACCCTCCTCCTCCAGCAGGCGGAAAGCCTTCTGGACCGTATTCGGGTTGATGCCCAAAAGCGCGGACAGCACCCTTCTGGACGGGAGCTCATCCCCGTCCGCTATGCTGCCCGCCACCGCGCCTCTTTCTATGAAGTACAGTATCTGCAGGTATATGGGCATCCCTGCCTCTGTTTTAAAACTGCTGAAATCTACCATGACATAAAGTCGGTTCTCCAACCGTACTACTCGACTAATACAGTATTCTCAACCGTATTATACGAGTAATACGGTTGTGTGTCAACAGCTTTTTCAAAAAATAAAAAACAGGAGGCGCTTAAGGCCTCCTGTCTTATACCGATCTATCTCTTCGGCACTATCATGATGGCATCCATGGCCCTGTTTATCACAAGGTCGCCTTCAAGCTCGCGCTGCTCCTTCCAGTAGCCGTCGCACGGCTTGTCCAGCTCCACGCCTTCTGCTATCAGAAGACTGCGTATCTCTTTGCCGTCGAGTTCTCTGGGCTTAACGCCTCTGTCTATGGCTACGCATACCGCAAGCCCCGCGGCCTGGCCTGTTCCCATGGCAGGTCCTACTATCCTCATGGAGCCCTGCGCGTTGAACTCGGCCGAGCAGCAGCGCCCCGCGCAGAGAAGATTATCCACCTGCTCAGGCACGATGCTCCTGTACGGGATATCGCAGTAGTCTCTCGGGTTGGAGCGCGCCGGTATCCCCGCCGGGACGCCGAACGGGTGCATGCGAGCGTCGCAGTTGATGCCTATGTGCTCTTCCTCGCATACCGCGGATCCTGCCGGAGCCGGGATATGCACATGTCTCATGAACACCCAGTCCGGAGAGGTCGGGTGGTGAGTATCGAAGAGCTCGGGGAAGCGCGCTATTCCGTCGTCGAACTTGCTGCCGCAGGCAACGTCTACAGCCTTGAGCATGTATCCTCCGAATATCCTCCTGCAGTCGCGCACTCCGGGCACGTTGCCCAGGCCTACGAGGCGCAGCTTCTCAAATCCAGGAACGTTCTCCTTAAGGAATTTGTGGAAGCGCTTCATCTGCTGATGCTGCTCCAGTATCTGCCTGGTTATGTCCTCGGCATCGTTGTTGTGGCAGTAATAGCTGTGGAAGCTGAACATAGCGTAGGACGCGTTGTCCATCGGGGTGTTCGGTATCATCACGCAGAACAGACCGAAATCCCTGAGCGTTATATGCCTGTCCAGCTCGCCGCGCTTTATGGCTTCTTCCTCAAGAGTGTATGCCAGGGATGCGGGGTTGGGATCCCCCTCCGCCTTCTTCTTGGCCTTCCACTCGGCTTCTGCGGCCCTGTATCTGATAAGGTCAGCGCCTGCCCAGCGGGAGCCCTGCGTGGTAGACATGGAAAGGCCGGCAAAGTCCTGGCCGCCCACCTCGTAAGGCACGCCTGAAAGCGCCGCAAGGTCTCCGTCTCCGGTGGCGTCGATGTACATCTTGGCCTTTACCTTCATGTATCCGCCCTTGGTGTAGAAGATGAGATCCTTGATGGTCCTCTCGTCTGCCATCTCAGCGGCTATGAGGGTGGAATCGTAGATCACCCTGGCGCCCGCCTCAAAGACCATGTCCTCCAGCGCTATCTTTCCGTATTCGGGCTCAAAGGTGGGGTTCCTGTAGTAGTCCTTGCTCGGGTCCTTCTTAAGGAGCTGCCCCATGGCGTCGAGCCTTTGGGCGAACTCAAGGCATATGCCCTCTATGCCGCCTGCTATCTGGGGGACGTATCCGTTGGTGGCAAGGCCGCCCAGGGACGTTCCCTTTTCAAATACTATAGTATGCTTGCCCAGGCGGGCAGCCTCTACGGCCGCCGCGCAGCCGGCGACACCGCCGCCCGCAATGGCAACGTCGCAGTACAGCGTCTTGCAGTAATTAGTTATCTCCATCCTCAGCTCCTTTCTGCATGCATCCGGACCGTCACATCTGAGTGGGGTTCTCGCCCTTGTCGTTTATTATCTGTATCCAGTCTGTACCGGCAACGACGAACTTTCCTTCGAACTCCCTGATGGTCTTCCAGTAGCCGCCCGGCAGCTCGTTGAGCTTTACGCCGAGCTCTATCATCCTCTCCCTTACGAGCTTTCCGTCAAGCTCGCGCACGGCGTCCAGGTTCTTGTCGATAACCATGGATGCGCCTATTCCGGCGGCCTGTCCCATGCCCATGGACGGGGCTATTACCCTGAAGCTTCCGTTGGCATGATACGTGGAGGAGAAGCACCTTCCCGCCACCATCAGGTTGTCCACGCCCTTTACGATAAGGGATCTGAACGGTATCTCGCAGTACTCCCTGGGGTTGGTGCGGATCTCGTAGGGACGCGGCACCACGTATGGGTTCATGACGTAGTCCTCGGCGTCCTGGGTGGGCCTGCAGACGCCCGGCTCTATGGGCTGCCACGCGTGGATGTGCCTGCTTGCGGTGTGGTGTCCGGGCGTGGGCACGTGAGCGTCGAAGAACTCCGAGTGCTGCCATATGCCGTCCTCGAACTTCTTTGCCGCGGCAAGATCGTACTCTGACAGGACGTACTCGCCCACCACTCTCCTGCTGTCGCGCACGCCGTTCATGGGAGCGAAGCTTGTAAGCACCGCGTTCTCAAAGCCCGGAACGTACTTCTTGAGGAAGTTCGTGAACCACACCACCTTCCTGTGCTGATCCACTATCTGGCGGGAAAGATCCGCAAGGTCATCAGTATGACAGTCGAAGGTATGGGTGGCGTCAAGAGTCACGTCCGTGCACTCAGGGTCTCCCGGCATGGGATAGACCAGATTGCCCGGAGAGAGTATCTCGTGGAGATCTCCGTTCTTAATGGCCTGGTCCTGCTTGTAGACTATGAAGCTTCCCCTTACCACGTCCGTCACGTCGTATATGTCGGACTTCTTGAAGTCGGCTACCGCCTTGTTGTATTTCTTAAGGTTTACGTAGGAGAGCCTGAAGCCCATGGTAACGGACTGGTTGAGCCCCATGAACTCCGCGTTGCCCACGTCGTAAGGGCAGCCCGCCGCAAACGCAACATCCGCGTCTCCGGTGCAGTCTATGTAGACCTTGCCCTTGACCTCTACCTTGCCCTGCTTGCAGTAGACTATGACGCTCTGGATCTTTCCGTCGCTTACGTTAACGTCCGCCACGTGGGCTCCGTAAAGGATGCGGGCCTCGGACTGCAGCACCATCTGCTCCAGCATGGCTTTTCCGAACTCCGGCTCTACTACCGGAAGATGCGGCCTCATTACCGCGTGGCCTTCCTTATCCAGCCTTTCGAGCCATTCAAGGCTCAGGCCGTCCACGTTTCCTGCTATTCCCGTGATGTATCCGTTGGTACAAAGTCCTCCGAGCGATTCCCTCATCTCAAGGAGGATCACGCCCTTCCCTTCTCTTGCCGCTGCTATCGCGGCCGCCGCTCCGGCCGGGCCGCCTCCGCACACTACTACGTCTGTAAAGAATGTCTTACTTGTCTGAAGCATGGTATCCTCCTTTTGCTGTTGTTTACTATCTCACAGTTTAATTCTATTCATTCCGCCGCGCGATATCAATCGTGCTGGACGCGTTTATTATTCCATGTTAGAATAATATTAAGAGGAGACAGGCCATGAATACAGACATACAGAAGCTTAGATCCGCCATCATGACGGCAAAGTACCTAAACCTTTCCGAGGCGGCTCACAACCTGAACTTTACCCCTTCCGCGGTATCCAAGCACATAAAGAGCCTGGAGGACGAGATGGGAGTACAGCTCTTCGACCGCCACAGCAGGAGCGGCGTCAGCCTTACCAACGACGGACGTGTGGTCCTGCCGGTCCTTCAGAAGGTGATAACCGACCTTGACGAACTTGAAGGCGTCATACGCTCCCTTTCCGAGAGCCCGACGTTCTGGATAGGTACACCTCCTGTCTTTCCGAGCCGGATAACCTCTGCCTTCCTGTCCAGGCTGGAGGACCTGAGCCCCGGACTTAAGATACAGATACTGCACCACGACAGCAGGACGCTCATAGAGCTCGTAAGGCTCGGAAGGCTGGACGCGGGCATATCCACCATGCTCGGAAGCCCTGCGGACAATCCCGAGTTCTACAGCATAAAGGACAGGAACCTGATAATAGAGCCCGTAGTCAGCGAAGAAGAGGTGGTGCTGTTAAACGAGGACCATCCTCTCTCAAAGAAGGATACGCTCCGCATGGACGACCTCCTCAGCGACCCCGACAACACTTACCTGTTTATAAATCCAACACCCAGCACGGTGTCGCTGCGCCAGAAGCTCTTCACGAACGAGTGCAGAAAGCGCGGCATAAAGGCTAAGACCAGGACCGTCTCTCTGGAGCTGGGCCTGGCCTCCGAAGTGGTAAAAAGGCAGATAGCGGCAAGGAAGAACTACGTGGCCTTCCTGCCTCCGCAGAAAGAGCTTCCCCCGGGCGTCGTCGCAAGGACGTGCGCAGACACCGTCTATTCCAGCCGGGTAGTGATCTATTACATGAAAAACAACCGCTCCCGCGGGCTTAAAGCCTTTATCGAGGGAGCGGAGTCTATCATTCGCAAGGGACGTATAGATTAACGCCTTACTTGTCCTTACTGTGGTCTATGACCTCATCTGTCTTGGTGCTTCTGTATCCGTAGGCCGGATTCATGGAGATCGAGAAGTGCAGCACGGGCCTTTCCAGGCTTATGATCGAGAGCGGCAGGTGCTTCATGCCGGCCGGCATGAAGATTATGGTGCTCTTCGTCAGCCTGTGCAGCTCACCGTTGATGCCTATCTCTATCTCGGCGCCAAGATCATAGGGATCGTCCGGGTTGGAGCCCAGGAAGCCTATCATCTCGTCGAAATCGTGAACGTGCTCGTCGTGCTTTAAAAGCGGCCTGCAGTCGGAAGCGCTCATGTACCAGGAGGTGTTCATCTGGAAGGAGCCGGGAACTACCCTGCTGTCCATCCACAGGAGCCTCTTGGCGTAGGTCTTGTAGAATTCCGCGAATCCCGGGGAGAACTGCGGAGCCTTGAGCTCCTGCACCACGTACATACCGTATTCGCCTTCGTTGTTCATTACATAGTCTGCCATGATAATATACCTCTATTTCTTTTCCTCCGCGCAGACGACTTCTTCTCCGTCGCGCTCCCATGTATAGACGTTGTTCATAACTACCGAGAAGTGCAGGATGGGCTTATCACCCTGGCTTATCGTCATCAGCGGGCAGTGCGGCAGGTTCGGGGGCAGGTATACCATCGTGGACTTGGTGATCCTGTGGCACTCGCCGTCCACCCAGAACTCAACCTCGCCGCCCAGCTCAAGCGGGTTATCCGGATCCGTTCCTACGAAGCCGAGGATCTCCGGATAGGGGTGGGAGTGAGCCTTTCCTACCTGCGAATTGGGGTTGGCTCTTACGCGGTCCGCGTTGGGCTTCAGCCAGAAGCAGGTGTTCATCTGGAAGGACCCCGGTACAAGGTTGGAGTCTATCCAGAGCTGGCGCTTGCCGAACTTTGCGTAGCCCGCTATCGCCTCAGGCGTGGTGTGCGTAGGCGGAAGACCTGAAAGGTCCTGACAAAAGAGATAACCGTATTTTCCTTCTTTATTCATTACATAATCTGCCATGGTCATTTACCTCTCTGTACTGCATTTATAATACCCTGTTTATATATTATCACCATGCGTCCTTCATAACAAACGCCGGAGATCGATATATTTTTCCACATTGGAATAACAACATGGCTCCCGGAATGCTCCGGGAGCCATATTATCCTGTTGTTCAGGAACTATTATTTCTTTGCCTTCTTCGGCGCGATGGAAATGGCGTCGCCCTTGTTGATCACGAGGTCACCCTCCTGATTGCGGAGCTCCTCCCAGTAACCGTCGCTCGGCTTGTCGAGCTCAACGCCCTCTGCTATGAGCAGCTGACGGATCTCCTTGCCGTCAAGTTCTCTGGGGCTAACGCCTCTGTCGATGGCTACGCATACGGCGAGACCTGCGGCCTGGCCTGTTCCCATGGCGGGTCCTATGATCCTCATGGAGCCCTGAGCGTGGAACTCAGCGGAGCAGCAGCGTCCTGCGCAGAGGAGGTTGTCCACCTGCTCGGGAACTATGCTTCTGTACGGGATCTCGCAGTAGTCTCTCGGGTTGGAACGTGCCGGGATACCTGCCGGGATACCGAACGGGTGCATCTGAGCGTCGCAGCACTTGCCGACATGATCGTCCTCGCATACAGCTGTTCCTGCCGGAGCGGGGATGTGGACGTGTCTCATGAATACCCAATCCGGGGAGGTCGGGTGGTGAGTGTCGAACATCTCGGGGAATCTTGCGATACCGTCTTCGAACTTGGTGCCGCAGGCAACGTCAGCAGCCTTGAGCATGTATCCGCCGAAGATCCTTCTGCAGTCGCGTACGCCGGGTACGTTTCCGAGGCCTACAAGGCGCAGGTTCTCGAATCCGGGGACGTTGTTCTTGAGGAACTTGTGGAACTGCTTCATCAGCTGATGCTGCTCAAGGATCTGTCTGGTGAGATCCTCGGCATCGGTGTTGTGGCAGTAGTAGCTGTGGAAGCTGAACGTCACGAAGGAAGCGTTGTCCATCGGAGTGTTCGGGATTATTACGCGGAAGAAACCGGTAGCCCTGTTGCAGACGTGTCTGCTCATCTCGCCGCGCTTGATAGCCTCTTCCTCCAGCACGTATACCATCGGGAGCGGATCCGGATCGCCCTCGGCGATCTTCTTGGCCTTCCACTCAGCCTCGGCAGCCATGTACTTGGTGAGGTTTGCGTTAGCCCAGCGGGAGCCCTGGGTGGAGGAGATGTTCAGGCCTGCGAAGTCCTGTCCGCCAACTTCATAGGGTACTCCGGAAAGGGCTGCCAGGTCTCCGTCACCGGTGGCGTCGATGTACATCTTGGCCTTGACCTGCATGTAGCCGCCCTTGGTGTAGAAGATGAGGCTCTTGATGTTCCTCTCATCCTTCATGTCTACGGCGATGAGCGTGGAATCGTAGATGATCCTTGCGCCTGCCTCGAAGACCATGTCCTCGAAGACGATCTTGCCGTATTCAGGCTCAAAGGACGGGTTCCTGTAGTAGTTCTTGCTGGGGTCGATCTTCCTGAGCTGACCGATAGCATCGAGCCTCTGCGCGAGCTCCAGGCAGATGCCTTCGATGCCGCCGGCGATCTGAGGAACGTAACCGTTGGTAGCAAGTCCGCCGAGGGATGTTCCCTTCTCGAACATGATGGTGTGCTTGCCCTGGCGTGCAGCCTCGATGGCCGCAGCAACACCTGCAACACCGCCGCCGGCTATGGCTACGTCACAATAAAGTGTCTTGCAGTAATTTGTGATCTCCATAAAAATCTCCTTTTTGTTTTCTGCCGATAATTGGAATATGCAATACTGTTTGTGAAGGCCGCGCGCGGAAAAGGCGCGCGGCCGTAATACCTTATACTAGGCGATGAACGAGAACAGCAGGCAGATGCCCCAGTTGCAGATCATACCCCAGATAAGTACGGGAATACCACGCTTCCAGATGAAGCCCGGGTTGTTTACATATGCCGGCTGAGCGAGCAGCAGAGGAGCGGGACCTGCAGCTGCCATTGTCAGGTAAGCGAAGAAGGAGCCCTGTACCAGTGCCAGCGCGATGAATGTCGGGTCTGCGCCGAGGTTCTGGCAGTATGTGACCGCAAAGCCTACGATCAGGGATCCGATGATAAGACCGGTCGCCATGTTCGAGAAGAAGTTCGTGATTATCGAGGAAACAAGAACGACTACGAGCAGGAATACCGGGAAGGACATGCCGTTGAATACCGGTGACAGCATGTCGTTGATCCATGTCCTTACGCCGAGCTCCGGGTTGGAGATCATGCCGCCGACAACGGTGAATGCTGCGGTAGCAAGGGTGATTCCCCACTGGATCTTGGACATGAGAGCGTCCGGGCTGACGACGGGCTTGCCGTCTACCCTGAGAAGACCGATGATGGAGAGCATCAAAGCGCCCCATACCCACAGGGAGATGTTTCCGAACCACTTGCCGAACGGGCTCTTGGTTCCGATGATGAGGCTTACGAGCGTGTAGGCGATGGTGATGAGGGTCACTATGATGGCGACCTTCTGCTGCTTGGTGCTCCTGATGTTCTGCATTCCTTCCATCTTGGTGATGTCGAGTTCCTTGAGGGGGCTGACATTGTCCTTGAAGATCTTGAGCATGAGGAACAGGAAGCCGATGGCGAAGAGCAGAGCGATGCAGAAGGAAGCGATCATGTACAGAGCGTAGTTGCACTCGTATCCTGCTTCCTTAACAGCGTTGTTGATGGTGTTGAAGATGGAGAGCGCGATGCCCTTGAACGGCAGGAAGGCCATACCGAGCATGCACATGGTCTGGCATCCCAGACGGATCATCATCGAGAAGCTGTCGCTGTGCTCGATGCCGAGCGTCTCATCAACGTAGTCCAGAATGTTGTAGAGGAGGATCAGTCCGGCAGTTCCCATGAACGGTCCGCAGAGCCAGCCTACGAACAGAAGCATGGAGCAGAACAGAACGGGCTTTCCCTGTATCCACTTTCTGGAGAGCAGCCATTTCGCGATGAACTCACCGGCGCCTGTCGCGATCAGAGAGTTGCAGACGGCGAAGATGAAGAACATCTGTACTACGGTGTTGTTACCGATGGTCTGGCCGATGACGGTGCTTCCGGTGTAGAAACCTGTAGTAACTACTGCGAAGATAGCTAAGCATGTGGCCTGGATAAGTCCGAAATTGAATACTATCATCAGCACGAGGCCGATAAAGATGCCTATG
>JAEEGL013748442.1_pt1 | contig 11070 bp, 10 predicted proteins | sample 9134231 | NCBI WGS metagenome assembly JAEEGL01 (sample SAMN16246548, study PRJNA631951) | gut metagenome | biome: gut microbiome; feature: rumen; material: fiber-attached | host: Bos | place: Iran: Karaj | collected 2018-10
ACGGCGAGGACGGCCTTGGAGAGAGCTTTTTACCCGAGGTGGAGGGACAGGCTGTCCCCGAGAAATCAGCAACAACATTTATGCGAGAAGCTCTGAAATCCGGAGATGTCTCTGTAATAGCGCTTGGGCCTCTCACAAACCTGGCGCAGCTCATCGAAGAAGACATTGATGCATTTCTTTCCATCAAAAGACTCGTCTCCATGGGCGGCAACTTCAGAAGCCATGGCAACTGCTCTCCCGTCGCCGAGTACAATTACTGGGAAGATCCCGAGAGTGCAAAGCTTGTCTTTAACACCCTTTATGATCACCACAGAAAGATTGAGTTGGTGGGTCTTGACGTAACAAGGAAGATTGTACTTACTCCTGATATCCTGACCGATATGAAAAAAGAAAATCCCAGAGTCGGGGACTTTGTTGGGAAGATCACAAATTTTTACTTCAAGTTCCATTGGGAGTGGGAGCACATAAGGGGCTGCGTCATCAACGATCCTCTGGCTGTGGCTGTATTCATTAACCCCGATATACTAAGGGGCTTCGAAGCCTTCACCGATGTTGAGACAGATGGCATAAGCCGTGGGCAGACCGTGGTAGATTCCATGGGTTTTTATAGGAAGGAAAGCAATGCACTGGTGTATACAGAAGTAAACACCGTCATGTTCTGGGACATGTTTCTTTCCAGGATCCTGGGAATATCCTGATCAAACCCGCCTGCAACAAAGCAGCAAACATCGTCACCCCTATAGAACCTGATCAGACCAGCCTTCACCGTCAGCCCTGGCGGATTCTGCTCAGTGAAGCATTCACCAACGTTTCAGCCGGTGATAATAAATGAACTAATGAAATAATATTAAGAAGAAACAAAAGAGGTAATAAGAAAAATGAAGATCGACACAAAGAAAATGATAATGATAGCCCTGGCAGTAGCCATAAACATCGTAGGAAGCAAGATTGCTCTCTTCCTTCACCTTCCGATATTCCTTGACAGCATCGGAACCATGCTCTCAGCAATAGCCCTTGGCCCCCTAGCCGGCGGTTTTACAGCCCTTGTCGGCGGCCTGATAAACGGCGCTCTTGGCGATGTTTACGCGATATACTTCTCCATTAGCGGAGTGATCATGGGCGTCATCGCAGGTCTTTTATTCCATAACAAAAACAACTCTTTTCCAAATGTTCTCTGGAAGTGCCTTGTTGTAACCCTTCCCGCTTCTGCAGTTTCAGCCTGCATTGAGACCTTCCTCTTCGGAGGTATCACATCAGCAGCCGTTACCACATTTATCGTTCAGGTTCTCTCAACCACTGCCCTGAAGCTCTTTGGCGGCGCTTTTGTAACCCAGGCTGTCACAGACTACATCGACAAGCTGATTGCAATTGTTCTGGTACTTGCAAGCTTGAAGAGACTGCCAAAAGACCTGATGGACTTCAGCAACGGTTCTACTCAGATAAAAAAGGCATCACCAGATAAAGTTTGATTTAAGCTGTTCACCGTTATCAATGAGAATATCCTGACCCGTCATACTCTTATTGACATTGGTCAGATAATAAGAAAGCTCAGCTATCTCCTCCGGATCGGCCCACTTCCCCAGCAATGTCTCATCATGACACCGCTTCATAAGATCCGGATCATCCATGATATGGGCATTTAGCGGGGTATATACTCCGCCTGCAGAGATACTGTTAGAGGTTGCACCGTACTTCGCAAGACGAAGTGCGGTGTTTTTCATATAAGTAACCACTCCTCCCTTACTGGCAGCATACTCCGGAAACTCCGCTCCATTGGAAGCACTGGAAGATGCCATAAACAAAACCGAATGTATCTTCTCCTGAAAGGCATACTTCTGCGTAACCGCAATCGTCGCCTTAAGATTAGTATCAATTACGCCTTCCCCTTCCTGAATCCCGGCATTATTTATCAGCACCTCAACATCATCAATATCAGGCAACACTCCCGTAATATCTACTATCATATGTGTATATAAAGGAGACTTATAGCTACTCTCTACAACGTCAAAGCCAATTACTTCATGTCCCATCTCTATGTACTTTTTTACACATTCCAAACCAATTCCACGACTTGTCCCTGTAATTAAAACTCTCATATATAGTCCTTTCGGAATGAATGCGAGTCACCAGACAAAAGCTCTACAACCTTGAATAAAGCTGAACAAGTTGCACATGTCACTGAGTGGGCATATCGTTATCGTCGGTACTTTGAGCAGAGCACTTAGCGAAGTCTTCCTGAGCTTAGTGCGAGCCATGGGTGGCCACTTGACGAGGTTTTTTCGAGTCTAGTGGAGCATCCCAAGCGCCTTGAAATAACGACTGAGCGCAAGCGTACCCGAAGTGGCATGTGCAACTTGTTCAGCCTCATCAACCTTATATGCTTTTGTCGGTGACTCTCGATTACCACGGGTTCGTACTCTGCCCGCCGGATCCATCTCCGTCACCGGAGCCGTCTCCGTCTCCATTTCCACCAACGTGGTCGGACCACTTCTCAAGGTTCCCCTGGGTCTCCTTCCTGTCCTCAAGGGCATCCTTCTTGTTGCCCTCAAGCTCTCCCTGTATCTTCTTCTCCTTGTCGGAGGGTGTCTTGTCTTTTCCGGAGGATCCGTCACTGCTGTTGCCGCTGTCATCCTGCTGCTGGTCGTCATTGCTGCTGCCGCCCTGGTCCGGGTTCTCCAGCATCTCGATCATCCTGTCGATGTCCTCCTTCAGCTGCTGGGCATCCTCGTTGTGGCCGTCATGCCCCTCTTCAGAAGCACAGCCGTTCTCCGTCAGAACGTCCCTGGCCTTGTAGAGGATGAAAAGAGCTGTATCTATCTTTTCCTGTGTATCCAGCCTGTAGAAGTTGATGGTGTTGCACAGAGAAAGAGCAAGATTGATCCTTATCTGGCAGTCCGCCCCCTCTGCAGGGTGCATGTTCAGGGCCTCATTGTAATAGGAAATTGCTGAGTTATAATCGCCGTTTTTGTAAGCGGCATTTCCCAGATTGTAATAAGGAACATAGCTCTCAGGGAAATTGAAATTTAAGAGCCTCTCCTCCCCGGCAACATCAATCTCGCCATTATTATATTTGCTGACGAAACTGTGGTTCACCAGGAGTCGATACAGCAGCATCAGGGAAAGAGCCAGTACCAGCACTCCCATAACTATCATAAAATACAGTCTCAGAGGAATCTTCTTCATGATCATATCCTCCCTCTTCTTACGATATAGACAAGCTCAACAAGCAGCATCAAAGCCAGAGGAATCGCAAACCAGTAGTAAATATCGGTCTGGATCTCAGCTCCCTCACCGGTCTCAATAACGGTCTTGCTGCTCTCCTTAATAACCTCAACAGCGCCGCGAAGAGCCATGTTTCCGCTGTTCATGTTCATGTAGGTAAGCCCCATATCCTCTGCGATCTTCTGCAGATTAGCCTCGTCTATCTTTGAAATGGCGTCCTGATGCTCGTTGTAGTCATAGACATAGTCATACCCGTAGGTATCGCTCATCTTGCCGCCGGTCTCAGACCCGTATCCCAAAACGGCTCCGGCATCAATGTACTGTGCCAGCTCCGAATAATCTCTAAGCTCTGTTCCGTTGGTTATCTCGCCGTCGCTCATGTAAAAGACAATTGTCTTACGATTCTCTTTTCTGCTGGAAGAAAGAAGCAGCGCCTCAATATCCTGATAGGGCTTGGACAGATCACTTCCCCTTGCATAGTAGCTGTCAGGTGATTTGAAGGTGTCAAACAGATCTTTTATATGCTGCATATCCTGTGTGAAAGGAGACAGCACATGTGATGTGTCATCAAAGGTCACCAGGCCAAAGTTACTTCCGGCCAGTTCGTCGATGATAATTGCCGCATCGCTTGAAACGCCCTTCATCCTCTCCTTCTTGCCGTTGTAATCCTGGGCCCACATGCTTATGGTGTTGTCCACCACAAATAAGACATCCAGATTCTTGGTGGCAAACTCATACTTGGTCTCAACCAAAACGGGCCTGAGACCGATCACCAGCGCCAGAATGTAGATGATGGTAAGTCGCATCAGCGTAAATATTTTGTCAGCAGTGTTGGATCTGTTCCTTATGACCAGATAAGCTGTCATGGCAAAAAACAGGCCGAACACCACCAGCAGTATTTCGATTGAAAAAATAGGTCTGAAGGTCATTTCTGTAATACCAATCCTGCCGTGCATCCAAGGGCAAGGCATATAACTAAAATAATGAAGGGTATCTCCGGAAGGTCCATGGTCTGTCTGGTCATAACTACCTTAACCAGCATGGCCTCCTGCTTCTGGATATCCTTGACGATCTCGGACACAGACTGAGATCTGGTCCTTATGTAGAACTTGCCTCCGGTAGTTTCCACCGCCGACTTAAAGTCGTTAAGGCATGAAGCATAATTGTAGGTTTCAGGCTCATAGAACTTCTCCTCAGAGGGAAATATTCCAAATACTGTAACCTTGTTCTTCTTGCAGTATGCAGAAGCCTCCTGGAGATTTATTATCTCTTTTCCGAAAGCGTTGAGCTCATTGTCTGTGGACATTATGATGACTCTTGTCCTGTCTGAATCATTGAGATATGGAAAAGAGTAAAGCGCCGTTCCCAGACCTTCTCCTATGAGGGAAGATCCTCTGTACCAGTTGTCGTAGAGAGTTCCGGCCTCAAAATAATCCAGTTTGTCCGTCAGCTCTCTGTATCTCTCAACCATGTTGTCGGGGATGAGACGCTCATCGTCATAGACGGTGTAGTAGTTCTCAAAATACTCCTTCTGCATGGCAAAGTATTCATTCAGGTCATCAAGTCTGTCAATTATATAATCGTAGTCATCCGTCAGAGGCACATAGGTCACCGATGAGGTGTTGAAGATGCTGACTCCGAATCTGTCACCCTCTAGACCTGCCACCACGCCCTTAAGATAGTCGGTAAGCTCCGAATTCAGGTCATAGAGTGAGTAGGATACATCAAGGCAAAGGATGATATCTCTTTTCCTGACTCCGCTGACCACATCATCTGTCTTGAAGGGCCTTGCTGCCAGCACGATGGCTGATCCTATGGCTCCCACAAGGGTTACGATCATCAACACCGACAGGGCCAGATACCTGATTGTCAGGGTCCTGTATAGTTTTGATGACCTTATCCTGGCCGTATTAGCTGCTTTTGTTCCGGTCAAAAACTTGTATTTGCTTTTCCTATAAACCAGGACCAGAATCAAAAGAGCTGCCGCAAGCGCGCCTCCTCCGACATAAACCACCTCTTTGTACATCAGCTCCATGATCTTATCACTCCCATTGCATTATTGCAGGACTGTACCAGGTCTTTTTCCCTGGCCTTCTCATCCTCTGCAAACTCCGGCACATAGTATTCTTCCATCAGTATGTCCAGTTTTCTGATGCCCATGGCCTTAACTTCCTTGATGGTATAGTTCTCCACGTTTATTCCTGTGACCTCATGGACAAAGCTCCTGATAACATAACTCAGCTGCTGGTAGCCTTCTCTCTTGCTGACCAATCCTTTGGTGTGACTGTCGATTATGGCCTGAACTCTGGACACATACTGATTCTTGAGGGCCAATAGCAGCCCCGGCGTCATTGCAACTTTTCTTGCAACTGAAGGAATCTTTTTTTCTTTTTTCAGAAAAGGTGCCGCCTTAACAGAGGCGTAAATCAGCAGTATAAGTGCGATTCCAAGCAGTATTGCGAAAACCAGATAAACCCACCAGCTGTATTCAAATGGATTTTGCAGTTTAACCGAAGTAACCATTTCTGTACCTTTCAAAAAGTTGTATTGTGCTGTCTATGATCTCCGCCTCCGAGGCTATTGTGCACATGACAGCCCTATTTCTCTTAAATATTTCTGAGGCGCCTTCTATGATCTCCTGCCTCATCCGGACTTCCTCCCGATGGAGAGCTCTGCTGTGGGACAGGAAGAACCGCTCGTATCTGCTGCGCTCATTGTCAAAGACACTGTCTCCGGTCAGGTAAGCATCGTCGATATTTATCACAAAGAGATCATGCTCTCTTGTAACGCTCCTGACCAGGCCTTCATCCATCTGCGACAGGCCCTCGATATCAGTTACGACAAAGATGATCATCCTCCTGCGTACCGTATCCAGCACTTCTTTTATCGTATCGTGAAGTGAGTAAGGTGAATCCACAGTGGACCTCATCTCATAGTCGTAGATCAGGCGTTCCAAGTGGTCTGATCCGGATTTAAAAAGACTGACACTTGCGTTGTGCTCATTGGGATAGGCAATAGCCACATCCGCACCGTTGCGCCCCACTATGTATGCAATGGTTCCAAATGCCATTGCTGCCACCTTGTCTTTACCCTCACCTCTGGTGGTGTCACCCTGCATCTTGCTGCCCCGGTCACAGATAAACATCACGTTGTGCCTTCTGTCGGTCATATATCTGCGCACAAGAATAGTGCCCATGCGGGATGAGGACTTCCAATCGATATCGTGGACATCATCGCCGTAGGCATATTCCTTCAGGTCGTCGAATTCCATGCTCCTACCCCTGTGTACAGAGTGGAAATCGCCGTCTAATATATTTGAGGTCTTTCTTCTTGTATAAAGAGCTACTGCCCGTCTTATCCTGGACAGGTACTCGTAATCCAACTTCATTATGGCGCCTTTACTGAGTTAACTATTGCATCGATAACTGCTTCCACAGGTACGTTGTCGGCAACTGCAGAGTAGTTCAGGCCGATCCTGTGGCGAAGGACCTGATGGCTCACCTGCTTGACATCTTCAGGAGTAACGTAAGTCCTTCCCTGCAAAAGAGCTGCTGCCTTGGACATCTTAAGGAATGCGATGGATGCCCTGGGGCTGGCTCCTATGCGGACATACTTGAGGATATCCAGGTTCTGGATCTGGGCTGTGCGCCTTGAAGCCACAACGATACTGGAGATGTACCACTTGATGGCCTCATCCATGTAAACCTGGTCAACTATATCCTGAACCCTGTCCACGTCCTTAATGGCAAGGACAGGAGGATCTACTCTTGATATTGCTCCCGTCTCCATACGGCATAGGATCTCAACTTCCTCACCGGCTGAAGGGTATGTGATAACCTCTTTTATCATAAATCTGTCAGTCTGGGCCTCTGAAAGAGGATAGGTTCCCTCCTGCTCGATAGGGTTCTGGGTTGCAATTACTATAAAGATATCCTCAGGCATGTGATAGCTTGTACCGCCGATGGTGACCTGCTTCTCCTGCATGGCCTCCAGCATGGCGGACTGGGTCTTGGCACTGGATCTGTTGACCTCGTCCAGAAGGACAAAGTTTGCAAAAACAGGTCCTAAGATATTCTCAAACTTACCTGTCGCCTGGTTGTAGATCTGAGTTCCGATGATATCACCCGGAAGAAGATCAGGTGTGCACTGAATCCTGGCAAACTTGCCGTCAACTGCATCAGATATAGCCTTGGCAGCTGTGGTCTTGGCAAGACCCGGGACTGACTCTATAAGGATATGTCCATCAGCAAGGATTGCGCTGATCAGCGAGAATTTCAGTCTCTGCTGCCCCACCACCTTGGCGTCAAAGTAGTCTGAGAGTTTCCTTATGACATCCTGAGAGTAGCGGAAATCCGCTTCGGTTATGGCAGCCTGAGCGCCCCTATTGTTGTTCGCATTTACGTCCATTTTGTTTTTCCTCTACTTAATGATTGTGGCCAGGTTCCTCATTATCCCTTCAGCAATATCCGGCTTGTTCATGGAATAAACATGGATATGAGTGACGCCGTGGGATATAAGGTCTATGATCTGATCGCTGGCATAGATGATCCCCGCTTCTTTAAGCTTATCGGGGTCATCGGCAAATCTGTCCACCATAACCTTCATCTTCTGTGGTATGCTGGAGCCCGAGAGCTCAACGCTTCTGGCAACCTGTTTCTTGTTGGTTATCGGCATGATTCCGGGAACCACCGGTACCTCGATTCCCTTCTCCCTTATTCTGTAAAGGAACTGATAGAGAATGGAATTGTCAAAAAACATCTGGGTGGTAAGGAAATCACATCCAGCTTCCACCTTCTCCTTGAGATGAATGATGTCCTCGGACTGTCTCTCGCACTCTACATGTCCCTCCGGATAGCAGGCTCCTCCAATACAGAAGCTGTCATCCATGGACTTGATGTCATAGATAAGGTCTGTGGCATGGTTATAGTCGAAACAGGTCCTTCCCTCTTTAGGAATATCTCCCCGGAGGGCCATGATGTTCTCGATACCCTTTTCCTTATATTCAGCGATCATGGATTTCACCATGTCTTTTGTCGAAGATGCACAGGTGAGGTGAGCTAAAACGCTGACTCCGTATTTGTCCTGTAATTCAGCAGCGATATTGGCTGTGTTCTTGCTGGTTCCTCCCCCCGCTCCGTAGGTAACGCTCATGAAGTCAGGCTTTAAGGCTGCTATCTCAGCTGCGGCCCTCTCTACAGCCTCGTATCCCGCATCTGTCTTGGGCGGGAAAACTTCAAAGGAGAGCGTCACCTCCTTATTCTTAAAAATTTCACTTATTTTCATACACTTGCTCCTATATCTTAAACGTTAATCTCCGCGGTTACTCCTAATATATCCTTGTTGGCTTCAAGTATAGGATTCACAACTTCACTCAGGAACTTATCAACCTGATGTGCACTGCATCCCACATATTTTGAAGGATCCATTGATGCCTTCAAATCTTCAAGACTTAAGTGGAATGCCGGATCAGCAGCTATGAGCTCGAGGAGGTTATTGTCTCCTCCTTCAACTTTGACATTCCTGCCGGCTTCCATGGAAAGCTCCCTGATCTTCTCATGGAGTTCCTGTCTGTCACCGCCTGCTTTAACTGCATCCATCATGATGTTCTCGGTTGCCATGAAGGGCAGCTCTGCCATCATGCGTTTCTCGATAACCTTAGGGTAAACTACCAGACCGTCTACCACGTTAAGGCAAAGATCAAGCACGCCGTCTGTAGCAAGAAATCCTTCAGGAATTGAAAGTCTTTTATTGGCTGAATCATCCAGGGTTCTCTCAAACCACTGTGAAACCTCAGTTATGGCTGGGTTCAGCATGTCTACGATCACATATCTTGAGAGTGAACAGATTCTCTCACTCCTCATGGGATTTCTCTTGTATGCCATGGCTGATGAACCGATCTGACTCTTTTCGAATGGCTCCTCAACCTCTTTTAAATGCTGGAGAAGTCTTATGTCCTGAGCCATCTTGGTGGCTGATGAGCAGATGCCTGCCAGGACGTTTATAACCTTCATATCAATCTTGCGGCTGTAGGTCTGGCCTGAAACTGCCATGCATCCCTTAAATCCCATCTTCTCTGCCAGCATGGGATCCAGTTTATCAACCTTACTGAGATCTCCGTCAAAGAGCTCAAGGAATGATGCCTGTGTTCCTGTGGTTCCCTTGGAGCCAAGGAGCTTCATGTTATCAAGAACATAGTCCAGATCCTCAAGGTCAATGGTGAAGTCCTGAAGCCAGAGACAAGCTCTTTTGCCTACTGTTGTGGGCTGTGCCGGCTGGAAATGCGTAAATCCCAGGGTGGGCTGATCCTTGTATTTGTCAGCGAATTTAGATAGTTCTGCAATTACGTTGACGAGTTTTTTCCTGACGAGTTTAAGACCCTCAGTCATGATAATGATGTCTGTGTTGTCACCGACATAGCAGCTGGTGGCTCCAAGGTGGATGATTCCCTTGGCCTTGGGGCACTGCTGACCGTAGGCGTATACGTGGCTCATTACATCGTGGCGGACAACCTTCTCACGCTCTCTTGCCACATCATAGTTGATGTCTTCCTGATGTTCCTTTAACTCATCGATTTGCTCCTGGGTTATGCTTAAGCCCAGGTCTTTCTCTATCTCTGCAAGGGCAATCCACAGCTTCCTCCAGGTCTTGAATTTCATATCCTGAGAAAAGATATACTGCATCTCCTTGCTTGCATAGCGCTCGGAAAGCGGGCTGGAATAACGGTCTGTACTCATAAAACTCCTCCTAAATTATATTATCACTTAGATGTGTTCATCTTATGAACTGATCCATGAGTTCTTCAACTCTCTTTTCAGTGGCAGATGAACCTGTTCCATACTCTACCATGGGCTGCATGGATCCGCCTTCAAAGTCGGCTCCTGCCTCCTTCATGGAGTTCTCTTTTTCCTTTATCCACTTCTGCTGTTCTGCAGTCAGGGCTTCAAATTTATCCTTATCCAGATTATCTCTCAGGTAGTCCCAGATCTGGTTCAGAATGCCGTCCCAGAGATTGTACTCCTCAAAGGAGAGCTGGTTCATGGTCTGCTGATCCATCAGAGTATCGGACTGGAATTTGTCATCTATCTCTTTTGCTCTCGTCTTGACAGCGTCATAGGCGTTTAAGATAGTAGCCTTATCCAGCACGCCGCCGCTCCTTGAAGCATTGATCAGATCACTGAGTCCCGACTGATTGTTATCTGAGGTGCAGTTCTCAAGAGTAACTTCCCTGTTTGAGAAAGCATTGAAAGAGTTGTTGTTAAATGCACAGTTTTTGAATTTAGCTGTGTCATACTCTCCGAGTTCAACGAAATAGCAGGAATCATAGGCACCTGCACTGTTGCCTGAGAAAGTGCAGTCTTCAAAGTTAATTTCGTAGCATGAATAAATATTTATCATTGATAAGTCGCTGCTGTCGCGCATATTGCAGTTCTTGAACTGGGCATTTGATACGTTTCTGAGATCCAGCAGTCCATATGTGCACTCATAAATATCGGTATCGGTCACGGTAAGATTACTGGTGTACACAGCCTCAACGCCGTAGGTTCCGCTGCCGTAGAGTTTACACTTGTCGATGTCGGCTCTGGAAATGCTGTCAAAAGAGATAACACTTCCGCTGCAGTAGCCGGGTTCAACCGTATGCCCGCAGGTGATACCCCTTATGGTGATGTTTCCGCCGGTCTGGAAGGTCAGGACTGGATCGTAGGGCTCATCGATGCAGAACTGGACATCAGCTCCCTCTTTTGCCACAATGCCGAGATTGTAAATATTATTAATGATGCAGGATCTGTAGTCACTGGTCATCTTCGAATTGGAGATCTTGCTCATTATATCAGTGAAGTTATAGGTTCC
>JAEEGL013850259.1_pt1 | contig 11070 bp, 7 predicted proteins | sample 9134231 | NCBI WGS metagenome assembly JAEEGL01 (sample SAMN16246548, study PRJNA631951) | gut metagenome | biome: gut microbiome; feature: rumen; material: fiber-attached | host: Bos | place: Iran: Karaj | collected 2018-10
GGAATTGCCTCCCTTGCCTTTGCCCTTCGCATTGGTACTGCCGGCTACTGTTCGCTTGGAATCTTTTTACCGGCCCTTACGGCAGAGCTTAAGGTAAAGCTTGAGCTCGTTGCCATCTGGCTGGTTCCGGTTTCAATTCTTCAGATTGTATTTTTGATTTATCCGTCCAGCAGCCGAACGGTCCTTTTTAAATTCCTTAAGGAAAAATATCTGCGTTACACTCTCAATGTAGTTGCAATCACCATGGGAATCTTAAGCCTTATTCTCCCTGCCTACTTCAGCAACCGTCTTGTTCCTTATCTTCAGGATGTGCTTATTGTCTTTTCGGTTTATGTTGTAATCTTCAGTATATCAAATCTGATTAAGCGCAAGCGTTATTCTCTTTATAACTTTTTGAGCTTTTTTACAATTGCCGTGGGCGGAATCATAGATATCATTCATTCTACTTCAAAGGAAACTATTCCTATTCCTACCCTGCCTTTCTTTATTCTGGCCTTTGTAATCATTCAGATTATTATGCTGGCTGCAATTCAAAATGATATTTACAAGGAAACCATAAAGGCCTCTGACGATTTAAGCCGCCTTAACGATGCCTACCTCCGTTTTGTGCCTAAAGAATTCCTCCACCTGCTGAACAAGGAATCTATCATGAAGACTAAGCTGGGCGATTATTCAAATATCGAAATGACCATTATGTTTTCAAAGGTTTCTATCACCGGCAGCGGCAAGGATGATTCGCTGGAGGATAACTTCCTCCTCTTTAATGAATATTTGAAATCTGTTTCGCCAGTCATCAAAAAATATGACGGCTTTGTAAGTAAATTTTTGAGCGGAGGCTTTATGGCCCTCTTCCCTAATTCTGAACTGGATGCTGTTCGTGCCGCTCTTGAAATCAAAGACAACCTCAAAAAGTTCAATGAATCTGAGCTTTGTAAAAATTCTACTGTCACACCTTGGTTTGGCATTCACTATGGAAAAATGATTATTGGAACCATCGGCGAAGAAAACCGTCTCGATGATACTGTAATCTCCGACACTGTAAATACTGCCTCGCGCATTGAATCTGTGTGCGAGAAAATCAATAAGACAATCATTATTTCTGAAGCAATCTATAAAAGGCTGCCTGCAGAAATTACCGGAAATATGAAGCTGAATCCTCTTGAAGTAATTTACGTAAAGGGAAAAGAAAAGCCTCTGCAGCTCTTCGAAGTAAGCAGAAAAAAATCCGACCCGGCTGCAGCGCCAAAAGCACCTTTATCTGCGGCAAAGGCCAAGCCTGCACAATCGGAGGAAGCCTGATATGAAAATCACAAGCCTTAAAAAAACACTCTCTCTGATTTGTATTTCTGCTCTTCTGACTCTCTGCTCTTTTGCAAGGGCAAGCTATATGATTAAAGACCCGTCGCTGCTGGAAAACTCTTCTGAAAATATTATTACCGACTGGGATTTTTACTGGGGCACTTTTATTTCTCCTGATGATACTTCTACCCCGCCGACCCTTACGGTAAAGGCTCCTTCCGACTGGAACAAATACGCCCTGCCCGACGAAGCCAGAAAAATTGCAAAAACAGGAAAAGGCTCCGGCACCTACCGCCTGCAGCTTACTCACCTGAAGCCTAATCAAAATTATGCCTTCCCGGTTTACGGTCTTGGCTACACTGCCTTTGAGATTTATGCCGGAAACAAAAAGATTTTCCAGGCCGGTAATCCAAACGAAAACTGGGCTGCAACACAAGCTGAACAGCATTTTGATAAAGCGGTATTTACTTCGCAGCCGGACGGAACTGCCCTGCTTACGATTTATGTTTCTAATGAGTTTTACAGAAAAGGCGGCCTGCGAGGAAACTTCACCCTTTACGAAGAAGATTCTTATTCTCACTTTCATACAAGACAAATCTGCAGCTACAGTATTTTCTCCGGCATTCTTTTGATGATTGTTGTTTACTGTCTTTTGAATGCCATCCTCAAAAAAAGCCGGGCCAATCTTTATCTGGCTTGTCTCGTCCTTACAATTTTTTCGAGAATTGCTTCTTATCTTTTCCCAATGCTGAAAATGGTATTCCCTTCCTTCCCTTTCACTATGATGCTGAGAATCGGATACATTTCGGTATATTTTATTCCGGCCTTTGTAACACTTTATATTAATGAACTGAACAAAAATATCTTCAAGCATATTTCGGTTATTCCAGTTGTATTCCCAAGCCTCATCTTTTTTATTCTGACTTTTGTTCTGCCAATCAGAATTGCAAACAGAATGGTTCCTTACATGCAGGCCTATATGTTTATTGTAATTGCACTGGCCAGCGTTCTCTTTGCAATCCGAATTTTTAAAGATCATGATTTTATAAGTATTATAGCAATCATCTCCTTCTTTGTTCTTGCAATTGGTGGAATAGGCGACATTCTTCTGATTAACCATTTCTCTTTCCTTAACGGAATTCATCCTATTACTCCATCCTTTATTATTTTCTCTCTGATGCAGATTCTTCTTGTTGCCTTTATTCAGAACAAGAACTATCTGAAAACTCTTGAATTAAATGATTATCTCGTTCAGACCAACAAGGCATATTACCGCTTTGTTCCAAAAGAATTCCTTGAGCTTTTGAGCAAGAAGGACATTACCGAAGTAAAGCCTGGAGACTATAAAATTTCCAAGGCCGCAATTCTTTCAGCTGATATCAGAAACTTTACCTCGACCTCCGAAAAGCTGGCTCCTATTCAGGTTTTTGATTTGTTGAATACCTATCTCAAAAAGGTTGCTCCCCTCATCCGCAAATACAATGGTATTATCGAAAAATATCTTGGTGATGGAATCATTGCAATCTTCCCGGATAGCGCCGAGTCTGCCTTAAAATGTGCAGTAGAAATGCAGGAAAAAATGGTAGACCTTCGTGACGAAATTGCTTCGCGTGGTATGCCGAGAATCAGAATCGGAATCGGCATTCATTATGGAAATATCGTAATCGGTACCGGCGGAAACAATGACCGCATGGCAGAAATTTCGCTTTCCAAGGATATTGGAATTGCCGTAAAAATCGAGTCTTTTACAAAAAGATGTCTCAGGCCGATTCTTGTAACACCGGTTGCCCTGCGCAATGCCGAAAATGAAGCCAGAGAAAAAGGCAAACCGCTAACCTTCACAAAGGAGCCCATTCCTTTGAACTCTGTAACAAAAATCTCTGCTACAAATCAGATGAATGTAAAAAATGCCGTTATCTTCTCCATTTGCAGCGACCGAATGGAAGAACAACTATAGACAGTCTTCTGCCCCTCTACAAAAAAAACACTTGCACAACTGTTCAAATGATGTTATTATTTGAACGGTTATTCAATTGAAGCCTAAAATCGAAAATCCGTTAAAAAACGAGCCGAAAGGGTCGTTTTAGGATTATCGAAAGAATGGCTCAGAGGCAAGCTGTGCTTGCCGACTTCAACAATCTGGAGATACTAATGAAGAAGACCATAGAAAGCTGCGAGGGCGAAATCATTCATGAAGCTGTAGTAAAGGCTGTCAGAAAAACCTTTCCGAAAGATGAACTGATTTTTGAACTTGGTGATTTTTATAAAATCTTCGGCGACACTACCCGTGTAAAAATTCTTTATGCGCTCGATAAAAGCGAGCTTTGTGTATGCGATATTTCGGCACTGCTGGGAATGTCGGTTTCTGCAGTTTCTCATCAGCTTAAGATTCTGCGTGATTCTAATCTGGTAAAAACTAAACGCGAAGGAAAGGTTATTTATTACAGCCTTTCCGATGACCACGTAAAAAGCATTCTGGAATGCGGAATGGAACATATTTCCGAGTTGAATTAGGAGGTAATTTTATGAGTAAAGATATAGACGAACATGAAGACGAGCACTGCGAGTGTCACGAACACGAGCATGAACATCATCATGAGCACGACGATGAAGAATGCTGCTGTGACCATGAACATGGTCATCACCATCATCATGAGCACGAACATCACCACCACCACGATGGCTGCTGCTGTGGCCACGAGCATGGACATTCCCATGAGCACGGCGAAGAAGAGCACGAGCTTTCTGTAAAGCAGCTGATTTTTGCCGCTGTACTTTTTGTACTCGGTCTGGTAATTGAGCATCTGCCAGTTGCAGACTGGTTCTCTCAAATCAGTAAAATTGATTTGATTCACCGCGCAGTTTTTATGGTGCTTTATTTTGCGGCCTACATCATAACCGGAAAGGATATTGTAATCGGGGCAGTTTCTAACCTGATTCACGGCGAGCTGATGGATGAAGCCTTCCTGATGACAGTTGCATCCCTTGGTGCAATTCTCCTTGGAGAATATGAAGAAGCCGTTGCAATTATGATTTTGTATCAGGTTGGAGAAAAGTTCGAAGACTATGCAGTTGATAAATCCCGCGATTCCATCGAAGAAATTGCGAAGCTGCGTCCGGACCATGCAACTGTAAAAGTTGGAGCCGAAACCCGCGAGGTTGAACCCGATGAAGTTGAAACTGATTCTGTAATCATAGTAAAGCCTGGCGACCGCATTCCGATTGACGGTGTAGTTGTAGACGGTGAAAGCTTTATAGACACCTCTGCTCTCACCGGCGAAAGCATTCCAAGACGAGTAAGCATCGGCGACGAAGTACTTTCCGGCTCAATCAACAAGCAGGGAGTTCTGGAAATCCGTACTACCCGTCATGCCGGCGATTCTGCCCTCTCTCGCATTCTGGACCTGGTAGAAAATGCCACCGAAAATAAAACAAAGTCAGAACAGTTTGTTACCCGTTTTGCCCGTATTTACACACCAATTGTTGTATACTCGGCAATTGCGCTTGCAATCATCCCTAGCCTTATCATAGGCTTTAAGAGCGGCAGCTGGGCCTGGCAGACAACCTGGAACACCTGGGTTTACCGCGCCCTTATGTTCCTTGTAGTAAGCTGTCCTTGTGCAATCGTAATTTCAATTCCTCTTTCCTTCTGCGGAGGAATTACAGCCGCTGCCCGCAAGGGAATCTTAATCAAGGGAAGCGTTTATCTTGAAGCCCTGGGCCGCACAAAAACTGCCGTTTTCGATAAAACCGGAACCCTTACAAAGGGAAACTTTGTTGTATCACACATTCACGCAACAGACCCGGCAATTACAGAAACCGAGCTGCTTGCCCTTGCAACTCACACAGAGATGTTTTCTACCCACCCGATTTCTGCTTCGCTCAAAGCAGCCCATCACGACAAGTGCTGCGACCAGGTAAAACTTGAAAACGTAGAAGAAATTGCGGGTAAAGGTATCAAGGCTCTGGTAAACGGAAAAGAGGTTCTTGCCGGAAACACAAAACTTATGGACCAGTTTGGCATCAAGTATGACGAATGTCCTGAGCACCTGGACGGAACAATCATTCATGTTGCAAGCGAAGGAAAGTACAGCGGCCATATTGTAATCAGTGATGAAATAAAGGATGACTCAGCTCAGACAATTGAAGGTCTCCACAAAATCGGCGTAGAAAATGTTGTAATGCTCACAGGCGACAACGAACGCGCAGCCCACACAGTTGCTGCAAAGCTGGGACTTAAAAAGGCCTATGGCCAGCTGCTCAGCGCAGACAAGCTTGCAAAGGTTGAGGAGCTCTTAAAAGACCTTACCGGCAAAAACGGCAAAAAACGCGGTACCCTCATTTTCACCGGAGACGGAATAAATGATGCACCGGTTCTTGCCCGCGCCGACGCAGGAATTGCAATGGGAGCCATGGGAAGCGACGCCGCCATCGAAGCAGCCGACATCATCGTAATGGAAGACAAGCCAAGCAAGATTGTAGACGGCATCAAAATCAGCCGCCGCACCCTGCGCATTGTTTACGAAAACCTCTACGGTGCTCTGGGCATTAAGGGAGCAATCCTCCTGCTCAGCGCCCTGGGCATTTCCAACATGTGGATTGCCGTCTTCGGCGACGTAGGCGTTACAATCCTCGCGGTTTTAAATAGTTTACGATTGTTGAAAAAAACAAAGTAAAATAACACTCCTTTTTACTTACGCTCTGTGCATTTGCCACAGAGCGTTTTTTTTTCTATAATTTGCCCTATGAATCTTTCGAACATTGTAATTGTACTGGACCATCCGGATGAGTCGCGGAATATTGGGGCGGCCTGCCGCGCTATGGCGAATAATGATATAAGCGAACTCCGCATTGTGGGAAATAAGGCGGACTATGATATTGAGCATATTCACGTGCTGGCAATTCATGCGGGGCCGATTTTTGATAAGGCCAACTTTTATGATTCTATAACTGAAGCAACGAAGGACTGCGCAATCTGTGCGGGAACCACACGACGTCGCGGTAAAAAAAGGGGAAAGCTTCTGCTGCCCGAAGAGTTTGCGGATATGGCAGATGAGATTACAAGTGCCGGTGACGGCAAAGCGGGCGGCAAGGTAGCCGTGATTTTCGGGAACGAACGCACAGGCCTTACAGACGAACAGCTGGACCAGTGCAACCTTGGAGTTACAATTCCTTCTTCTGATAATTTTGGTTCACTCAACCTCAGCCATGCAGTACAGATTATGAGCTATCATCTCTTCAGAAAAAATCTGCAGACTTCCCGCGAAAGCTACCGGGGCTACACACCTCTCACCCTCGAGCGCATAGACTCTACTGTTGCCTGCATAACAGACAACATGAAGAAAATAGGATTTTTCAAAATGCCGGGCCGCGAAGATATGGAAAACTTCTGGCGCAGCATTTTAAGCCGGGCCAGCCTTTCCGAGGGCGAGGCACAGTATCTGGAAAAGATTTTTAACAAGATGTCGGGACTGGCGGCAAAGAATTCAAGTCATGCTGATTAGAGATTCTTCTCTTCAATAAACTTAAGGAATTCCTGCTCTGGAATTGGTTTACTGAAGTAGAAGCCCTGTGCATAGGTAATGCCAAGACTTTCAAGATAGTCGAACTGCTCTTTAGTTTCGATTCCTTCCACAACAATTTTGCGGCCGATTTTGAGCAGCATGGAAATCATGTTTTCGAGAAGAATCTTTGCATTTCTGGTGCTGTCGCTTCCATCTTCCTTAAAGCATGGCCACAAAAGACTCTTGTCGATTTTAATCATTTCAAAGTCTGCCTTGGCAATGCGCGAAAGATTTGAATAACCCGTACCAAAATCATCCATAGAGAATGAACAGCCGAACTTACGAAGCTCATCCATATTCTTCTTGAGCATGTAGCCCGAGGTAACCGCAATAGATTCCGTAATTTCGAGATTCACACAATCCGGAGAAATGTTGTACTTCATCAAAAGCGACTTCATCAGCTTCGGAAGGTTTGCATCTACAGACTGAAGGCCCGAAAGATTTACTTCGATATGATTAACCTTCTTTTTGCGAAGATTATTTTCTGACATAAAAGAAAAGACATGATTAAAAATCAGATTACTGAGCGGCATAATCATACCCTTCTTTTCTGCAAGAGGAATAAACTCTTCCGGTGAAATATAGCCTATAGAATCAGTATCACACAGGCGAACCAGAGCCTCGGCATTTGTAAACTTCTTTTCTGCCAGGCTGTAAATCGGCTGGTAATACATTTCAATCGTATTATTCTTGATTGCATCCGAAACCACATGGAGAATCTGGCGGCGGCGGATACGTTTTTCGCGGCCCTGCTCATCAATACGTCTGATAAAGCCAACAGAACCGCTGTAGGTTTCTGCATCCTCGGCAAAATCAAGAAGCTCAATAACACTGCCGTCAAAAGGAAAATCTTCCGGACAGCACAAAACATTTGCATGAGCATTAAGACGAACAGAGCGGTCCTTTAATTCCCAGGGCTGAGAAAAGCGGTCTGACAGAATATCAAGATAGGATTCGAGTTTCTGAACCTTTTTGTTGTCGATGATAAAAGCAAGAGTCATTCGGTTCATGCGGTAGCAGGAGGTTTTGAAATTCTTTTCTACATAAGCTTTGATTTCAATGAGAACCTCGGAAATAACATTGGAGCTGGCATAGTTTTCGATAATGGAAGCTTCATCAAGCTCCATGCAGATAATTGCATAATTTTTTCCGCGGCCCAGATATTCCTGCAAAACCGTCTTGAGGGCGTAATAATTGAAGGCGTGGGTTTCGCTGTCCAGATACTCAGAAGGATTTTCCAGTGACAGGAACATGAGCAGAATGATGGCACAAATTCCAACGCTGGAAATCAGGATCTTTGGCTGCAGAATCTGAATACCGCCAAAAATAATCCACAGGGCCATAGTCATAAGTACGCAGATTTTCTGCTTGCGGTGAGCCTTGTTCTTAAAGTGGCGGAGAGTCTGTAATACCGTCATGCCGGAATAAATGATAAGAACAACGTAAACGCAGTTTACCATCAAACCATAGGAATAAATTCCGCTTTCCTCTATATAATATTCGATTGGTGCAAAAATGATTGAAGCAAGAACAACAAGATAAGAAAAAATTATCAGCGACAGCTCATATTTTGAATAGCGTCTCTGGTCGCGGTTGAGCATGTCCATATAAAGGTAGATGCAGGAAAGAGCAATATCCAGGAACAATATAAAGCCCTGATGGGTAAAACGCACAAACCAGAGGGGCACGCTGTAATAATAGACGAGAGCAAAAACTGTTGCAAAATCGAAAATCAGATAACAGAGAGAGCTTATCATGAGGACTGTAAAGATTTTGTTTGAAAGCAGTTTGATTTTCGGACGAAGAAAATAAATTACTTCCAGAATCAACATGATTGTAAGCGAGGCTATCTGAAATTTTATATGGTTAAACAAGAATGAGTTCATTTTACAAATACTATTTTACAACGAGAAAAGCATTAACGCTAGAAAAAAATCCATAAAATTAGCCATAAAATTCTCTTGAAATCATCCTGAATCAGCGATACAGTAAAAATATGAGTGATACATTAACTACTATCGGTACTGCAGCAAGCAATGCTGCAAACGACGTTCTTTTAAGCAAAACAGATTCCTTTATCAACTGGGTTAGAAGCTTTATAACCTGGGAAAATCTTTTTAAGCTGATCGGCACCCTGCTGATTCTTTTTATAATCTGGGTTATCTTCCGTGTAATCTCCCGTGCAATCCGCAAGGTTCCGGAAACAAAACTGCCGGCCCAGCGTGCGGCAATAATCGTAAAATTTGTCCGTTATATATTCTATGTTGTTGTAGTTCTTTACATACTTGGTCTTTTCGGAATTAATCTTAAAGCCATCTGGGGAGCTGCAGGAATTGCCGGAGTTGCAATCGGTTTTGCTGCCCAGACTTCGGTGAGCAACCTGATAAGCGGTCTTTTTGTTCTGACTGAAGGCTCCATTCACGTGGGCGATACAATTATAGTTGGTGATGTTACCGGTATTGTTGATGAGGTTAAGCTCCTTTCCATTCGTGTTCATACCTTTGATAATCAGATGGTGCGTATTCCTAACTCGACAATCATCAACAGCAATCTTATGAATAACTCCTATCATAATAAGCGCCGCCTTACACTTAATGTCGGCGTTGATTATTCAACTGATATGAAGACTGCCCTCGAAACCCTTAAAAAGGCTCCAGCCCTCTGCCCTACTGTTCTCAGCGATCCTGCTCCGGCTGTATGGTTCGACGGCTTTGCAGACAGCAGCATAAATCTTGTTGTGGCCGTATGGTTTAAGCCAGTTGATTTCCTGCAGACAAAAAATGATCTTTACATTGCAATCAAACAGGTGCTGGATGAAGCGGGTATTTCCATTCCGTTTAATCAGCTTGATGTGCACATGTGCAATAAATAATGAACTTCTTTGATAAATATGACTGGGAGACCATGCTGAATCAGCATGCCCCGGTCAAATATGATATCTCCGAATATTTTGAAATTCTTTGTCCCCGCAACGACTACCCGGCCTTTCTGAACCGCTATATTGAACTGCCGGTAATGCAAAGACTGGCCGGTGTTGGACTTCTCTGCGGCACAGACTGGACACCTCTCTACAAAAACCGCTTTTATTATTCCCGCCTGGACCACAGTAAGGGAGTTGCCCTCATTGTCTGGCATTTTACTCATGATAAGGCCCAGACAATTGCAGGTCTGCTTCATGATATTGCGACTCCTGTTTTCTCTCACGTTTCTGATTTCCGCAAGGGTGATATGCTCACGCAGACTGCAACCGAGGAACCTACAGCACAGATTATCCGTGGGGATGCAGCCCTTAACCGGCTGCTCGCCGAAGATGGACTCACTGCAGAGCAGGTAGAAAATTATCATATTTACCCAGTTGCAGATAACGAGATTCCACAGCTTAGTGCAGACAGACTTGAATATATGTTTCCATCCGGCATGGCTCTTGACGGCAGCTGGACCATGGAAGAAATCAAAAAATGTTACGACGACCTGGCTGTTATGAAAAATGAAGAAGGCATAGATGAGCTTGGTTTTAAAAGCCTTGAAATTGCAGAAATGTATTGCGAGCATTTTTGTATGATTGGTCATATTCTGCAGCTGAATGAAAACAAGCTGGCCCTGCATATGCTGGGCCAGATTATGAACCTTGCAGAAAAAGCAGGCCTTTTGAGCGAAGCGGATTTTATGACGCTGAGTGAGCGCGAAGTAATGGACAAACTGGATAATTCTATGTCATTGTCCGGCTCGACCGGACAATCTAGGCAAGACCGTGATGTACAGATTGCCGGATCAAGTCCGGCAATGACAGGCATTTCAGAATACTATAGCAAACTAATCCGTTATTACCGGACCTTCCGCAGCATGACTAAAATTGAACATACGGAAGAGGCTCTGGGCGATGACTATTTTTGCGTGAATCTTAAGGTAAAGCTGAGATATATAAATCCGCTGGTAGCAGGCAAAAGGCTTTCTGAAGCTTCTGAAAAAGGCCGACGCATTATCGAAGATTTTAAGACTTACTCAGATACACCCTACGGTTGCGCCAAGCTCGTTTAATCACTAAAATAGAGCCATGATTGAATTAACAAGCAAACAGAGAAAGAATCTTGAAAAAATTGCCCACGACCTTCAGCCGGTTGTAATTGTGGGCGGCGCAGGCGTAACAGACGGCCTGGTGTCTATGGTAGAAAATTCCCTTGCAGCTCACGAACTGATAAAAATCAAA
>JAEEGL014254609.1_pt1 | contig 11070 bp, 11 predicted proteins | sample 9134231 | NCBI WGS metagenome assembly JAEEGL01 (sample SAMN16246548, study PRJNA631951) | gut metagenome | biome: gut microbiome; feature: rumen; material: fiber-attached | host: Bos | place: Iran: Karaj | collected 2018-10
ACCAGCCGTCTGAAAGCGGCAAACGTGAGCATGATCGTGATGATCTGGATAACAACCTGAAGAAGTACCACTGCAACAGCTCTGTCACCCAGAAACTGCATGACAACGGTCAGTATCATGATATAAGCAAATGATGCTCCGTGAACAGCCAGCTCTCCGAGAGGAGTACCGTCTGTAAACAGAGCCGCGGCGGCATCATAATATGTGGAATCCGTAAGAATGACCGCTCCCGATGATATCAGGATGATGCCACGGTATATGATCGCCCCTATGAAGACCCCACAGGTAAGCAGGATCCTGATCAGTCCCTTTAACGATTCACGGATCTCTATATGCTCCGCAAGTAATCCGGATACTGCCCTGCCGATCAGGAATACAGCCACACATATCCCCAGGTAGATGACTATCCAGACAAGTAGCCCCACATCCAATGCGGTATACGAGATGCCGACAAGCTGTGCGAGGAAACCTTCTCCGGCAAAAAGAAAATCGATGCCGTAAAGAAAAGCATACTGCGCACCCATAACGACGATCGCGATCATCGCAATGATCCAGATGAAATTAGTGATCAGTTTCCTTCTAAACAGCATCTTCAGGTATTATTCGTCCCAGTTATGATATACAGCCTGTACGTCATCGTCTTCTTCAAGCAGGTCAAGAATACGCTGAAGATTCTTGATCGCGGTCTCATCGGTCAGTGTTACATAATTCTGAGGTATCATGGTCACTTCCGCACTGACGGATGTGATGTTGTTCTCCTCCAGAGCATTGACCACATCAGCAAAAGCATCGGGATCGGTCAGGATCTCAAAGCTGTCCTCTTCTTCGGTGAAATCATCGGCACCCGCATCAAGAGCTATCATCATCAGATCATCGGGCTCCATATCACACTCCTCGCGGTCTATGATTATCTGGCCTTTCTTATCGAACATGAAAGATACGCATCCGGGAGTTCCGACGTTACCCTGTCCTTTGGTAAATGCACTTCTTACATTTGCCGCAGTACGGTTGATATTATCGGTCAGCGCGTCGACTATGATAGCTATACCGTTAGGACCGTAACCTTCATAAGTCATATACTTGTAATCCGCTCCGCCGTTCTCGCCGGATGCCTTCTTGATACCTCTCTCGATAGTATCATTGGGCACGTTATTGGCCTTTGCCTTGGCTATTACCTGCGCCAGTTTGAAATTGTTGGACGGATCGGGACCGCCTTCCTTGACCGCTACGGCGATCTCACGGCCTATTATGGTAAAAATCTTGCCTTTGGCGGCATCGTTCTTTTCCTTTTTGTGTTTAATGTTTGCAAATTTCGAATGTCCTGACATAATCTACTCCTTATTCGTGATTGTAATGCCCATAAAAACCGCATTTTAATATAAAATCATAACAATTAATTTTATCATTTTATACTGCGTCTATCAAGGATTATATCCTCTGTCTCGCCCCGTGAAACATATACTCTGGGGATACGTTTACCTATATCGCAGGCCAGCTCGTAATTAAATCTCCCGGAAATCTCTCCGAGTTCCTCCATGGAGATGCATTCATCCCCGTCGCGGCCGATCAAAGTGACCATATCCCCCTCCGAAACGCCCGGGATATCGGTAACATCGACCATGAACTGATCCATACATACCCGTCCGGTTATCGGAGCGCGTCTGCCACGGATTATCACTTCTCCCCGGTTGGACAGCTGCCTGGGATAGCCGTCTCCGTATCCGATGGGAACAGTCGCTATCCTCCTGGTACCGTCTGCAACATATGTGCCGCCGTAACTTATCTGAGTGCCCGCGCATACCTCCTTGATATACACGATATGGCTTCTCAGGCTCATGACGGGTCTGATCGGAAGTCTGCTCTTATCAACTTCATACGAAGGCCATAAACCGTAAAGCGTGATACCGGCTCTGACAATGTCCATATTTGCTTCGGGCAATTCCATAATCCCTGCCGAATTGGAACAGTGCTTATACGGTATATCGATCCCGAGTTCATCCCTGACACGGCCGGTGAATTCTTTAAACGCATCAAGCTGCCCGTAAGCGTATTTCTTGTCGGCCTCATCCGCACGTGCAAAATGAGTGAATATGCCCTCGACTTCTATGCCCGGCATGCCGGCTGCAAGTCTTACAAAGGCAAGACCCTCGTCATCCGGCCTGATACCTATACGGCTCATGCCGGTATCAACCTTGATATGCACAGGCGCCACGGTCCCCTGTCTCACGGCCGCAGCGGATAAAGCACGCAGCATATCCTCCCTGAAAACAGCAGGCCTGATACCGAGTCTGACCATATCATCATATGCATAATCAAACGTATATCCCAGAATGAGAACAGGCTTGTTTAGTCCGGCATCGCGCAGATCATATGCTTCCTCGGGGCAGGCGACCGCATATCCCCATACCCTCTCATCCGCATCATATTTCCGGGCGATCGGGATCGATCCGTGGCCGTATCCGTCAGTTTTGATGACCAGGATCATTTTTGTTCCGGGTGATATGGCATCAAACATGACATCAGTGTTGTTTTTCACCGCATCGAGATCTATCAGGGCATATCCCCTTTTGATCTGAGCGTATTCTTCAGGTTTCATAAATCCATCCTTCTACTTTTCGGTCTTCTTCTCATTGCTGCCGGTATTTTCTTTGGCTGTCGATCCCGGAGCCTTGAGTCCCGTCGGTATGTACTGCATATCAAATATCTCTATCACCTCCGTGCCGAATATGTCATGCATATAGGAATAGAGCCTGTGATTGGCCAGTTCACGGTCCTGCTTTCGTACCACGTTTTTCTTGAGTTCCCGTCGAAACTCATCGATCCATTTGCCGATCTCCTCGATCTCTTTGTTGTTCTCCTTCAGGCGGTCATAACAGTCATCCATGGTCATGATCATCAGATCCCGGTTCACATGGTCTATGAGCTTGGGAAAATCAAGAAGCTGGTCCTGATAGTCGTCAATATGTCCGTTACAGTCCTCTATGAGCCTCTTATGCTGTTCGAGTTCTTTCTCGGCATTCGGAACTCCGGATGCCGCGTCATCAGCCAGTGTCACCATCTCATCCAGAAGTTTTTTCTTCAGGCCTTTAACCTTCTTCAGTTCGTTATTGATATTCCCCTGCTGCTTTAAGAGTTCGTTTAGCTCGTCGGCTTTGGCTCTGATCTCAGCAGGTATCTCTGCTCCGTCGAACAGCTGGTGCCATTTATTATCAAGTGTCAGCGGTGATATCCTTTTGCCTTCGAGTGCTTTCAGGAATTCTTTTTGTTTATCTGCCATAATAGTCCCCCGTGATCAGCCTTCCAGATCTCTCAGATTGTATGACAGCTTCATCAGGCTGTCGGACAGATGTACGTTTTCCACCCTCACAGTGTCCGGTACATCCAGATCTATATGTGCAAAATTCCATATGCCCTTGATCCCGCATTCGATAAGTCTGGATGCCACCTCAACCGCGGACTCCTTGGGTATGGTAAGAACAGCTATATCTATAGAGTTCTCTTTGATGAAGTCCTCGAGTTCCGACATAGGACGGACCGGCATGTTTCTGACCATCACACCCTGCATATGAGGATCAGAATCAAAGAGGCCTTTTGTGTGAAAACCCCGCCTGTCAAAATTCACGTAATTGGCAAGCGCCTGCCCCAGATTACCGGCGCCGACTATGATCAGATTGTGTCTGGTATCCAGCCCCAGTATATGTCCTATCTCTTCGTAGAGATAATCAACGTTGTAACCGTATCCCTGCTGTCCGAATCCGCCGAAGTTGTTCAGATCCTGTCTTATCTGCGAAGCAGTTACATGCATGAGTGTACTCAGATCGGCACTGGAGATCCTCTCTATACCCTGATCCCTGAGTTCGCTTAAGAACCTGTGATATCTTGGTAACCGTCCTATTACCGCCTGTGAAATATCTTTGCTGTCCATATGGAATCCTTTCATCAAAACTACAGCCTGATTATACTACTTTTTTGACACATTGTGAAATTTTTGCCAAGCAGATCCGGGGACGGATATGATATGATGAACTCATGAAAACCATAGGTATGATCGCCGAATTTAATCCGTTTCATAACGGACACAGATATATCCTGGAAGAAGCCAAAAAACAGCTGAACGCCGACTACTGTGTTGTTGTCATGAGCGGTTCATTCACACAGCGTGGAGCACCGGCCTGCATGTACAAATACGACCGCGTCAATGCTGCTCTGCAATGCGGAGCAGATGTATGTCTGGAGCTTCCCGTGTCTTATGCGACAGCGGGTGCTGAAGCATTTGCGCATGGAGGTGTAAGCATACTGGATGCACTGGGATGCATAGATACTCTGGTATATGGTGCGGAAAGCGATGATCTGGTAGGGATAAGCGCCGTTGCCGATATCCTGTGTGATCCCCCGGCCGAGTATCTCACTGCCCTTAAAACAGGGCTGTCAAAAGGGCTGAGTTATCCTGCCGCACGCGCGGAAGCTCTGCCAGAATACTCAGGAATACTCTCATCACCGAACAACATCCTTGCCATCGAGTATCATAAGGCTCTGAAAAGGCTTCGATCCGGTATTTCTCCGCATGGAATATTAAGAAAAGGTGCGGGATATCATGATATGAACATATCCGGATATGCTTCCGCCGAGGCGATCAGAAGCAGGCTTGAACAGACCGGGATGTGTGATGATATAGCCGGCAGCATACCCGCAGAACTCTCCGGACTCATGGCGGAAAGTTACAGGCGTACATATCCGCTCACGATCTATGATATGACTCCTTACGCGGAATACATGCTGCTGACCCGTAATGCAGAGGAACTGGCCAAATATCAGGATATGAATCCCGATCTGGCCAACCGTATGCTCAAAGCCGGCTCGACACTGTCCGGTCAGTCGCAGGGCGGATCGGGTGAACCTGCCGATGATTTCGGACTTCCCGATCTGATCGGATCGATGAGGACCAAGGAAATGACTTATACCCGTCTCAGCCGTGCCATGCTTCATTGTATCCTGGGGCTCCCCGATATGACCCGCGACAGCTTTGGTGATCCGGTCCCGGCTCCTTACACGCGTATTCTGGGCTTCCGCAGTGATGCTTCGGAGCTCATGCATACGATCTCCGCTTCTGCCGGTATCCCGCTCATAAACAAAGCAGGTGATGCGTATGATCTTCTGCCGTCCGAAGCCCGTCCCCTGTTTGATGCTACCGTGCGGGCAGACCGGTTCTATGACATGATCCTCAGACATAAATTCGGCACCCGCCTGACCGACGGATGCCGAATATCTCCTGTCATTATCTGATCATAACGATCCTTTTATGCATATCACTCCTGCCCGTTCCAGCAGTATGTACACAGATTCTCCGGAGGAAGTCCGACTGCATCGAGCATATCGTCCAGCCTGTTAAACCGGAGTGAGGTAAAATTCAGTTTCTGTCTGATACCCTCGACCATCCTCTCATACTCCTCTGTATCGGGATCGGCATATCTGCGGAGTTTCTCCTCAGAAACATCATCTCCCTCGAGTTCCTTTATCACCGCTCTCGTGATCAGTTCCATTTCCGAATTCGATCTTGAGAAATTCAAATACTTGCATCCGAACAATAACGGAGGGCAGGCCGGTCTGATATGCACCTCCTTCGCCCCGCTTTCATACAGAAATTCAGTAGTCTCTCGCAGCTGGGTGCCTCTCACGATCGAATCATCGATCAGGAGCATCCTCTTATCCTTGATGAGCTGATGTACCGGCAGCAGTTTCATACGTGCTATGAGGTTACGCTTGGTCTGAATAGTAGGCATAAAGCTTCTGGGCCAGGTAGGCGTGTATTTGATAAACGGCCTGGAGAACGGAATGCCGGATTCATTGGCATATCCTACGGCATGTGCGGTACCCGAATCAGGTACTCCTGCTACGATATCAACTTCGACATTATCACGTTTAGCCATATTAGCACCGCAGTTATAACGCATCTGTTCCACGTTGATACCTTCATATGATGCCGACGGATAGCCGTAATATACCCACAGGAATGTACATATCTTCAGGTCACGCCCGGGATCGGCCAGAGTCTTTACTCCGTTTTCATCAAAAACAACTATCTCACCCGGACCGAGTTCTCTGTCATCGCTGTATCCGAGATTCAGATAAGAATAGCTCTCAAAGCATGCGCAGTGGGCTCCGTCCTTTTTGCCCAGGATCACAGGCGTACGTCCGTGCCTGTCTCTGGCAGCATATATACCACGGGGAGTAAGTATCATCAGAGACAGTGAACCCTCTATCACATCCAGCGCATATTTTATGCCTTCGATCAGATTGTCCTTGCGGTTGATAAGTGCCGCAACAAGCTCGGTGGCATTGATCTCACCGTTACTCATCTCAAAGAAATGCGTACCGCCGTCTACTATATCCTTGACAAGTTCATCGGCATTATTGATCTTGCTGATCGTTGTGATCGCAAAAGAGCCGTGATGCGATCTCATCAGTATAGGCTGTGCTTCATAATCCGATATGCAGCCAATTCCGTAGTTGCCGACAAGTTCGGGAAGTTCTTTATCAAATTTGGTTCTGAATGGAGTATTCTCGATACTGTGTATCGAACGGGAGAAACCGTTCTCCGGATCATATACGGCCATACCGGCACGTCTGGTGCCCAGATGAGAATGATAGTCTGTACCGAAATACAGATCAAAAGTACATTTTTCCTTGGATGCTACTCCGAAAAAGCCGCTCATTTCCTACCTCATTCTGTCAGTATTTTAGTAATGGTCAGTATGTTTGATCCGTCTTTATATTCATATCCGACGTCATCCATCGTTTTCTTGACCATATATATTCCCAGGCCGCCTATCTGTCTTTCTTCGGCCGAGAGTGTAACGTCCGGATCGGGTTTGGCCAGCGGATCGAACGGAACACCCTGATCGATAAGAACTATCTTAGCCTTCTGATTATCCGGAGAAATCTCTATACCGACCCTGGCCTTTCCGGAACCGGGGGCATATGCATAGCTGGCGATATTGACAAATACCTCCTCTACGGCGATATCTATCTGGATCTGGACCGTCACGGGACATCCTGCTTTTTCCAGTTCCCCGTCAATATATTCCAGCACCTGCTGCAGATTATCAACTTTTGCTTCTAACTCAAGTTCCTTCATATCATCTCACTCATCGCGCATCGGGCTCATCGCCTCTGGATATCTTGATCGCTGCTTTATCCGCATACATAAGCCTGTCCGCTTCACGGAATAATTCATCGGTATCATAAGGTTTTTCACAGTAAACCATTCCGCAGGCTACCACACACTCAGGTACGGGATTGGCTTCGTTGATACTGTCCAGGGCCTCACTCCATCTGTCCTTCAGCCGATCGGCCGAATCCCGGGACAGATTACCCGCCACTATCAGGAATTCATCTCCTCCAATGCGGAATCCGTATATATTCTCACCGAGAACCGCCTTGATACTGTCTGCAGTCTTCAGGATCAGTTTGTTCCCCATCTCATGGCCAAATGTATCATTTGTCCTTTTAAGATAGTTCACATCCAGATTGTACACTGCGATACTGTCATAAAACGGAAATACGCTCTTGTACATTTCTGCGTATTTACCTCTGTTATACAGTCCGGTAAGGGCATCATGTTCGTTTTCGTAGGCCACCTGATTACGCAGGAGTGCATTCTCTATACTGAGTTTAAACTCATTATACAGCATCTCCCGGACTCTGCTGTTACCTTCTATATCATCGGATACATACAGGGCATATCCCGAACCGCCGGAAGTCCGACCTCTGCAGCAGCAGGTATAAGGTTCTTCCGCTTCCGCCAAAACCCGTTGCGAAACGGTTTTTCCTTCTTTCCCGGAGATCTCATATCGTACGATGTCTTCACGCAGTTTAACATACAGCACCACCGTACCGGCATTAAAGTATTTATGTGCGACAGGCAGACAATCCTCCGGAGAATCCGACAGCGCACCTATGATCTCGCTCTGACAGTCCGCTACAGTACGCCATTCACGGCTGTATTCGGACAGTTCCCTGAACATCACCGCATAGTCGCTGATATCATACACATGATGTATCAGTCGCCTTTCGTCGCGGTCCCTTACCATAAACGTACTGACCTTGTAGAACTGGCCGGTTTCCCTGTCGGCGATCTCCCATTCCACGCCGCCTTCATCTATTACATCTTCACGATAGATATCAGCCCACTTCTCCCACTGTTCATCAGTGAAACTCAGACCATTATTACGATAGATCATCTTCCAGGACAGGTCGGTGATCACCATTTCCCCTATTTTGTGCAGTATATTGCTGCTAATAATCGTATCAATATCCGACATGGTCTTATCTGAGTATCTCGTCTATGGTCGTTACCGTACTGAAAGTACCTTTATGACGGGATATGATCTCCTTCATCTTAGTCAACTCGAAATAGTTGATATAGCAAATAAGAGTCTTATTCTCTCCGCTTATGGCTCCGTAAGAATCCATCACGGTACATGTCTTATTGAGTTCCGACTTGATATCCTTGATCAGTTCGTCGGTATTCTTGGTGATGATGGTAACCTGCTTGATGGCTTCGAAGTGATCGGTATAGTGGTCTATGATCATGGTCGCGACCACATAAACCAGCAGGCTCATCAGAGCGGCATTCCTGTTGATCATCAGGAACACGGTCATATATACACATGCGTTGAAGCCGATCAATATGTACGACATACTGAAGTTCTTGCCTGTGTGATCGGATATCTTGCGTACCACGATATTCGCAAATATCTCGGATCCGTCTATACATCCACCATGTCTGAGGATCAGTGCCAGACCCGCACCGAGCAAAGCACCGCCGAACGCCACTGCAAGAAAGTGTTCCGTGTTTAACTCAAACGGAATCTCTTCAAAGCACTCCAATCCTACTGTATATGCCACGGATCCGATAAGTGCACGCAGTCCGAAACTCTTACCCAGTATCACCATTCCCGAGATCAGGAACGGCAGGAAAACACATATGACGCACAGCGACAGGTTAAACCCTGTCAGTTTGCTGATGATGATGGCAATACCGGCTGTGCCGTAATCGATCGCATCATTCGGAAGAAGAATACATGCAACCGAAAAACTGGCCATCAGAGCTCCCAGTACTATCAGAAAATAGGACATTATATTATCAAGCTTCTTGTTTATGCTGAAATTCATCCGCTGTGCTCACTCAATGTCAAGGATGTCGGAAAAGCCGGTAACATCAAATATGGATCTGACGGGAGCCGGTGTATTTATCACTTTCATGGTTCCTCCGGCGAAATCCATCGCCTTTTTGGCGGACAGAAGGATCCTCAATCCACTACTCGAAATATAGACCAGCTTCGAAGCATCAAAGATCACATCCCGCGGTACATCCAGATGAGGTCTTACCTCGGCATCAAGTTTGGCGGCCGCCCCGGTATCCAGCTGACCTATCAGCTCTATCAGCATCTCATTTCCATTAACCCGGCTCTTAACTTCAAACATTTCCGATCCTTTCAGTCAAACGATCATACACCGTGGTATCGTATACGCAGGTATAATGCAAGAAATACCATACCGACAGTGTCAATAACGTGAAATATAACGGATGACCACACTATCCCGACATCTCTGCCGAGCACTGAAAAAGTAGCCATCTCCAATCCCGTGGATGAGAGCAGATAAACCGACGCGGCCAATATGGCGACAAGTTTAAGAGTACGGTCATCCAGAAATATGGCGGTCATGATGACCCCGAGCAAAAGTGCTATGAGCATTCCCTGATACTTAAAACTGTGCGAAAGATTATACAGGGAAGTATATGCATCGGTCATCAGCCGTCCGGAGTCGGCGATCGCATCATACAGCCTCAGAGCGAAGAGGCGGTATACTTCGGAAAACACCTCATACATGAGCTGGACGCCCACAAAAATCACAAACCATGTTTCGAGCAGTTTACGGATGATCTCTCCGTTGAGGTTGGAAAGATCGCTGCCAAACGTCTCTTCCTGAAGCGCTGCCAGTTCGGAACGTTCCTCCTCGGGAATGATGTCGAAATATCTCCTGATCCGGTGGAGAGCAACGGCAAATACACATGCGGACAGGATGATGGTCAATATGGCGATCCCCGACTGGATACGCCATACCATCTGGTCTGCCATATCAGGCAGCATCCCGCCGTGCCTGATCAGTGTACGTACCGATCCCGACATGACGAAACCGATGAATCTTATCAATGTGACCAAAAGTATAACATTGGATAATATATGCTTCTTTGGACTGAAATACATCTTCGCTGATCCGGTTATGATATCAGTTTTCGAACCCGTTGGGGTTCATAGACTGCCATCTCCATGAGTCTTCGCACATTTCCCGGATCCCGTACTGTGCTTTCCAGCCCAGCTCTTTCTCTGCCAGATCTGCGGAAGCATAACATGTAGCTATATCACCGGGCCGCCTGTCCTTTATGCTGTAAGGGACTTTCTGACCTGTGGCTTCCTCAAAAGCATGTACAAGTTCCAGAACGCTCACACCACGTCCCGTCCCGAGATTATAGATCTTCAGGCCGCATTTTTCATTGATCTTCTCGAGAGCCTTCACATGTCCTTTAGCCAGATCGACCACATGAATATAATCTCTTACTCCGGTTCCGTCGGGGGTATCATAATCGTTTCCGAATACTCCGAGTTCTTTAAGTTTGCCTACTGCAACCTGAGTGATATACGGCATGAGATTATTGGGTATACCGTTGGGATTCTCTCCTATCAGTCCGGATTTGTGTGCTCCGATGGGATTAAAGTATCTGAGCAGTATCACATTCCATTCGGGATCAGCCTTCTGTATATCCGACAGGATCTGTTCCAGCATGGATTTGGTCCATCCGTAAGGATTGGTACATGCTTTCTTGGGACATTCCTCCGTGATCGGGACGAATTCGGGATCACCGTATACAGTTGCCGACGATGAGAAGATGATATTCTTTACACCGTGCTTTTTCATGGCATCCAGCAGGATCAGGGTACCCTGTATGTTATTCTCATAGTATTCCCAGGGCTTTGATACGGATTCTCCCACTGCCTTAAGTCCGGC
>JAEEGL014670110.1_pt1 | contig 11070 bp, 8 predicted proteins | sample 9134231 | NCBI WGS metagenome assembly JAEEGL01 (sample SAMN16246548, study PRJNA631951) | gut metagenome | biome: gut microbiome; feature: rumen; material: fiber-attached | host: Bos | place: Iran: Karaj | collected 2018-10
AGTGGCGCTCGCCGCACTCGCACTCCCATACCGGAAGAGGTGTGCCCCAGTAACGCTCACGGGAGATACCCCAGTCGATAACGTTCCTGAGGAAGTCGCCCATACGGCCGTCCCTGATAGTCTCAGGCATCCAGTTGATCATGTTGTTGGACTTGAGAAGTTCGTCTCTCTTCTTGCTCATGGCGATGAACCATGTGCTTCTTGCGAAGTAGATAAGCGGTGTATCGCACCTCCAGCAGAAAGGATACTCATGCTCGAACTTGGGAGCAGAGAACAGCAGGCTTCTTGCATCAAGATCCTTCAGTACTTCAGGATCTGCATCCTTAACGAACATGCCTGCAAAAGGTGTCTCTTCTGTGAGGTTACCTCTTGTATCAACGAACTGTACCATCGGAAGATCATTGTCTCTTCCGACTCTTGCGTCATCTTCACCGAATGCGGGAGCGATGTGAACGATACCCGTACCGTCTTCCATCGTAACGTACTCGTCGCAGACTGTATAATGAGCCTTTTTCTTCTGCTTTGCAGCTTCATCGGCAGCGCCCTGATAGAGAGCTACATAAGATCTGCCTGCAAGGTCAGTACCCTTGTAAGACTCAAGGATCTCATAAGCCTTCTCGCCGTCTTTTGCAAGATTACCGAGAACGGTATCGAGCAGAGCAGTTGCCATATAGTATGTATAACCGTCGCAAGCCTTTACCTTAGAATATTCATCGTTGGGGTTAAGGCACAGAGCAACGTTGGAAGGAAGTGTCCAGGGTGTTGTTGTCCATGCTAGGAAATAAGCATCTTCATCAACGCACTTGAATCTTACGACAGCGGATCTCTCCTTAACCGTCTTATATCCCTGTGCAACTTCGTGAGAAGAAAGAGCAGTACCGCATCTGGGGCAGTAAGGTACGATCTTGTGACCCTTGTAGATAAGGTCCTGATCCCACATCTGCTTCAAAGCCCACCACTCGGACTCGATGTAGTTGTTGTCATATGTAACATAAGGATGCTCCATGTCTGCCCAGAAGCCGACGCGGTCACTCATGTGTTCCCACTGATCTTTGTATGTCCAGACGGATTCCTTACACTTCTTGATGAAAGGCTCAACGCCGTATCCTTCGATCTGAGGCTTGCCGTTTATGCCGAGCGACTTCTCGACCTCAAGCTCGACAGGAAGTCCGTGTGTATCCCAACCTGCCTTAAAGACAATCTCCTCGCCCTTCATGGAATGATATCTCGGGATTACGTCCTTAACTACTCTGGTCTTAATATGACCGATATGCGGCTTGCCGTTAGCTGTCGGCGGACCGTCATAAAGTGTGAAAGAAGGAGCACCGTCATAGAACGGCTTGAGGCTCTTCTTGTAAACATCGTTCTGCTTCCAGAAGTCTAAGACTTCCTTCTCGCGGCTGACAAAATTGAGTTCCTTTGAAACTTTCTTATACATGGTATGCTTCCTTGATATTAGAATTTTGCGACTATTTATTATAATAAAAGCGCAAGGTTCAAGTCAAGGAGCGAAAGATACCCACGGCTGTCCCTCCGGAACCCCGATCTCAAATGACATTCTCTCACCCTTTGTAGGATGATCGAACTCGAGACGGAATGCCTGAAGAGCAATATCTCCGGACCAAAACGCCGTATCACCGTAACGCCTGTCGCCCAATAACGGATGCCCGGAATTTGCAAACTGCGCCCTGATCTGATGTGCCCTGCCCGTACCGAGCTTGATCTCGACAAGTGATCGGTCTTCCAAGGTCTTTACCGTTTTGTAATCGAGGGCAGCGTATTTCGAGCCCGGAACTTCCCTGTCATGTACGCTTACCGTGTTGGAACTGCTGTCCTTGAGGATGTAGTTTTCGAGAGAACCGGAAGCATCCATCTTTCCCTGAACGACTGCACGGTAAATCTTGTCGACCTTGCGGGTACGTATCTGCTCAGAAAGACGGGATGCGGCTTTGGACGTTCTCGCGAAGACCATCACGCCCGAAACAGGTCTGTCCAAGCGGTGCACAAGACCGAGATAGACTTCTCCCGGCTTGTTGTATTTCTCTTTGATGTAAGTTTTAAGGATAGTGAGCATGTCCGGGGCATCGCTGCCGTCGCTCTGAGACAGAACTCCCGCAGGCTTTACCGCGACGATCAGATGATTGTCTTCGTAGAGGATCTTAACTCCGCCCGTTATGATCAGTTTGCCGTCCATCTTGCAACCGATCCGCACGGGAGGTTGATTCCCATCTTTGTGACAGGAAGACCGAGCTCGCCTGATGTAACTTTGCCGCTGCCGCCTGAAGCCAGTTTGAGTATCTGCCCGGAAGCGTCGGCCGTTATCGCAGTAGCATAGGAACTTGCGATCAGAAAAAGCGGATCGTCAGAGAGCAGCTGAAATGCAAGAGATGCAAGGTCATAGAAGTTGTCCTCGAGTTTCCAGAGTTCTCCCGAAGGACCGCGTCCGTATGAAGGCGGATCCATGATGATACCGTCATATTTCCTGCCTCTTCGAAGCTCGCGCTCACAAAATTTGCGGCAGTCCTCGGCTATATACCTGATATACGAATCAGACAGACCTGACAGAGTTGCATTTTCCTTTGCTTTCGCGATCATGCCCTTGGAAGCATCAACGTGTACGACTTCCGCCGCGCCGTGTGCAGCACAGGCAACCGTGGAAGCTCCGGTATATGCAAACATGCTGAGTATCTTGATGTCATCTCTTCCGGAAGCTTTTGCACGTGAGATGAGATCTCCGCAGAAATCCCAATTTGCAGCCTGTTCCGGGAAAAGACCCGTGTGCTTGAATGAAGTAGGTTCCACTGAGAAAGTCAGTTCCTTGCCAAGGCAGTTATACCCGACCTTCCATGTCTGAGGGAAAGAACGGTTCTTGCTCCATGAACCGCCACCCTTATCACTTCTGTGATAGACCGCATCAGGTTTCGGAAGACTGTCCATAGGGACGACTTCGCCCTTATTGATAACCGGCCAGACTGCCTGTGGATCCGGACGTCTCAGCAGTATGTCGCCCCAACGCTCGTATTTCTCTCCCGAACCTGCGTAAAGGATCTCGTAGTCAGTCCATTTGTCGGCTACGAACATCATAAGATGGTTATCTCCCCTGACGTGGCAACAAGATTTCCGTCATAGTACAGATTTACATAGTACTTGCCGGGATCAAACTGCTTGAATCCGGCCAGACCCGCAGAGAAATCACATTCCACGGTAACCTCATTGGAAACATGGAATTCGCCTTTCATGACCACATTGCCGTTACCGTCGACAAGATCGGCATTGAACGTACCGTTGATCGGTGTGTTGAAATAGAAAACGCACAATACCGCGTAAGCCTTATCATTTTCTACCGTAAGATCGTCATCTGTAAGCGGGAACTCCATCTCAACGTCAAGCCAGGTGGTGTAGATATAAGCATTCAAAACGAGATCCGCAGAACTTATCGTGTCGCTTGCGATATTTGGGACAACAACAATGGAGTTATTGTTGTCTGAATTCGGTGCACCTTCTTCGAGAATTACCAAAGACTTAAACGGATCTATCATAAGATCAGAGAATTCATCCATCTGAGAGATGATCCACTCTCCGTCCTTGTCGAGTTTAAGTGTGAATTTAACGGTGTAATTACCGACTCCGACTTCATCGGCCTCTTCCATGAGTTCTTCCTCTGTACCGGTGATAAAGTCAAATTCGCTGATATCGCAGACATTTGTCAGCTGGACATATACGGAAGCCTTCTCCAGAGAATCGTTGACCTGAGACTTCTTGATCTTGCACTCGATATCAGTTGTAAGTTCATAGAACATCAGGAGTTGGTCGTCAGTGAGTTCGAATTCGGGATCAAAGTCGCAATACTCTGTCATATCGATCGTATCGGGATGCCTGAGGAAATCCTTAATAAACGCCGTAACAAAGTCCTCAGCCGTGCTCTCGGCACCGATCTTGAGCAGCGTCATACATCCGGTCTGGGCCAACAGCAGCATCACACAAACGGCACCTGCTGCCATTTTCTTCGAAATCTTCATCACTGTCTCTTTATACATATTCATAAACTATTATTCATCCCCTGAGATCTCATCCATAGTCTCTTCAACAACCAGGCAGCTTCCCTCCATCAAGATACTGCTGAAACTGCTGTCGTCCGAGACGATGAAATAATAATATCCCGGCAGCATCTCTCCGGGCTTGACGTCAATATCATAACTTGCGAAATCAGTATACTGTGAAAGAGCCACTCTGTTAACGAATATCGGCTCAAGATTCTCGTCTTTCTCACTGAACTCACCGTCTTCGGTAAAATAGAAAGCATAGTACAGTTCTCCATCGGTCCAGTCATTCATAACCAGGGAGAAGCCAAGCACATCGCTGTCAGAAGCATATGCGCTTAATCCGACAGATGTGTCGCTGTAATCCCACCAGCAGGAAAGCGCCGCATTTACACTGTCACCGAACTCCTCATCCACAAAGGTAAAAGTGTTGGAATTGAGGTATTCATCATCATCATAGGGTTCCCATTCCTCATCCATCTGAGGTGCGATTATGGGAGTCTCCACGACAGTTGCCGTAGCACCGGCTAAAACGGCTCCGTTCTCATCGAAACATGTAACTGAATATGTACCTGAAGGAAGCAGATCGCCGTCAACAGTACCGAAAGTGCAGTTGACCACCGCTTCTTCCATTGTTACGACCTCGCTTACAAAGACCTGCTCACCATCCTTGGATACAGAATAGTAATAACAAGGCACAAAACCGGCATTCATTACATCCTCGTCCATATCAACTACAAGAGACAAATACGAAGTATTCTCGAATTCGCCGGTCTCGGAACCAAGCCAGTAAGAAGACTTTACAAAAGACGACATGCCGAGAGTCGTCTCGGTCACTTCGGATTCCAAAACAGTCTCAAAAGTAGTTTCTGTCTCAGGTGTAGCCTGAGCCGCACATGAAGCTGATCCGCCTGCCATCAGCAGACTGAGGATCAAGGCTGTTGTACGTTTATATTCAAGCATGAATAATGCCTCCGGTTATGCAATGTAAAGAATTTTATCACAAAAACAGGAAATTAGTTTATATTATATATTGAACTAATATCCGTGGGAGGTTTGACATGGCTTCACCTAACATTCTTATTTGCGACGACGATCCGGTCGTACACGAGTCTCTTGCTCTTTATCTCGACAACGATAATTTTGCACACGCAGACGCATATGACGGCAAAGAAGCTCTCGAGATGGTCTCCCAGACCAATCCCGACCTTATCCTTCTCGACGTAATGATGCCCGAGATGAGCGGACTTGACGTATGCCGTGAGCTCCGCAAGACTCTGTCCACGCCTATCATCCTTCTTACTGCCAAGGGTGAAGAGATCGACAAGATCTTAGGTCTTGAGCTCGGCGCAGATGACTATATCGTTAAGCCTTTCTCACCCAGAGAGGTAATCGCGAGGATCAAAGCTGTTCTCCGCCGTTTCTCCGATACACCTTCCACATCTTCCGTTCTTAAGTACAGTGGTCTTGAGATCAACCTCAACAACTACTCTGTCAAAGTCAACAATGAATCCATTCCCTGCACTCCCAAGGAAGTCGAGATCCTTTACCTTCTTGCTTCACACCCGGGACAGGTTTTCGAGAGAGAACAGATCTTGGAATCTATCTGGGGCAACGAATACAACGGTGATTACCGTACTGTCGACACCCACATCAAGAGGATCAGACAGAAGGTCGCAGACGATAACGCTCCATGGAGCATTCAAACAATTTACGGCGTCGGATATAAGTTCGAGGTCAACTGATGTTTCAAAGCACCCTGCTTAAGCGAACAATGGCCTTGGTGTTGTGGGCGCTTCTTGCATCCGCCCTTCTTGCTACGATTGCATTCGTAGTAGCCGGCAGGCGTGCCACGATCGACATGGAAGTCAAGAACGCCGTCAATCAGGACGAAGTCTATCTGAACTTATTTGCTCAATCAGAAGGGTTCTTCGATAATGACGAATACAGGATGTTCTTCTTCAGCACGACTCATGCATCCGAGCATGATTACTACCTGGTGTCATATGACATGTCCACGATCTATGACTATACTCCCGAAGATTACCGTAATCTGAACGATTCCCAGACTTTGGAAGCATTGTCATATATCAAATCCAATAATTTCACTTATCTTGATGACGGTCTGTCTTATCTCATCGTCAATGAATACAGTTTTGATAACCAGCTTCTCATTATCAAGCAACCTGTAGAATACGGCGGAACGGTCTGCTATCTTATCTCGTTCAGCGACCTGGATTCTTACGGCGGACTCGTCGTCGAATACCTCAACATACTCCTTCTCTCGACTCTCATCGCTGCTTTTGCGATGATGATCCCTGCATTCATCCTGGTAAGAAGGATCGTCCTTCCTATCCAGCAGATCAACGAAGTCGCCATGGAATACGGTAAAGGCAACTTCAACGTCAGAGCCGAAGAGTATCACAAAGGTGAGGTCGGAGAACTCGGTACTTCGTTCAACTTCCTTGCAGATAAACTGTCCAAGTCCATCAGCGACCTCACAGCCGAGAAGAACCAGCTCCAGGAGATCTTCGATGCCATTTCCGACGGTATCGTAGTTGTAGACGAGAAAGCGGTCCCTGTCACTACAAACAAAGCTATTACCAGCCTTTTCGAGAGAGCAGACAAGAACAACATGTTCACCGAGCGCCTGCAGCTCATTCCTTTCGATGAGGTATGGCAGGATTTTGAGGAATGTATTGCTACCGGCGAGAAGAAATCCAGGACTCTTGAAGCCCGCGATTACGCATACCAGACTACCATCATCCCGAAGTACAGTTCCGAGGACATGACCAAGATCATCGGTGCCACGGGATTCTTCAGAGATATCTTCGAAGAACAGAAGAACGAGCGTTTCCGTCAGGATTACGTTGCAAACATCTCACACGAGCTCCGTACCCCCCTGCAGACACTCAGAGGTCTCATCGAGCCTCTGCAGGACGGCATGGTAAAGACCAACGAAGACAGACAAAGATACTACGGCATCATCCTCGACGAGACGATGAGATTGTCAAGACTGATCGACGACATGCTTGAGCTTTCCAAACTTCAGTCCAGGACACTTGCCTTCAAGACTTATCCGTTTGACCTCAACAAGCTTCTCAGCAGCGTTGAAGTAAGGTTTAGGCCCATAATGAAGGAAGCCGGCATCAAGTTCTCTGTCCAGTTCAATACGGGCAAACTCCCTACGGTTACGGGCAACCCAGACCGTGTTGAGCAGATCCTGGTCATCCTTCTCGATAACGCCAAGAAATACACGCCTTCAGGCAAATCCATAACAATCAGTTCTGACTATATCGAAGCGGAGAAAAAGGTCTATATCTCCGTTGCCGATACCGGTCAGGGCATCCACGAATATGACATAGACCATATCTTCGACAGATTCTTCAAGGCAGACAGAGCCAGAGGCAAGAAGGGCTCCGGTCTTGGTCTGTCTATCGCAAAAGAGCTTCTCACATACATGGGCGAGACCATCAAGGTATCCAGTAAGTACGAGGAAGGTTCCACCTTCACATTTACTTTGAGCAAGGCCGAGGCCGCAGATGTCTGGGAGTGACACATCCAGGATCAATAAGTACATCGCATCTTCAGGACTCTGCTCAAGGCGTGAGGCCGACAAGCTCATTGAAGAGGGCCGCGTTACGGTTAACGGCATCGTAGCCGAATCCGGAATGCAGGTATCGGACGAAGATACCGTATTGGTCGACGGCAAGAACATCATTCCTGAAGATAAGTCCATATATATTGCATTCAATAAACCACTCGGCGTTACCTGTACCACAGACAGCCGTGATCCTTCCAACATCATTGATTATATCGGTTATTCGGAAAGGATCTTCCCGATAGGAAGGCTCGATAAGAATTCAACGGGACTCATACTTCTTACCAATGACGGTTCTATCGTAAACACGCTCCTGCGTGCCGAGAACAATCACGAGAAAGAGTATCAGGTAACACTCGACAGACCTTATAACGATAAGTTCATAAAAGAAATGGAATCAGGTGTTCCGGTCCTGGGACAGATGACTCTTCCCTGCAAGATCACACGCGTTTCGTCCAGAGTCTTTAAGATAATCCTTCATCAGGGCCTTAACCGTCAGATAAGGCGCATGTGCGAATACGAAGGCTATAAGGTAGTCAAACTCAGACGAATAAGGTTCATGAACATCAATCTCGGAACTCTTGGCACAGGCCAGTGGCGCTATCTTACCGCCAAAGAGATAAACGAACTGAAGAACCCGTCAAAATAAAAGGATTGCCCCATATTGAGACAATCCTTTATTATTTGAATCTTTATAGTAAGACTTACTCTTCCGGCTTCTCTTCTTCAGCCTTCTCTTCCGCTGCGGGCTCAGCAGCAGGTTCAGCAGACTTAGCTTCTGACTTACCCTCAGCCTTCGCCTCTTCGATTATCTTGTCGATATCATCGTCATCGACATTATCATCGTACTCGTCATTGTCCTTCTCATAGTAGAACTTGACCTTGTCCTTGCTGTTCCTTGCGCCGTAAGCATCAGCGATCGCATAGCAGTCATCTCTGAGTTTCTTGAAGTCTTCAACAGACTCGAGATCTGTTGCAGAAGTCTGATAGCATGCATCCTGGAATACGTCATCAAGGATGAGGTACTCGTTTCCGCCCTTATTGAAGTTCTTATCGATAAGAGCCTGCGCCTCATCAGGCTTTCCTTCTCTTCCGTCAAAGTTCTCGAAAGGAATGCTGATGGTGCTGTAACGGTAACGGAGGACAACAGCCTTCTCGTTGTAGTCGACAGCTACTCGGTACTTGGCAACCAGGAATGTCTGGCAGAATACAAGTATCGAAACGATAATGCCAACGGCACAAACACCGCCCAAAAGCATCAGGGTATAATTACCGTTAGCCATGAGGAAGCAAGCAGCTGTTCCTGCAGCAAGAGCTACGAAAAGAATAGCAGATACGATCCTGTTCCTGTTGATCTTCTTAGCGCTACCGGGATAGCAATGAACGCCTTCCTGCGGCAATTTTGCAATCTTAGCTGCATCGCCAAATTCTGTTTCCATAATTGTTCCTCCATTATTTCTTAAGCATCGCTATTCTTGACACGATGTTATTATACATTTCTTCGTAGTTCTTCTGCTTGTCTTTCTCTGCGTTAACTACCTTCTCGGGAGCTCTCGAAACGAACTCGGTGTTTGCAAGCTTAGCCTTAACACGCTCGATTTCGCCTGCAAGTCTCTCCTTCTCCTTATCGAGACGCTCAAGTTCTTTATCGATATCGATAAGGTCTTCAAGAGGCAGATAGATCTCACCGCCCTTAAACATTGCAGCTACGGCTGTAGCAGGAATGCCTTCCTTATCCTTTCTGGTCTCAAGTCCGCTTACGGAAGCAAGACGGGCCAGGAAACCTTCACCGTTTACGAACATCTCAGCAGTCTTATCTTCGGGAGTTACAACGATGATGTGCGCCTTTCTGGAGGGAGCAACATCCATCTCCTTACGGACAGCTCTGATTCCTCTTATAGCATCCATAAGAGTCTCCATCATCTCGGCTTCCTCGGCATATGAAGGAATATCATCCGCACAAGGCCAGTCGGAGATCATGATGGAATCAGCCTTACCGCCGATCTCGAGATTCTGGTAAACCTCTTCAGTAACGAACGGCATGAAAGGATGCAGGAGCTGCATCGATACACCGAGAACATAGTTGAGCAGATACTGTGCTTCAAGCCTTGTATCGCACTCCTTGTCAAAGAGTCTGCTCTTTGATGTCTCGATGTACCAGTCACAGAAGTTATCCCAGATGAAGTCCACGATCTTTGAAAGAGCAACACCGAAGTCGTAGTTATCGATATTCAGCGTAGCCTCTGCCGTAACTTCGTGGAGCTTTGTAAGGATCCACTTGTCTTCAAGCGTGAACTTGTCGGAATCAACAGCGGAGAAATCGATATCATCTTCAAGGTTCATGATAACGAATCTCATCGCGTTCCAGATCTTGTTGGACAGGTTTCTGCCCATCGTGATCTTATCTTCCTGGAATCTCTGGTCATTGCCGGGAGCATTACCTGTAACGAGTGCGAATCTCAGTGAGTCAGCACCAGACTGGTCGATGATCTCGAGCGGATCGATGCCGTTACCGAGTGACTTAGACATCTTTCTGCCCTGGGAGTCTCTTACGAGTCCGTGGATAAGAACGTCTCTGAAAGGTTCTTCATCCATGTGTGCCATACCGGCAACGATCATTCTGGAAACCCAGAAAGTAATGATGTCATAACCTGTTACAAGTGTATCCGTAGGATAGAAACGCTTGAGATCTGCCGTATCTTCAGGCCAGCCGAGAGTTGAGAACGGCCAGAGAGCAGATGAGAACCATGTATCAAGCGTATCGGGATCCTGGCGCATAGGCTTGCCGCACTTGGGGCAAACTGCAGTCTCATCCTTGGTAACTACGATCTCACCGCAGTCATCACAATAGAAAGCAGGGATCCTGTGGCCCCACCAGAGCTGTCTGGAGATACACCAGTCTCTGATATCATCCATCCAGTTGAAGTAGTTCTTCTCGAACCTCTGGGGTACGAATCTGGTCTTACCTGTCTTAACTGCTTCGATGGCGGGCTTTGCAAGCTCTTCCATCTTAACGAACCACTGAAGTGATACACGGGGCTCGATTGTAGTGCCGCAACGGTAGCATGTACCGACGTTGTGGTTGTAGTCTTCTGTCTTAATGAGGAATCCGCCCTCTTCAAGATCCTTAACGATTGCTTCCCTTGCCTCGTATCTGTCCATACCGGCGTATTTCGGGTAGTCCTCTGTGATCTTCGCATCTTCTGTAAGGACCGTGATGACCTCAAGACCGTGGCGCAGTCCTACCTCAAAGTCGTTAGGGTCATGTGCAGGTGTGATCTTAACTACACCCGTACCAAATTCGATATCAACGTAATCATCAGCGACTACGGGGATCTTTCTTCCTACGAGAGGCAGGATGAGCATCTTGCCGATGATATCCTTATATCTCTCATCCTTGGGGTTAACCGCAACAGCAGTATCGCCGAG
>JAEEGL015037300.1_pt1 | contig 11070 bp, 7 predicted proteins | sample 9134231 | NCBI WGS metagenome assembly JAEEGL01 (sample SAMN16246548, study PRJNA631951) | gut metagenome | biome: gut microbiome; feature: rumen; material: fiber-attached | host: Bos | place: Iran: Karaj | collected 2018-10
CAAGTACATCTCAACAACGGAGTGCACGGATTAAACGGATTATCTCCGTCTTCCAAAAAGACCTACAGGGCTTTCGAATCTGTGAGATCAAAATTAATTTCTTATAAAAGCTTACAAATAAGCGAACAAAAATCCGTGAAATCCGTGAAATCCGTTGTTAAAGAAAACTTGCGAAACTTTAGTAAACATCAAAAACGAAGAATCCATGAGAATCGTAGGAACATTGAGCAAGGTGGGCGACCTGAAAGAGGGTGTCGCCCGTGAGACAGGAAACGTGTGGTGCAACCGCGACATCACCGTAGTGTGGAACGAGGAAACGAGGTACTCCGACGGCAGGGTGAAAACCCACGAGCAAGCCCTGCGGATGACGCTGAAAGGCGACAACGCCCGCAATTTCAGCCTCCAAGTGGGCACACGGGTGGAAGCACTCGTCGGCTTCACGGTGAGCCACTATCAGGGACGCGAATACCAAAACATCTACTGCTCCAACATCTATGTGGCGGTGTGAAATGCGCCAAACGCCAAATGCCAAATAAGAAAAAGAGTCCGCGCAAACGGGCTTTTTTTCTTGACAATGTGCCGACATGTACGTTTTTTTTCCTAACTTTGCAGCTGAAAAGCAAAACATCATACATTATGACACGCAAAGAACTGATTGAACAGATTTTCACGAAGAAGACCTTCCTGTGTGTAGGTCTCGACACCGACATCAAGAAAATACCAGCACATCTGCTCGGAGAGGAAGACCCGATTTTCGCCTTCAACAAGGCCATCATCGATGCCACAGCACCTTATTGTGTGGCGTACAAACCCAACCTCGCATTCTATGAAAGCATGGGCGTGAAAGGCTGGATTTCGTTTGAGAAGACCATCCAGTACCTCAACGAGAACTACCCCCAGCACTTCATCATCGCGGATGCCAAACGTGGCGACATCGGCAACACCAGCGCGATGTATGCCCGCACATTCTTCGAGGAAATGAACATCGACGCTCTCACCGTAGCTCCCTACATGGGCGAGGACAGCGTGACACCTTTCCTGCAATACGACGGCAAGTGGGTGATTCTCTTGGCACTCACCTCCAACAAGGGCAGCCATGATTTCCAACTCACCACCGACGCAGAGGGTGAACGCCTGTTCGAGAAAGTGCTGCGGAAGAGTCAGGAATGGGGCGACAAGGACAACATGATGTACGTGGTGGGTGCCACACAAGGCAAGATGTTCGAGGACATCCGCAAGGTAGCTCCCGACCACTTCCTGCTCGTGCCAGGCATCGGCGCACAGGGTGGAAGCCTCGAAGAAGTGTGCAAGTACGGCATGACGAAGGATTGCGGCCTCATCGTCAATTCTTCCCGTGCCATCATCTATGCCGACAAGACGGAGAAGTTTGCAGAAGTGGCAGCAGAGGAAGCCAAGAAGGTGGCACAACAGATGAAAGAAATACTCACAACCATCATTTAACAACAACGGATTACACAGATTACACGGATTTCCCCAATGGGTTTTCCATCACACAAATATTATAATCCGTCTAATCCGTGCAATCCGTTGTCTTTTGTCATGCAATCCGCTAAAATCATCAATGACCCTGTGTTCGGCTTCATCCGCGTGCCTCGTGGTTTGCTGCTCGACATTGTGCGTCACCCTGCTTTCTACCGTCTCAGCCGCATCAAGCAACTGGGTGGTGCCAACATCGTCTATCCAGGGGCACAGCACACCCGTCTGCAACACTCGCTCGGAGCGTTCCACCTGATGGGCAAAGCCATCTTGTCGCTCCAACTGAAAGGGCACTTCATCTTCGACAGTGAGGCAGAGGCGGTGCAAGCGGCCATCCTGCTGCACGACATCGGTCATGGCCCTTTCAGTCATGTGTTGGAGCACACCCTCATCCAAGGGGTTGACCATGAAGAAATTTCGCTCATGGTGATGGAGCAGATGAACGAGGAAATGCGCGGACAGCTTTCCCTCGCCATCAAGATTTTCAAGGATGAATACCCCAAGCGATTCCTCCACCAACTCATTTCGTCGCAGCTCGACATGGACAGGCTTGACTACCTCAAGCGCGATGCCTTTTTCACGGGAGTGAATGAAGCCAATATCGGTTCCTCACGCATCATCGATATGCTCGACATGGTGGACGACCAGCTGGTGGTGGATAAGAAGGGCATCTATTCCATTGAGAACTACCTCGTCAGCCGCCGACTGATGTACTGGCAAGTGTATCTGCACAAGACTTCGGTAGCTGCCGAACACGTGATGATTAACGCTCTGCGTCGTGCCAAGCAACTGGCTCGATTAGAAATGCAGGAACAAGGGACAGGAAACAAGCATCAAGAGCAATGCCCCTCTCTGTTCGCCTCCCCTGCCCTCCACTTCTTCCTCTATCACGACATCGACCGCGAGACATTCCTCACACAGCCAGCTTGTCTGCAGCATTACCTCGCCCTCGACGACAACGACATTTGGTCGGCTCTGAAAGTGTGGTGTTCTCATCCCGACCCCATCCTCTCGCTGCTCAGCCGCGACTTCATCAACCGCAACATCTTCAAGGTGGAAATGAGCGACGAGTCTTTTTCCGACGAGTATCAGCAACAGAAACGGGATGAATTGGCTCAGCGTTACGGCATCACACAAGAAGAAGCCAACTACCTCATTTCCAACATCGAAGTGGGTAAGGATATGTATAGCCTTGATGATGACCAGATAGAAATCCGATTCAACGACGGCAGCACACGTGCCATAACAGAAGCGAGCGATATGCTCAGCACATCACTCGCCACGAAAAAGGTACGTAAACATTATTTCTGCTATCAGCGATAACCCTTGGGATTACTTACCAGTGTCCAGTTTCCACTTACCGTCCACTTTGACCACGGTGCTCTTCTCGCTATCGGCAGAACCATCGCCATATTTCAGCGTGTAATCAACCTTAGCAGAATTTCCGTCCTCTGCCATTTCCACGTTGGTGATTTCCACACCCGTGATGCTGCCTCTCTTATCCATATCCTTGGCCATCTTCTCACGCAGCAAGGAGGCATACTGCTCTTTGTCTTTATCGGTGAGCGTCTTCTTGAAGTAGAAGAGGTCAACGGCTTCTTCATACTGTCCTGCTTGGATGCAAGCCACATACTCCTGCACCACGCCTTCGGGTGAATTTTTTGAACATGACACGAATGCCAAAACTACAAGCGCAAGGCTCAGAAATGATAACATCTTTTTCATTGCTGTTGGGTTTTAAAAGGTTTAACATATAATATTTTAGAACTCTCCGCAATATCGCTGGGGAAAATACATTCACCATCCTTGCTCACCAACGTCGGCACATCGTGGCGATGCCCGTCGCTCACGTCGATGCCTTGCTGCAAATAAGCTTGCCAAACAAGTTCCGTGCAATAAAGCTGCATCGTGTCGGAGAGCTGGTAATCGTTGTCAAACTCCACCTGTTCCCTCATTTTCCGCAAAGCATATCGGGATGCCGCCGCTGCGATGCTGTCAGCACAATCCACCCTCATCCAGGCACCACTCACGGCTCTTTCGGGAGCATAGAAGGACGGCAGCGACTCGCACTTCACATACTCAGGTTCACCTCTCTCTGCCTCTCCAGGCACAGCATGAATGACCATCCACTCACCCTCTGACGAATCGCGATGAAGGATGCCCACATGAGAGTACAAGCTTTGGCTCGCATCCATCACCACACGGCTTTCAGCACCACAACCACCACGCAACACCAAATCGCCCTCCCGAAATGCTTCCTCACCTGTCAGCACCACCGACGTGCGGTTATCGGCACACGCGCTCAACAAAGACAAGCCGAACGTGACCGACACGGCCAATATGCCACCCAGACGAACAAACGAAGCTGACTTTCCCATATTCGGGAGCCAAAGTTACGGCTTAGTGTGTAAAAAAACAAGTTTTCGCAAGTTTATTCACACTTTTTCTTTGTCATTCCACCAATATGACGTAACTTTACGGCAAAATACAACAGAAAACAAACAGAAAAAAGTAAAACAAACATGAGAACAATCTATCTAACCATGTTGGCGGCTTGCTTTATCTGCGGAGAGGCGAAGGCACAACTTTCATCGAATGCAGACAAATTTTTGGGCAACATCACCACCAACTACCAAATGGATTACGGCAGCGAGAAATTCTATCAGCTGTGGAATCAAGTGACACCAGAGAACGAAACGAAATGGAGTTCCATCGAAGGCAGCGCACGTGGACAATTCAACTGGAGTGGAGCAGACAATGCTGCCAACTATGCCAAGAAATACGGGTTCCCCTTCAAGTTTCACACACTCATCTGGGGTTCACAATATCCAGGGTGGATAAACAACCTTTCCACGTCCGAGCAGTACAAGGCGATTGTGGAGTGGTACGATGCCACCAAGAAACACTATCCGAACCTCGAAATCATCGATGTGGTGAACGAAGCCATTGCAGGTCACGCTCCTGCTCCCTACAAAGCCGCACTCGGTGGCGACGGCAAGACGGGGTACGATTGGATTATCAAGGCTTTCGAAATGGCGCATGAGCGTTGGCCAGATGCCATCCTCGTCTATAACGACTACAACACTTTTCAATGGAATACCGACCAATTTATTGACCTTGTACGCACACTCCGCGATGCTGGTGCGCCGATTGATGCCTACGGATGTCAGTCGCACGACCTGACGGATTGCTCCCTCAGCACCTTCAAAGCATCGATGGACAAATTGCAGAATGCGCTGAAAATGCCGATGTACAGCACCGAGTATGACATTGGTACAGAGAACGACAATCTGCAACTGCAGCGATACAAGGAACAAATACCTTATATGTGGGAAGCTGACTATTGTGCCGGCATCACGTTGTGGGGTTACATCTATGGCCACACATGGACAGATAACGGCAATTCGGGACTTATCAGAGACGGCCAAGACCGTCCTGCTATGACGTGGCTCCGCGAGTACATGCAAAGCGATAAGGCAAAGAATGCCAAAAGCCCTTTCCCTGGCATGAAGAAAGAGGCTTCTGTCTATATCAAGCCCTCCACCGTCACACCGACGAAGGGTGAGCCAATGACCGTCACCGTGAATGCACGACTCCGCACCCACACGATTGACCACATCGACCTCTATGTGAAAGGTTCACTCTATAAGACCATTACCGAGGCAGCATCGGTCAATGCGAAGACGAAGGATGCCGCATACGAAGCTGAATACACACCTGCTGCCACAGGAAAGTATAGCCTTAAAGCGATTGTGGTAGATACGGAAGGCAACCAATATGAGCGCATCGGAGCTTTCACCGCCTACAACCCACGCAGCACCTTCAAGGGCGAAATCGACTTGCCAGGAACGGTTGAAGCTGAGAATTTCGACGTGGGTGGCGAAGGTGCCACCTTCCACGATTCAGACACCAACAACGAAGGCACATCTTCCTACCGTAACAACGGCGGCGGTGTGGACATCGTGACAGGTAATGGTGGTTATGCCCTTGGCTATACCGCTTCGGGCGAATGGTTGGAATACACCATCAACGTGAAAGAAGCAGGACTTTACGCCTACGACGCTTACGTATCTTCGGGTACAACGGGTGCATCCATCAGCTTCTCTGTTGAAACAGATGGCACCGTAGAGGAACTGACCGAAGTGGTCAACATACCACAAACAGGTAGCAGCAACTGGGACAAGTATGTGGCTGTACACGGACGTACCCTCGTTTCCCTCGCCGAAGGCAAACACACGCTCCGAATGAACATCACCGGCAGCAACGGCAATATCGACAAGATAGCCTTCAAGCACATCGATGTGAACGAGAACCTTCGACTCACCATCAAATCCGACCCTGCTATTGCTACGGTCAACGAGAACACGACGCTCAAAGCCACGACTACAGCCACGAATGTGGAGAGTGTCAGCTTCTATGTGAACAATCAGCTCATCAAAACCGTCAAAGAAGAACCTTTCGAGACAACTTACAAACCGACCGCCAAGGGTACCTACGACGTGACGGCAGAAGCGACCGACTCCGACGGGAAGGTGTCGAAAGTATATAAGTATTCGCTCAAAGTCAACAACAAACGAGCACCTTATCTGGCAAAGGCGGTGGCTATTCCTGGCATCCTCCAAGCAGAGAATTTCGACAAGGGAGGCGAAGGGCTTACCTTCCACGACTCCGACAGCAAGGATGAAGGTGATGCTAAATACCGCACCGACAACGAGGGTGTTGACCTTGTGAAGGGCAATAATGGCACCGCGATAGGTTATACGGCCAATAATGAATGGCTGGAATACACCGTCGATGTGAAAGAACCTGGCAAGTACGCATTTGAGGCAACTGTCTCATCAGGTACAACCGGCAGCGGATTCAGCATCGGATTAGTCAAGGATGGGAAGGTGACCGCGATGGGCAAAGTAAATGTGCCTCAAACAGGAAACAGCAACTGGGACACTTACAAAACCGTCAAAGGAAACCTCACGAAAGAACTGGAAGCTGGTGAGCAGATTTTCCGCATCACCATCACTGGAGCAAGTTGCAACATCGACAAGATTGAATTTATATGCACCATGAGTACAGGCATAACGGATGTGGAAAGCACGCCACGTGCAACCACCGATGTCATCTACAATCTGGCAGGACAAAAAGTGGATGCCAACTATAAGGGTATTGTCATCAAGAATGGCAAGAAAGTACTCAACAGGTGAGAGTGAAAAACAAGTTCGCTTGGATGAAAATTAAGAAATACGAAAAGGCAGAATTAAAGGATTATATCAGTGTACGCGGATGCAGGGTACATAACCTGAAAAACATTGACGTACAGATTCCACACGACCAGTTTGTGGTCATCACAGGGGTGTCGGGCAGCGGCAAATCGTCGCTTGCCTTCGACACGCTCTATGCCGAAGGACAACGACGGTATGTGGAAAGCCTCTCGACGTATGCACGTCAGTTTTTGGGACGATTGAAAAAGCCCGATTGCGACTTCATCGAGGGTATCTCGCCAGCCATCGCCATCGAACAGAAGGTGAGCAGCCGCAACCCACGTTCGACGGTAGGCACAAGCACCGAGATTTACGACTACCTGCGAATGCTCTTCGCAAGGATTGGACGGACATACTCGCCTGTCAGTGGACAAGAGGTGAAGAAGCACACGACGGATGACATCATCGAGTGTATGCTGGCACACGAAGAGGGCACAAGGTTGATGGTGATGACACCGCTGGTGGTGAGAAGCGGAAGGACGCTGATGGAGCAGCTGGACATCTACTACAAAACGGGCTTCCAACGGGTGGAGAGGAACGGCGAGGTGGAGAGGATAACTGACCTGTTGGCTGCGACTGAGTCGCAGCATACCCAACAACCCCAACCGACCCAACAACCCCAACAAGCCCATTCAACCCATCAACCCCACTCACCCCATCAACCCATCCGCCTCGTAATCGACCGCCTCAAAGTAGCGAAAGAGAAAGCGACCATCAACAGGTTGGTTGACTCTGCCAACACGGCTTTGTATGAGGGAGACGGGCGTTGCATCCTGCGTTTTGAGGATGGAGAAGAGAAAGAGTTTTCCCTCAAATTCGAAGCGGATGGGATGGAGTTTGAAGAGCCAACCGACCAGATGTTTTCATTCAACTCACCTGTAGGAGCTTGTCCTGAATGCGAGGGTTACGGACGGATTATCGGCATCGACGAAAGCCTTGTGGTGCCCGACCCCGACCTCTCGGTGATGGATGGTGCTGTGGCTTGTTGGAAGGGCGAGAAGATGTCGGAGTGGAAAAAGGAGTTTGTACGGAGAGCAGAGAAGTATGAGGACTTTCCTGTCTTCACCCCCTACAATCAACTGACCGAACGGCAGAAGGATGTGCTGTGGCATGGTGTGTATGAAGAAAACGAATGGGGCAACCGTTCCATCTGTATCGACGAGTTTTTCCGAATGTTGAGGGAGAACCAATATAAGATTCAGTATCGCGTGATGTTGGCACGTTACCGAGGAAAGACCACTTGCCCCACTTGTCACGGACGAAGATTGAAGAAAGAGGCGGAATACGTGAAGATTGGCGGCAAGAGCATCACCGACCTTTGCGAATTGCCCATTGATGAACTGAGCGAGTTCTTCCGCACCTTGCAACTGACGGAGCAGGAAAACAAGATAGCCAAACGTTTGCTGACGGAAATCAGAAGCCGATTGCAATTTTTGGTGGACGTAGGGTTAAGCTACCTCACCCTCTCCCGTCTGAGCAATTCATTGTCGGGCGGTGAAAGTCAGCGCATCAATCTCGCCACCAGTTTAGGTTCATCGCTGGTGGGTAGCATGTACATTCTGGATGAACCAAGCATCGGCCTTCATTCTCGCGACACCCAACGACTCATCCACGTATTACGTCAACTGCAACAATTAGGCAACACCGTGGTGGTGGTGGAACATGACGAGGAAATCATGCGAGCAGCCGATTATCTGATTGACATTGGCCCTGATGCAGGAAGATTGGGTGGAGAGATTATGTATGCAGGATGCCCCCCAACCACACCCCTTTTAGAAGACGGGGGACATTCCCATACCATAGATTATCTGACGGGTAAAGAGAAGATTGCCATTCCCGAAACACGTCGCCCTTGGAACAACTACATCTTGGTGAAGAATGCTCGTGCCAACAATCTAAAAGGCATCGATGTGAAGTTCCCGCTCAACGTAATGACTTGTGTCACAGGTGTATCTGGCTCTGGAAAGTCATCGTTGGTGAGGGACATCCTTTATTTGGCCATGAAACGGCATTTGGGCGAAAGTGCCGAGAAGCCAGGACGATTTTCGGGTTTGGAAGGCGACCTCGACATGATTCAGCGAGTGGATTTCGTCAACCAAAACCCCATCGGCACATCGTCACGCTCCAACCCCGTAACCTACATCGGAGCTTGGGATGAAATCCGCAAGCTATTGGCTTCCCAACAGCTGTCCAAACAGATGGGTTACACGCCTGCTTACTTCTCGTTCAACGCCGAAGGTGGCCGTTGCGAGGAATGTAAGGGTGAAGGCACCGTGACGGTGGAGATGCAGTTTATGAACGACCTCGTGTTGGAGTGTGAAGCTTGTCACGGGCGACGTTTCAAGAGCGACATCCTGGAAGTGAGGTATCAAGGGATGAATGCCTACGACATGCTGAACATGACCATCAACCAAGCTGTGGAGTTCTTCACGAAACATAAGCAAAAAGCCATCGTGGAGAAGATGAAGCCGCTGCAAGATGTGGGATTGGGTTACATCAAACTGGGACAACCCTCCTCCACCCTCTCTGGCGGCGAAAACCAGCGCATCAAACTCGCCTTCTACCTGAGTCAGGAACGAGCAGTACCTACCCTCTTCATCTTCGACGAACCCACCACAGGATTGCACTTCCACGACATCAGCAAATTGCTCGATGCCTTCCACGCCCTCATCACCCGTGGACACACCATCCTCATCATCGAGCACAACATGGACATCATCAAGTGTGCCGACCATGTGATTGACCTCGGCCCTGAAGGTGGACAAGCAGGTGGACAAGTGGTGGTGACAGGCACTCCCGAAGAGGTTGCCATACACTCCGAAAGCTATACAGGGCAATTTTTGAAAGAGAAATTGAAAGAATGAGGCCTTCTGTACAAGAAAATACCGCTCAAAATTTTTGCACTTCTTTTTTTTTCGTATCTTTGCCCACGAAACCTATAGAAATGACAGAAACTATAGAGCCTTTCGTACCTAAAAAACTAAAACCATCAAACCTAAAAAACTAATGAACAAAACCTATCTAACCCTCATACTCGTCTTTCTTTGGGCAATGAACACCCATGCACAACGTTTCGACGACTTCTTCGAAGATGCCACCTTGCGAATCGACTACATCTTCGCTGGCAACGTGAATGAACAGCACATCTACCTGCAAGAGCTGAAACGGCAGGAGCGGTGGGCAGGACGAAAAAGCCGACTGGCTGAGAAGTTCCTGAATGGCAACGGACAACTGACGATGAAAGACCACGCCTCTGGACAGGTCATCTATGTGAACACCTTCTCCACACTCTTCCAAGAATGGCTACAATACGACGAAGCCAAGAAGGTGGATAAGGCTTTCGAAACCTCCTACAACGTGCCCTTCCCCAAACAACCTGTAGATGTGACCATCACGTTGACCAACAACCACCAAGCCGTCGTCACAGAAATGACACACACGGTTGACCCCAAAGACATCCTCATCCGTAGGATTGGCGACAACGGCATCCCCTTCCATTATGTGTGGAAAGGACAGAAAGACAATCAGCCACAAACCACCGAACAAGAACCTCGCAGCGGTAAGGGGCGCAACTACATCGCCTCCGAATACGACCCCTTCAAGGGTGTGAACATCACCGACTGCATCGACCTCGCCATCCTTGCTGAAGGCTATACCGAAGCACAGATGGGCAAGTTTTATCACGACTGCCAACGTGCAGCTGATGCCCTCTTTGAGCGTGAGCCTTTCAAATCGCTAAAGAGCCGCTTCAACATTGTGGCCGTAGCTGCACCTTCCTTGGAAGCAGGTCCTACGGTACCTCACAACGGCGTATGGCACACAACCCCTGCAGGTAGCCACTACGACACTTTCTACTCCGACCGCTACTTGATGTCGCAGGACATGCACCGCATCTACGACCTGCTCAGCGGTGTGCCCTTCGAGCACATCATGGTACTGGTCAACAGCGATACCTACGGCGGTGGCGGTATCTACAATCAAGTGACTTTCTCCACCAGCGACCACTCCACTTTCAAAGAAGTGTTCGTGCATGAGTTTGGCCACAGCTACGGAGGTCTTGCCGACGAGTATGCCTACGACGATATGGATTCCGAGTGGTATCCTGCCGACACCGATCCTTGGGAACCCAACATCACCACGTTGAAAGACTTCAATTCGAAGTGGGCAGACATGATGCCCAAGAAACATCCCATCCCCTCACCACTCGACCCCCGAGTGCCCAACTTCCGCCAAGTGAACAAGAACGACCCCAAGGCGATGGAGGCACTCAACAAAGCCACCCAAGTGGTGGGCGTGTTCGAAGGAGCTGGCTATCAAA
>JAEEGL015195501.1_pt1 | contig 11070 bp, 9 predicted proteins | sample 9134231 | NCBI WGS metagenome assembly JAEEGL01 (sample SAMN16246548, study PRJNA631951) | gut metagenome | biome: gut microbiome; feature: rumen; material: fiber-attached | host: Bos | place: Iran: Karaj | collected 2018-10
GGTTACAACGTAATAGTGCCACGTGAATCTGAATTGCTTATAGATGATCGGTTCCATGTGTTAATCCCTAATACAAAGTTATGAAAACAAGGGAATTATCCAAAATATTCGTTATCTTTAAGGATAACACAACTAGTCGCCATTTGCACGGCTCTGCTGGCGGCGCGCTCAAACGGATCGGCTAGGCTGCAAATACCGTGGTGTTTTTCACCACGGAACCCACCGGCGGAAAATGTATTTTTGCAAAAAAGTACGCTTATGAAGAGATTCTTATTGTTTGTGCTTTTGCTGTCTTTCCAGCTAAGCTGGGGACAAAACGTCAAGATTGTGGGAGAGGTCTGTCCCGGCTGCGGCGTGTATGTAAAAGGACGGCACCTTCAGCCTTCCGACCACAAAGCCGGCTGCTGGTGGCTGGCCCGGCAGCAGAAAGCGCAGTCCTCGTCCGAAGACTCCGGTTCCTCCTGGGGGAAGGAGCCGTATTCCGATTCCGGCACTTTTGAGAGCGTGGAAGGAAAGCCGCTTACCAATGACGAGTACTACGAACTCTTAATCAGGACGCACTGCGACTACTGCGGAGCCGAGTTCGGCAATGAGCACAAGAGCGACTGCCTCATCGGTAAGACCTACACCATGTGGCAGAAGACCATGCGCTCCGGGAGGGAATGGGATGCCACCCGTCTGAGGGATAACATCGTTACCCTTATGCTGAGTACCCAATCCGGCAAAGATAAACTCCACGCCATGCGGGGCCAGGCTCCCAGCACCAAGCTGAAGGACTATACCCCCGCGCCGGAAAAACCTGCCGACGCCACCACCCGTGCGTCTCTCATCCCATGCCCGCTGGCCCGGCCCGCCCCGCAATTCTCCGGCATCAACGAGCAGAGCATCGTCTATGAGTCTGTCCAGACCACGGCCGGCATGCACGAATGGGGAGAGATGGCCGATGAAGAGCAGTACCGCCAGTATCCCATCGAATATGACCTGGAGCGTCGGACGCACCTTGACGGGGGCCCCGTCGTTCTGGGAAAACGCTCGCCCGACGGACACATCAAGTGGAACATCATTCATCGGGACGCGAATGGGAAATATGTCAGGCGCCTTTTGTATGATTCGACGGAGTCTCCGGCCGGCGAAGTAGCCCTGAAAGACGTGCGCTTCGAAGGTGAGGGCCGTTTCCTGGTTCAGGAATACGACGGCGGATACAAGAGGTATTATGATGCCAGGACAGATGCTTATATCACCGCCGGCTATAACGTGGGCGTCGCTCCCATGATGGTGAACGGAAAATGTTTCCTGCTTGAGCAGGAGAACAATAAGAAACAGGTGCTGCATGCCGGGACGCGCAATGTGATTTTCGGCGACAAACTGGATTTGTATGATGATGCCATCATTGAGCGGAATCCTTATGGCTGCCGGCTCCTTAACTGGGATTGGAAGGCGCTGAGTATCGACGGTAAGAAATCCTTCAAGGATGTCCAATGCTACAATAGCGACCGTGGCTCCTATTACGTTGTCAAGCTGGATGAAGGCCAGTTTGCCCTGGTGGGCCGGGGCTTCCGCCAGGTGGGCGGTATCTATTCATCGGCCGATGAGGCCATAACAGCCTGGAGTAAACCATAAAGCCATATGAAAAGATTCATTCTGTTCGCAGCCGCTGCGCTGCTGCTTCTTACAGCCTGTAAGGAAAAACGGTATTTTACGACCATGCCCTGCGGTGAGACCTGGCTGGCCCATATCGGATTCGAAGATGAGAGCGCCAGGGACTTTACGGTGGTGGCAGACGTCTTGTATGCGGGAACCGATACCTCGTCGCGCTACAAGATGACCTTCTACCTGCCGGACGGCTGGGACGACTGCTATCCCATCTTCTTGGACCGGTATGTTCCGGGCAAGGGAGATTCCGTTCAGCCCTGGATGGCTTATCAGGGCGCTCCCGTGGCCGAAGCCGCCCTGCAGGAAGGCAATATGATCGTGGTCCTTGTGGCCTATAACGAGCGGACGGCCATCCCGGACATTCTCCTGGCCGAAGAGTTCCTGAAACAGAACGACGCCGACCTTCCCGGAGACAGCAGACAGATCCTCACGTCGGCCTATTTTGATTTTGAATAAACAACACCTACGCTTATGAAACAGATAACTACATTCTTCGTAACACTGATTCTGGCGGTGCTCTCCTTCAGCGCATGTGGCCAGGATGCCTCCCAGACGGTAGACATGGGCCTCAGCGTCAAGTGGGCCGCCGAAGACACGCTCCCGGAAGCCGATATCCCCGACGGATGGAGGCTGCCCACCCTGGCCGAAATCCAAGAACTCAGGGAAAACTGCGTGCAGGGCGCCGAAGAGAAAGACGGGGAGGACTGGATTGTTTTCACCGCGAAAAATGGTAATAGCATCGCCTTCCTCTATCCCATCGGAAGCCGTTCGGCCAGGTCGTTCAGCATCATAGGCTCGGACGGATGCTACGTCAAAGAGATCATTCTGAACCCGCTCCTGAAAGCCGAAGACCGCGATGGCTACTACACATGGGACCAGCTCGGCCGTAACGGCATGGGCGAAAGAAAGTACCCCGTCCGCCTGGTGAAGGAGTAAGGATTACTCAACGGTAACCGTCGCATAGGTCGCGCCGTATCCTGCCCAGTAGCCGTAAGCACCGGTCATATTGCTGGGCGGATTGACGCTGATGGGGAAAAAGCCATAGATTCCCAGGGTAGAAAGGGCGTCAAAGCAGCTCCAATACTGCCAGATAATCTCTTCTACGGCGCAGAACTTAATATGGACGGTCTCTCCGCGCCGGTACAGGGGCAACCTGCGGGTATCGGTAAGGGCAAAGCCGCGGACCACGGAAACGGAGCCGGCCTGGTTTGTTGCAGCCTGGCCGCTCAATACGGACGGCAGGTACATCGTATCATGCCCTTCCACCATCGTGAAAAAGCGGTGATAACCGGAAGGGTCGTCGAAGTAGGCGGTGACAACATACAGCGTGTCCGACTGCTCGGATTTGCTTACTGTCACTTTTTCCAGCGGAACCGGTTCGGGAATCAGTGCGGATGCCTTCGCAACGTGGTTCCCGTACATGACCTTGAGCATATACCGGTGACCGGCAATGCCTTTCATCCCGTCGGTGGTATAAATGAGCGGCGGGAGGTAGCGGCTGTCTTTACGGGCGGTAAGGGTTACTTCTTCTCCGGTGGTCTCGTCCAATACGGTTACATAGGCCTTGTAGTAGAGGTACTGCGCCAGTTCATCTATCTGCTGGACCGTACTGGTCGCCTCTACGGGAGACGTGACCATCACCACCGGCGCACCGCCGGAATCAATCCAGCCCTCCACCACAAGACGGTCCGGATCGCGCGGCAGATGCTCCGTGGTGCAGGCCACGGCGGCTATCAGCATCCATATGGGAAGAAGCCTTTTCATATTCAGAACTTGTAGAAATAGGAAACAGACGGCATCCATCGGAGATACAGCGCCATCGGGGCATAGGAAAAACTGCGCGCATCCTCGCCCATCTTCAGCTGAAGGAACACGTCGTTTTTATAGCCGATGACATTGTAGATGGCAAACGTAAGCCCGTGTCCGCGTCCGTCGGCCGTTTTCCTGAAATAATGGGTTGCCGATACATCCAGCCTGACATAGGGTCTTAAGCGGACGGAATTCTTCGGCGACATCTCGGGAACGAGCGCCCCGCCAACGAGATAAAAGGATTCTGCAGCGGTGTAGGGCGTTCCCGAGGCAAGCACAAGCGCAGAACCGAAGTCCCATCGTCCATGGGTATAATTGACGACGGCATCCAGTTCGTGGATGCGCTCGTGGTTGGAAGGATACGTCTCACCGTTAAAGGTACGGAGAGACCTGGCCAGCGTATAGTTGACCCATCCGGTCAGGTTCCCGGCCTGTTTATGAAGGGTGACGCACAGGCCGAAATTGCGGCCGAACCCCGTAACGAGATACTTGGGCGTAGCATATTCGGGGTCGAGGTAATCCATGAGCGTGCCGGTAAAATCGAGCTGGTTCGTAAGGTGCCTATAGAAGGCCGATGCCGACACGGCATAGCGGTCTGCAAGGAAAGGACGGCTCCAAGAAAGGGAGGCGTGATAAGAGCCCTGCGGGGCGATGTCTTTCCCGGCCAGGTACCAGAACTCGATGGGAAGCCCTATCGATGAGGCTCCCGTCTGGAACAGGTTCTGCCTTCCCAGCCCGCTGATGAGCTCTATTTTTCCGGCATGCCTGGCGTTCCAAAGGAGGCGGAGTTGAGGCAGCAGGGCCGGATAGCACGCCCCGTCGGCCGCATACCACAGGATTCCCTTGAGCGAAGCCGCCAGTTCCAGGTCGGGCGTTATGGGCCAGGTGTATTGCACCCTGGCCGTTGCCTCCAGCGCCATCTGGCTTTCGTCCGTTCCCTCCTGGGCGATATCCTTGTTGCGCACAGAGGTTTGCTGGGGTTGGGAATGATGTCCCTCCAGGCGCAGTTCTCCCAGCCATCGGCCTGCCCGGACCGACGCCGAATAGCCGGCTGTTCCCATCCGGGCGGGCAGCAGGATGTCATAGATGTCGTGCCGGAGATCCAGTTTCAGCTTCAGCCCTGTATAGTACAGCGTCTGGTGCAGGTCTCCCCAGTCCCACTTGTGACGGTGATGTACGGAACCCTTTAGGTTCATCCAGTCAAAATCTACCTTATAGCCGCCTCGGTCACCGCTGATGGCGATGTCGTCGCTGCCCATGGAAAGATCGGCCCATACGCGGTCGCTCGCGGACGGCTCCCAGTACCAGGTAATGTTCCCGTCGGTGAAGCCGTACCGGAAGGAGAAGATGTCCATCCGCAGGAAGGAGCCGTAAAGAAGGTTGATGTAAGAGCGCCGGGCCGATACGTAGAGCGCACTGCGTCGGCCGGTGGGGATGTCCAGGGTGCCCTCGGCCCCGAAAAGGCTGGCCGACAGCTGGCCCCGTACCTTTTGCGGAATATGGTCCGGGAGCTGCATGTCCACGGCGCCGCCTATCCGGTTGGCCCCGGAAACGTAAGGGGAAAAGTCCATCCCCTTGAAATGGCTGGAAATAAAAGTGGAATACAGGCCCAGGATATGTGAGGCGCCGTAAACCGGAACCCCGTCAACGGAGACCAGGGAATGGGCGTTCTCCGTGCCCAGTATGTGCAGGCCGGCATCCAGCTCCATGCCTGTCTGCACGCCTGGCAGCAGTTTCACGAAGCGGATGGGGTCCGGTGAACCGGTGATGGACGGAACTCTTCTGAGAAGTTCCGTGTTGACATGCGTCGGCTTGTCAACGCTGATCTCCAGGAGCGAAGTGCGCCGTTCGGCCATCACCACCGTGCTGTCCAGCTTGGCCTGGACAAGCGTGGAATCCGGCGACTGGGCCTGGAGAAGCAATATGAGAAATAGCAGCCTCATTATTTGATGATATGAGGCATCAGGTCTTTCCAGGCCTGGTAGAAGGACATCATGAAGGAGAGGGACAGGTAGTCGGCCTCCAGCTGGACACGGGTTCCGTTGTTGGCCCGGATGACAGTTGCCCAGGTCCAGTAGTCATCGTAGCGGCTCAGGATATGCTCCGGTTCCAGGGTGAAGCTGCCGCGTGGCGTGGAAAGGTCTCCTTCGTAGGAAACCTTTATGTGTATGTCCGAAGCGGCTTTTTCCACGAGGGGCGCGGCCTCGTCTTCTGCCGTCACATCCGTCAGCTCCCGGAGCGTTTCCCACAGGCTGCTGAAGGCGATATCGCCCCGCATGCTGATCCCTTCCGGCAGGTCCAGCGCTATTCCGATGCATTCCAGGGGACCGTTGGCCTTCAGCGTCGCCAGCGTCACGTCTTCCGATGAGAATACCAAATCGGCATGGATTTCCCGGCTGTCGGCGATGAGCGGGTTGGCATAGAACCTGATTCCCGTGGACTCTCCGCGATAGGCGTCTCCGTCCTTGGAAAACACGCCGACGACCTTATCGGCCCTGTAGACCGTTATCTCTGCTTTGTTTTCTCCGCGCCGGATATGCACCTCGCAGGGAACGCCGTCGGTGGTAAAGGGAATCACATCCTCGTCTTCGGACATGAGAATGGCCAGATAAGCTGCGTCCAGCGTACGCATTTCCTCCTTCCGGACGTCGGGGTCCAGATGGGCCTGGCATACCTGCAGGCAGTTGTTCCATTGGGCGTTCTGCCAGCTGGCATCATCCTTATCCGGCACAGCACCCCCGGACGCCTTGCCGCAGGAGAATAAGACCGGCAGGGCGAAGAGCAGGAGGATGGGTCGGAGGAATTTCATGTCAGAACAGTTTCCCCAGTATGCGGAGGGGTTGTTTGAAGAATTTTAACCAGAAAGGGAAGGCCCTGATGTGCTCGGCTGTAAGCTCATAGCACTTGTCAAAGTCGTCTTCTATGAGCGATTTCATCTGCAGGGCAACGCCTTCGTCATAGAAGTAGAGGTTGTTTTCAAAATTGTAAAAGAAGGAGAGGGCGTCCATATTCACGGATCCCGTCGCACAGAGATAATCGTCCATGACGAATACCTTGCTGTGGTCATATAAGTCGGGTCTGATGTAGAGATGGACGCCGGCCTTAACCAGGTCTTCGTACAGCACCCTTTCAAAGGGCTGCTCGATACGGGATGCCATGTCCTTGTTCCAGGGGGTCATCAGGCGGACATCCACGCCTCTGCGCGCGGCGGCAATGAGGGCCTCGGCCAGCTCCCGGGGCGGCTTCAAATAAGGTGTCTTGGCCCAGAAATACTCCTTGGCATTTTCGAGAGCCCACACGTAGGCTTTGAGGTTGAGCCGGGTTTTCTCCGAGGGATTCTCACCCACGGACTGGATGATGACACCGCCGTCATAGGGTTCCGGTACCGGGATGCTGTAATCCGGGGCTTCACCCCCATGGCTCTCCCATGTCCTGGCAAAGACTTGCTCCAGTTGGGTCACAATCGGGCCGCGGAGGCGCACCATGAAATCTTCCCAGTTGTAGAAGCTGCTGTAGGAGATATTCATCCCGCCGGCATAGCACAGCTTATGGTCCAGCAGCAGGAGTTTCTGATGAACCCGGCGTCTGAGCGGAAAAAGCGGGCGATGCTTCACCTGCACCCCGCATCGTTTCATATGATTAAGATAGGCCGCCTTGGAGGCGAGGTCATCACCCATGAACCGGACATCCAGACCATCCAGGGCTTTGAGCCTTAGGGCGGTGCGGATGGTGTTGCCCACGTAATCGGTGTCAAAGATGAAGTACTCCGCGTGAATGGACTCCTCGGCGGCCATCAAATCATCTTGCATGCGCAGGAACAGTTCCGTTCCCGGCTGCATCAGTTCTACAAGATTTCCCTCTGTCGGTTCCCTTTCCGGCAGCGTTGCAAGCATATTGGCAAGCGGAATGTATTCTCCCCTTATCTGTGAATAAGCAGTGACGGGGAAGAACAGAACTGCCAGGGAAAGGAAGATCCGTCTCAAATCTTAAACCGTCAGCTTATTTCTTCTTGGCTGCGGGTTTCTTCTTGGCAGCGGGTTTGCCCTTGACGGCTTTGCTCTTGGGAGCGAAAAGGTCGTCGAGCTTGTAAGTGAAGCCGATGTTGATGGAAAGGACGGAGAGGTTGAACTTCGCATCCTGCATCTTCGTGCTGAGGCCGTACATGAAGTTGATGCTGGGCTCAACGGCGAAATTCTTGGACAGGAAGAGGCTGTAACCGGCGTTGATTTCGGCGCCGATGGTGGTTCCGGTGCTGGTTCCGCCACCGTTTCCGTTTGCTTTATTCTTCATGCTGAGCGAACCGAATACAAGGTTGGCACCGCCGTAGAAACCGGAGGAAATGTATTTGCGGACGCCGGCGCTGACATTGAAGAGACCGGCTCCGGTACCATCTGAGGAAACGTTCTGGTAGCCGATACCGGCCATCAGGGCGAGGTCGTCAGCGATGGCATAACCTCCGCGTGCCTGGAAACCGAGGAGGGAGGTGGAACTCGATTCCCCGCCTTCCGGTTTAAGGTTGATACTGTTGAAGCCGATGTTGGTGGCTGCAGGGTTCGCGAAGATGGAACCTTTTTCGATGGTCTGGGCGGATGCGGCCAGAACGAGCATGCATCCGGTGAGGGTTAGGATTAATTTTTTCATAGTGTTATTGGATTAGTTGTTGTAAATATAGTGATTATTTGTTAGATAGCAAGAAAATTGATGTGTCGTGGCCGGCATGTGGTGGATTCCACTACGATGACCGCCACTCTCCGGGCGTCATTCCCACGTATTTCTTGAAACTCCGGAAAAAGCTTTTTTCATTGGCAAACCCCGCTTCTGCGGCAATCTCCGAGAGGGACCTCTCCGGATGGGCGCGCATCTGCTCCTGGGCATAGCGGATGCGCCAGCCGGACAGATACTCCGGGAAGCCGGTACCCGTCTGGGAGTTGATGCACACCGAGACATAGGTGCTGTTGGTGCCCAGCTCGTGGGCCAGGTCGGCCAGGTGCAGGTCTCCTTTCCGGTAGAGTTCCTTTTCCTGCATCAGGGCGTCGATGCGCTCCATCATGCCGGCCGGTGCTTTTTCTCCAGGCAGGGCCGGACTCTTCTTCCGCCGGTAATACAGCAGGGCTCCTCCGCAGGCCAGGACCAGGAGGATCAGCGCAGGCAGGCCGATAGGAAGCGTTTTCCCTTCCACGGCCGAAAGCTTATAGACAGCGGCTATGGGTTCGTAGTTGGATATCCCATGTCCGCCGCAGAGGACGATGCTTCCGTCCGGAAGCAGTAAGTCGTCGGGGGCTCCCGGGATTCCTTCCAGCGCAGCCGGGGTGCGATACATCGTCAGCTGTGCCGGTTGTACATCGTAGCGGACGGCAGCCAGTACGATGTGGCTGCTCTCGTCCACTCCCGTCAGCCAGGCTGTTTTGGCGGCGCGCTGGACCATGGGGTAGGATAAATACCGGATTTTGCCTCCCGGCCCTTCGGCAGGAATGGGCTGCGAGGTCTCCAGCAGGGAGAAAAGCTCTCCCACCACCTTCAGCAGGGCCGATGTCCCGCTGCTGTCTTTCGCGTGGATCAGATAGGAGAACAGCCCCGTTGAGGCATCGCCCGTGAAGCAGTCCTGGGCCTGGGGGCTGCCGTTGTCCTTGTAAACAGGCCGCCACTGCGCCAGGATCGGCACGTCGAAGGGCTCCCCCCGCAGGCGGTCTGCCCGCGTGTTCACCACCGGACCGTGATTCCCCAGATAGCCGAAGATGACGGCATTGTTCACGTCCGTCCTCAGGATATAGGGATGGGCGCGATCCATGCTGACCGGCGCCAGCCCCGTCGCCGAGTACTCTTCCGTGGCGTCATCGGCCCACCAGTTGCCGCTTACGACAATGCGTCCGCCGCCCATTTCCAGGGCCGATGCCTTGGCACGTTTCCGCTCCAGGATGGGCAGCGGAACAAAGCGCCCGTCTCCTGGGGAATAGGCTTCCACGCCCCAGCTCTGGCCGATGCCGAAGCTTTCCGCATAGCCGCCTCCCACCACCAGGCGTCCGTCCTGCAGGACCACGCTGAAGGGATTGTCGTGCGGGTAGAGCATCGGAATCGCGGTCCATCGGCCCTCCCGGAAGATATCGGCCTCCTGCACGGGGACGAAGCCCGTGGTGTGGCCACCCGCCGCTATGAAGCCGTCTCCCAGCGGCGCAAGCACGTGCCCGCTTCTGGGAGAGGGGAGGTCCGGCAGCCGTTCGGCCCTCAGCGGCAGGAACGTTACCCCGTTATACTGCACCGCCTTCTCCCCGCCCGTACAGGCGAGGAGGAGGAAGGCGAGCGGTATCAGAAGGCAGCGCTTCATGTCGTAAATATACGAATTAATCGGCAGATACGATATAAGGATAGTCATTCTTGTCCGAGTCGGTATTGTCCTTTACGGAATACCCTTCGGGGATGGTGATCTTGCTCCGGCCCAGTTTTCCGGCTGTGGTGGCGGGGTTGAAGGCAAATTTGCCGCCGTAAATGGTAACGGGACTCTGGTTGTAGTAGGCATCCGGATTGGAGTCGAAGTGGGTGCCGAACTTACCGCCGTAGATGATGACGGAGCCGTTTTTGCCGTAGGTGCTGAAGCCGACGTATTCTCCGCTCTTCACGATATAATGATGCCCGTCGGTATAGACGCCCTGCTCACCGCTGCCCACTTTGAGGTTGTCCAGGATCACCGTTCCGGCGTATTCCGCACCCCAGCCGACATTGCCGTCCAGCAGGTTGGTGATGGTGCCGTTGCAAAGCAGGACCAGCCGTCCGGGGGTGTCGTTCCTCATATGGATATTGTAGACTTTGTGCCCGTTTAAATCAATGATTCCGCTCTGGCGGGTGACGACCTGTGTTCCGTACGTTATGTCGTTGTCCAGGATCCAGCAGGGAATCCCGGATGTGCAGTTGTTGAATGCATCCAGACTGTTTACCTCCACGAAGCGGTCGGGGACCGTAATGTCTATACTGCTGGTGAATCCTCCGTCCACGGTTTGGGCTGTAATGGTAGCCGCCCCATCCCTTAGGGCCGTTACTAGACCGTTTTCATCGACGGTGGCGACTTCCGTGTTGGAACTGCTCCAGGTGACACGGTTGTCTACGGCGTCGTCGGGAATCACTTTCGCACGGAGCTGGACGTATTCTTCCGGGAGCATCGGTTCCACTTCCGTGTTAAGGATAAGAACCCCGCTCGCGTGCGGACGGTCGCCGTAGACGGCACGGACGGAGCAGCCGATGTAACGATCCCAGCCCGCGACCTTCGACCAGCTTTCGGAGACTCTGAAACAATAAGCGGAATACGGCGGAAGCCCTTCTGAATAAAGCGAAGAAGACCAGTAGTATCCCTGTGACTCCCTATCATAATTGCGATCGGAAGACACCATATAGCCAGCCAGCGGAAGATGGATGGACGCTCCGTTAATCTTGCTGGTTACTTTTGCCACCTTGACGCCATAGAGCTCCGTGAAATCCAGTGAGCAGTTTTCCACCAGTTCGGCCCAGTCGGCCTGGGAGGGCATACGCCACTTTTCTCCGTACTTTGCGGCATAACTTTGTACGGCAGCATCGTCCTCCGGATCCAGAATAAACTTCCCGTCGGGCGCCCCTTCTCCA
>JAEEGL016659503.1_pt1 | contig 11070 bp, 7 predicted proteins | sample 9134231 | NCBI WGS metagenome assembly JAEEGL01 (sample SAMN16246548, study PRJNA631951) | gut metagenome | biome: gut microbiome; feature: rumen; material: fiber-attached | host: Bos | place: Iran: Karaj | collected 2018-10
CCAGGATCAAACTCTCAATAAAAGTTTAATCTCAGCCAGATATGAGAGCTAATCGTGAAACGATTTGCTCCACTGGCTATATCCATAATCTACTGATTAAGGTTGTTTTCATTCTCTGAAATTTCTATGCCGGTTTCGAGTTCCGGCTTATATAGGAATTTTCAGGGATGCATTAGTATTGAATTATCAAGGAACTTTTTTGCTGTGCCTCACGCGACAGCTTGTTTAATTTACCACAGCAAAATATATAAGTCAACAACTTTTTTAAAATTTTTTCAATGAATTTTTAAAATAAAAAACGCACACATCCGAAGCGCTTTTCAAACGCATTGAATGTGTGCGATTAATCACAAAAAGAATTAGGACGCAAGATAGTTTTCTACTTCCCTGTCAATGGATGAAGCTGCCTCCTGAGCAGAGATCTTGCCATCAAAATACTGATTGGCATATTCCGAAACAATTCTCTCGATCTTGTAATCCGAAAAAGCATACTTCTTACAGGAGTTGATGTGATCAACGATATATACTATACCGCTGTCATCAATCAATTCAACATTATATATCACACCGTCTCGGTCATATGAAGGAGTGATTATACCGGCTGAAGCAGGATCGCGATTTGCTTTCCAGTTAATGAAACCTGTAACAGTAACCGGGATACCAGTACGGATAGAATTCTGATAATCCATTCCAAGATAGTATTTAACAAAATCCCAGCACTCATCTGTGTACGCTCTGTCAGCTACAATCATATAACTTCTTGAAGCTTCAATAACTCCGCTTCCTCCTTTAAGGCCAGGGAATCCAAGATCAACATATCCGCCTCTACAATACATTGTAGAATACATATTCATATCACCGAGATTTTTACATATAACATCACCAAGATGATAAAGACCAACGCCATCAGAATACTGAATCTCAGAAGACTCGATAAAATCCTCGGGAAGCGTGTTCATAAACTCAAGATACTTAACAAAAGAATCGGAATCAAAAGTGGAAGAACCGGACTTATAATCAACAAATTCTGATCCGTTATATTTCAAATATCTATTTAAGAAATCTTCTTTAGTATCAAGATCAAATAAGACATATGACGGATTTGAAGCAGTATAAGAAAGAAAATCGTCAGCGCCCCACTTGGTTCCCTCGGAAAATTCATCTGTGCTTCCAACAACAGTATGATATTCAAAAGAAGGAACTACCGCATAAATTGCTTTGCCGGAATAAAAGAGATCAGCGGAAAGATTTGTAAAATTTACAGACTGCAAAGCTTCATCTTTTTTGATCACCCCGGAAAGATCAAGAATAATTTTATCGCTTGCCAATTTATCATTATAAGCCTGATCGCACCCGGTGGAATTCAGAATGATGTCAGGCCTGAATCCATTATCCAGATCGGTCTTGAGAAGATACCATCCCTCAACAGGGTCATTGGAGGTACTTCTGTCACTATAATCATATACAGCAATCTTAAATCCATTGCCTTCAAGATTATACTTGATTACATCATTTTTTAATTCATCATCAAGTTCTGTACAGGCCAGGACTATAGGCTTAGATCCGCTATAGCTATCTTTATTTCTTATAAAGCAGCATAAGACATTTTTAAAGTCATAGTTTCTGTAAACAGCGGAAAACGAATCGGAATCCAAAACATTAACCGTATCAAAACCCGAAGAGAACAATCCGGAATTAAGAAAATCAAAATATTTGGATGCATACTCTCCTTTCTCATCAAGCAAGGATATACCGGAAGCAGTAATCTTATAACTTCTTCCGTCATAGCCGGAAAATGAGGAGGAACTTTCTAAGTAAGAATATGAATTATCAGTTTCTGTCTTCTCAATGGATATGCACTCACCATCAGAATTCCAATTCACAAAATAAAAGCTGTTGACAGAATAATAACTGTCTAGAATCGAAGAATATACCGTGTAAAAAAGCTGACAAACAGCAGAAAAATCACCAGATTCATCAAACCTAAAATCATTATAAGAAACCTTAGTTTCATAAGAATCGGAGTTGTAGTTAATATATAAATCATCACATAAATCGGATAGTACAAGTCCTTCTTCGGACATATAAATAGGCTTTTCAAGTTCAGAAGATATAACAGAATCACCATTCTTATCGAGCTTAAAATAATAAAATCTATAAGCAGATACGGAACGATCATATGATGACAAAAGATATTCATAGCCATCCGGGATACATGCAGACCCGGAAACAATAAAATCTCCGCGTATCATTGAAGTATCAATTATAACGGAATCAAATTTACCCTCATATAAAACACTATTATCAGAAGTCTCGGTACCAGTAGAAAGAGAAGCCTTACCACAGCCGCAAACAGTAAACAACAACAAAGAAATCAAGAAAACAATCAATAGTTTTTTATTCATCTCATCACCTAAACAAAGAAAATAAATATGCCGGAGAAAAATATTTCTCCGGCATAAAATATCAATTTAAATTAGATTGTAAAATAGAAATCTCCAACTATCTTATAATTTCTACTTACATAAGAGCCTACCTGAGAATAAGAGTTTCTGTCACCATTTCCTTCGGATGCCTGACTTATGCTGTTAGCTTCATTTACATTAGTATCAAATACAATTCTGTAAATCGTTCCGGAATCCAAATTATCTTTTTTAATGTTAATAAACTCAAGGTTTGCATGAGAATTATTCTGATCAGGATGATTCTCAACATAGTTGCCTACATCATAAGATCTACCATCCTCAAGTCTAACCTCATCATAGTAAACACCGTCAATGGTCATAGGACCTTCTGCCCAAGCCTGATCGTTATATCTGACAGCATTATCTACTCTAACCCAGTTATGACCATCCCACTTCTCACAGTAGAAATCAATTCTGGAGTTATTCAATCCAGCACCGTCAAAGTATACTCCAAAAGCCTGCTCACCTGAACCAGTAAGAGTCAAAGGATGATCAAAATCATACTTACCATTTTTGAAGTTAGCGGAATCAACTCCTCCCCAATTAGGATCATAGAAGTAAGGAGTAACCGCACAGATCTTACCGCCTTCCTGAATATTAATCTTCTTAACACCATCTATATAAACATCGAAGTTATATACGATTTCATAAGAGGTATTAAATTTAAATATTGCAGACTGAGAAGATCTGACTCTCTGAGCAATATAGTCACTGGTAATCAAGCTGTACTCAGAGAAATTTGCAAGAACAAATCTCTGGAATGAACCAACGCCTAAACCGGTTGAAGGGTCAATAGGTCTGTACTCGATTACAGTACAATATTTAATGCGAGAATTATTACCTGTAATCTGAGAATTAGAGGTAAAATGACCTGCTACTCTGATCTGGTCTACAAGATCAGTAAGGAAATCTCCGTCAAAATCAGCGATCATACATGCAGGAACTCCTCTTCTAAATCCGCCACCTACATTATGAACATGATTGTTATTGCCTTCACCAATCCAAATAATATCGTAGAAAGCTTCTCCATTATCGCCATAAGAAAGATTTCTGGAATCATGGAATCTTGCTTTATTATTGGAAGTAACGGATACACCTAAATGTTCTGCAGTAGCTGAAAGTGAACCGGAATGATCAGCAACAACCAATACACCGAGATCATAATCAATATCATTAGCCAAAACAACATGAATACTGGGATTAGGTCCGGTTCCTATGGTATATGAGGAAACATCGGCAGACTTGTCTACATAGTTAGTACCATCCCATCCCATAAACTTAACAACAAGATGAGTAGGATCGATATAAGTCCAAGGACTAGCATCCCATCCGTTCTTTCCGGGTTCCAGAGCAACAGAATCAACTATAGCAAGTTCCTGCTGCCAGTTCGTAGGATCAAGTAAAATTACATTATCATATGTTGATCCTGCAGCACCGGTATCACCGGTTGTAGGGCTCCAAAAATGTCTGGAGTTAGCATCACTAAGATCTTCAAGATCATAAGAAGTGAACTCACAAGCCTGAACTTTTCTGATTCTAACACTCATTGACTTTGTATCACTGCCACCGGCATTGCTGCAGGTGAAAGTATAAGTATCGTCATGATCAGCACTATCATCAGAACTTACAACACATTTCCAGCTGTTGGTTCCGGAAACTCTATCAAAAGTCATACTTGTATTGGGAGTTCCACTAACAGTAGGGGGATTGAATACAAGTGTATCAGCATCACAGTTATCTACAAAAACGTAGAAAGTATACTTGGTTGAATCAGTATTCTGACCGGGTTCAAGAGTAACATGAGCTCCACCGTCATTAGAAACCAATGAAAAACGAATAATAGGTGCACCAAGAACAGAGGTGCCACTAGAAGAGATGAAATCATGGCTTCTTGAAGTGGTATCAGTTACGGAATGATAAGTTCTTTCATTTACATTGAAATCGATGGAAATCTTAACGTTTCTATCTGATCCGAATGTTGATACAAACTTAACTCCGGTAACGTTTGATGCAAGAATCTTATGGTCAGCCAAAACCGTACCATAAGAAGGATCCGAGGGATCCGTAACATCCGTTGCAGTATAAACAAGATTAGTACCTGACTGTTCTACAACAATCTGAACCTTCTTGTCGCTATCGGGATGAATAATTGTTAATGTGGTAGATTCGCCATCGATAAATCCGCCAGAACCATCAGGATTAACATCAGTTGCATCAACAATCCAATCACAGATCAGATTAGAAGCAACCTGAGCTTCTTCTTGAACATTAACCTCCGCCGAACCTCTGGTATAACTTCTGGAACTAACATACATAGCACCACCAACAGCAGTGCCTACAACAGCCAATATAGCCATCGATATGATAAGTTCAACCAGAGAGAGACCAGCTGCGCCAATTCCTCTAAATTTCTTCATCATAAGCTCCTTTTATAAAAAATTTAATGAAGATTATGTCAACCCCCAAAAAACATCTTGCTACAAAACTAAAATATCAAAAAAACATGAAACATGCAAATATTTTTACGAAAAAACAATACTATCGTATCATTTTATAAGATTATGCCTTTACCACTTCCACTCTTCCAGTGAAAAGATCTATATTCACATCTACAGTCCTGTTACCATTGGTAATCTCAAACTGAGTTATACGATCACCGGTAGTTTTAACACTACCATTTCTGGAAAAATATATATTAAGAGCAGCACCCGCCGTTAAAACTCCCGTACTCCCGTCTTCCTTAGTATAATTAACAATAACTCCGGGATGACCAACAGCAACCGGATCACTGTAGGGAGCTCCATCAATGTACATTCTTACATAAACGTAATCACCTGCAAGCTGATAAATCTCAAGATAGCCTGACTGTTTGCCCATTACAAGACTTCTTGTTTGCTCAAGAGCAGATCCAATCTTCTCAGCACAAGCATTTACATGTTTGTTAGTGGCAACCTGAGTTGACAACACAACAATTCCACCAATGAGTGCCATGATTGCAAGAACAATAATGATCTCGATCAAAGATATTCCCTTGTTATCATTTTTGAAATCTCTGCTGTTCATAAATATACCTTTAATTATTCTTCCAATTTACGTAGTAGAACAACTGAAACATATTCCAGAAAGTGGTTGTATCCGAACTCGTTCCATTATCCCAATCGATAGGAGGAAACTGAACCGCAAGATCCGTGGAAATAATGGATGTGAAACCATTTTGAACACAAACTACACAAACATTCTTAAAGAGAAGTCTGCACTTTTCAGGTTCAGCAAGATTGCCGGTTGCAGGATTTGTAACATCAAGAGTAACAAACTCTTTATAGTTATTATCACGCTTGGCATCAGCATCTGCACCGCCCTGATTTAACTGACCATAAACAACGACATAATAAACTGCATGTTCAGGATCGGCATCACCTGCAAAATAATCAGGATGAAACTCAAGAATCTTATCAATAAAATCTGTGGCATTATCATAATGCTGATAAGGAACACCCGAAATAGTATTATCATTACAATAAATATGATCAATCGGTATTCCATCCGTCGAATCAGGACCCGAAGAAGTGAGATTATGAATAATATTCTTGATTAACATAGAATCTGAAGGAATGGTCCCTCCAGTTCCATTTGTAATAGTATCCGTTTCACCGTAACACTTGACAAGAAGGTCCTTAAGCTCTAAATCAAAATTATCATAGAAATCTTGTCTTCTGTCATCAGAGTTAGCAAGAGAATAATATCTGCTGTTGGTCATTCTGTAAGCATGATCCATAGCCTCTGAAACAGGGATAATAAGATTACACTGCATTCTCTCGAGATATACCTCGCCACTATAGAAAACAACCTTGGTTTTGAGCTCATTCTTCTTCATTCTGTAATTGACACCGGCCATATACAGAATTACTGTAGCAAGTATACTTACAAAAAGAAGTACAATGATGCTTACTATAAGAGCACTTCCACTGTTATTCAATTTCCTATAGTTCTTATTTTTCATAATAATCACCAATTAACAAACTCTGCGGTAACTCTCTCTATCTCTCTTGAAGTATTATGATCATATACTACAATCGTAATCGTATATCTAGCCCCATAATATGTTATCATTGAAACTCCGTCATACTTCTCACTCCAAATAGGGAACGAAGCTTGATCTTCAAGAATAACAGATTCATCCATACTGTAGAAAGTCTTACTGTAATTCTCGGTTGCAAGAGGCTGAGTAAGGCTTCTGTCAGTCAAGTTATCAGGATTGACATGAATCACATAGGTTCTGTTATAGCAATCGGATCCTTCATTAATGGTAGGGTAAGAAGCCGAAGCCAATTCTGTACAAGTAGCCGAATTCCAAAGCAGATTATGATATAGATTAGTCGGGAATGAAGCAGTACTTGTTATATCTACTTCGCATTCATACTTATCATCCTCTAAACTTTCCACATCCGTATCAATATATCTGATATTAGTATCATCATATTGCTTGAATAAATAAAAGTCTAATCTTCCGGAATCCACTGAGCCGTTAATCAAATAAGCGGCAGGTAAATTATTTTCAAGAATAAAATGATCGCGAAAATTGGATGTGTCATCAGAAGTTCCGGATGTTCCATCAAGGCCATTAGTCGCTTTATATGCAGGATAATAATAGAAAAATACCGATGATGCATTCTCACCTGTTAAAAGCTCACGAGTAAAATTACCCGTTCCATCTGTAGGATCAGGATCTACAGGAACAGCTGCACTGGAACTAATAGTATACGTAGTGCCGCCCACAGAAGCTGATCCGGAAAGGCTAATGGTTGTAGGATGTGAGCCTTCATCTCCGTATCCATCGTAATAATACTCTACTTTTACATTGGTTCCGGTGGAGTCACATGTAACTGTAATTCTCCTCTCAATAAAAACCTTCTTAATATCAAGGCTAGGAATAAGTACAGACTGAGCCAAAGACTCTATCTGAGCATCAGTTAAACCTGTTGGAGTAGCCGTAGCGTTATCAAGCACTTCTTGTTTGATTCTGTCAAAAATTAACCCTTCAGCAATATCATCCTGTGCTTGAAGTTCAGTTCCGTAAATAAAGTTGGCAGTAATACCGGACCTCATAGTATGAACAACTGAGAAATCCGTAACAGAATTACCTGCAGGTGTCAAAGTGACCTCAACATCATAAGACCTTCTATTTGGATTGCCTGCATCAACGGCGTCGTTCAGATCTGACCTATCATAATTCTGAGGTTTAACACCTGAAAATGTAAAAGTACTTCCAGAAATAGTAGGCGTAGGAACATCAAAACTGTTATTGTCACTTAATATAGATCCATCCGAGAGGGCAGTAATAATATCATCATAATTGGTATTTGCCGCCTTACACTTCTCTATAATAGCCTGAGATATACCAGTAGCCTGAAGGGTTTGCTGGGACCTAAAATTATATCCGGTCGAATATACAAAGGCATAAAGCATAGGAACAATAGCTGCCGCAAAAATTGCCATAGCAACCAATAGTTCTACAAGAGTCATACCTTTTTGATTGATTTTAAGTCCCATCTTCTTCATAAGAATAACCTCAATAAATTATCAGTTTTCTTCAGCGTCTGCTTCCTCTTCAGTAACTGTAGAAATATCTGCACCGTTTACGCCGAAAAGATTTTCAAGTCCGGTATCATATGATGCTACAGGAGGCTCCTGGTAATCAAGATGTGCACCGGAAATATAATAGAATGATAAATTACAATTTCCTTCAATAAATCCTGTTTCAGAGATCTTATACTTCATCTTCTCGATTCCGAGATTATAGTAACCTGTAGCTATCTCACGAACCATTCCCTTCAGTCCTTCATAAGAAACAGCGCCCTGATATCCGACATTAAATCTTCTAAAAGCTATCTCACTGTCAAGTCCTTCAATATGAGCTGCAGAAACAGTCTCCGCAGGAATTGTCTTAACAACTTCATTAGCTGCAAAAACAATCTTCTCAAGAGTCAATGACTCATCAGAACCGTCATAGAGATTATATGCTTCATAAATACCATCTTCGAATCTGGCATCACCGCTGTATTCGTCAAGAATATCACCGATTTCAGCAGTCATCTTCTCTGTATCTTTCTTATTCTGTTCCTCGGTGAGGTAGTAAGTTTCAAGTGTAGCAATTTTGGTCCTAAGATTAGAATTCTCGGTATTCAAAGCAGCAGCTCTGTCTTCGAATTTCTTGTATCCAAGGAAATAAGCAAGACCGATAAAAACTATTACAAGCAGAACCGCAGTATAAAACTTTGATTTATCATCAATCTTAACATTCTTCATGATCAATTACCCTCCCCACTGCTAGCTGACTCTACATTATTAGGAATCTCAACCTTCTCAGCCGGAGCATAAACACAACTGATCTTGAAGGATACATACTGTCTTACATAATATTTCTTGCCGGTTTCAGCATCGATTCTGAGATAATAGTTTCCAATGAGTTTAACACTGAGAGCCGATGCATCCGCATCCTCATCGCCCTCGATAACAAGGATAACTTCTTCTTCCTCATCCTCGCCATCTTTATCTTCATCTTTTTCTTCATCATCTACTTTATCGTTTTTCTTATCTTCTGCTTCTCCGGTCTCATCAATAACAGTAAAGCCCTGAGCACTGAGCATCTCAAGCTGCTCATCAGAAAGCTTGCTTTCCTTCTCTTCGATTGAATCGATAGAAACTCCTACCACAGAATCAAAGTCTCTCAAAGTCTCGATTATACCTATAGCTGTATTTCTGTCAAGAACTTCAACGCTCATAGTGAAAGTTTCATCGTCAGATGAAAACTCTGAAATAGTCATATTAGTAGGCATCTTTTCCTCGAGTTCTTCAAGGAAATCTGCAATGTTATCAGAAGCTCTCTGAGTAGACGCTTCACCCTCACAAATACCTCTGTATAACTCAAGAACAGAAGCATACTCATTGTAGATTCTCTCAGATTCAAGATATCTTGCCTCAGTAGCCTTAAGTTCCTGATTATCCTTATTAGCTTTGTCATAATCAAAGTATCCCTTAACAACAAGAGCCAGGATAACAACAGCACCGAGAATAACAACATAAGGAATAAGCTTTCCGTAATTAGTAGCATTCTTTGCCTTGTTGGCTTTCGCTCTGGAGAAGAAGCCAACAGGAGCATAAATAGCACCGATGGAAGCTACATAATTGTAAAGGTCGGCATTGTCACCAAGAACCGAATATGATACATTCTCAAGCTTTCTAAGAACGCTAACCTTAAGTCCGAGTTCATTGGAAAGCAGATGTGAAATACCGTTTATAGCACCGCCAGCGCCACAGATATAGCAAAGATCAAGAGGATTTGAGGAATTGGTGGAATTGTAGTAGTTGATAACTCTCTGAATTCCCTTTACAAGATCCTCAAGGCTATCGGTAACAGCCTGACGGGCATTGGTCATAGCCTGTCCTTCGGAAGGCTCCGGCATATCTTCACTGTCAGTAATAGCAGTTGCTTCGTTAAGAGTCTTTCTGATGCAGGCTCTCTTCATAGCAATATTACGGGCATCAAATTCGCTTACAGCCTGAAATGCGGGCTGATGCATGATTTCCTTAATAGCAGGAAGGAAACCGAATCCGATGTTTCTCTGGAGAAGAAGGCTCTCATTCTTAATAACGAGAACAGAGGTAGAGTTCTCTTCTATCTTAAGAACCATTTTACACTGAGTTTTATTTTCACTCTTTAATACCTGATATACGGAGTTTGCAACGTTATCGACCTGTACAAGAACAAGTCCGCATGATGCTGCAAGCTGTTTATAGCTCTCAACGAGATTGTTCTCGGCAGCCATAATGGAAACACGAAGTTTTCCGGCATCTTTACCCTCGTCGATAGTTCCCAATACAGTATAAGCGACCTGATAATTATCCAGGTCGATAGGAAAATAGTCAGACAGGTTAGTCTGGATCATTGAATCGAGCTGTGCTGCTTTCATCTGAGGAAGCTGCTGCTCACGAGTTACTATCTTGGTTGAGGAGATAGTAAAAATAACATTCTTGGTTCCCTTAATCCTGTTAGAAACCAAAGCGGTTCTGATGGCATTAGCCACAGCGTCAGGGTTGATGAGATAACCATCATTGATGGAGTTCTCAGGAGTGTTGCAGACTACATGATAGTATACCCTGGGATTTGTTGTCTTGTAGTCCATCTGGACGATACGGATCGTCGTGTTACTGAGCTCAATGCTTAGAATCTTGGAAGCCATATCCTACCCTCTTTAAAAAAATTATTATATGAACAGATAACTATTATCTGTTACATGCGAGAATTAAAACCCTATATTAATATAAGAAGCCATCAAACTTTCCAAATATCCGACATAGGCGGAAATCATCTGTTCTCCGGCATAAACTGCAATAATTATACCTGCGGATAAATAAGGACCCATAGCCAGCACATGAGATTCTCCGCTTATCTTCATGCGTGCGATATGAATAACAGAACCCAACAAACAACCAAGGAAAAAGGCCAGGATAACCAATTTCCATCCAAGCAGAAGACCTGCGGCCCCCATAAGCTTGACGTCACCGCCTCCGATGCCTCTTCCCTTGGTCGCATAGTAGATCAATA
>JAEEGL011950401.1_pt1 | contig 11069 bp, 11 predicted proteins | sample 9134231 | NCBI WGS metagenome assembly JAEEGL01 (sample SAMN16246548, study PRJNA631951) | gut metagenome | biome: gut microbiome; feature: rumen; material: fiber-attached | host: Bos | place: Iran: Karaj | collected 2018-10
AATGTCCATGAGAGTATTCCTCCTTAGTTATTTTTTGGTTTTAGCGAACTTATTATACCTTATGGAGAGCGGATACTCTCATTTTATTTTTTCTAACAACTGACTAAATCTTTACTCCATGACGTTATCTGATGGCGTAAGTTTATTGTCAGTTGTCTTTATCGGAAAGCAGGTCGAAAAGTCTGGAAAAAAAGCAAAAAAATATAGGGAGTCTGTTCAGACTCCCTATAGAGAAAACATTTTACTCGCTATTAAATTACTTGTTAGCGATAGCTGCCTGTGCAGCTGTTAGCGGGTAACGTCTTATTTTGAACTTTCAACATATTCTTTTTCCAATCAGTAGTATCAACTTTGCAGGTCTCATTACCGAGTTTGGGATTTAGATACCAATAGAATACCCCCTTGTCAAAAACAATTCTGTCGACAAAGGCATCGATTATGGTCTCAGGAATCTTCGCTCTCGGATCGAATGCCTGCATCTTAATAAATTCAGTCAGACTTTCAATTCGTCTCTGCTTTAACTCGTCGTCTTCTGATTCGAGAATCTGTTGTTTACATTCATTATTTGCTTTTTCGAGGTTAATGATCTGATCTTCCAGTTTCTGTTTCTTCTGGCGGAGTACCTCTCTTGAGATATCACCTTCGGCACACATATCAACCAGTGTGGCAATCTGCTTCTTAAGCTTATCGATCTGTTTGATATAGTTCTCAACCTTCTCCTTATCGTTGGATCCTGTCGTTCGAACTTCAAGCAAATCTCCTGCCATGGCAATTGCTTCTTCATAAATGGCCTGCTTGTTAGTTACGAGCTTTTTGAAGATGAAGTCTGCCATTATATCGAGTCTCCACTGCATGAAAGTCGTATTATCGCATACGCCCTCGATATCCAAACCTTTCTTCAATCTCGTAGCAGGAGTTCCGGTACGCAGCTGTCCATAACACTGAAAAATGAAAGAAGTTTCGCCTGTCTTTGACTTATGTGCCATCCTACGATTCATCGAATGGCCACAAGTACATCTGCATTTGGCAGCCCAAATATTGCTGCTAGGAGCTTGACCGACTCTGATTAGATTTCCGTGCTCATCCTTTTTGACAGTACTTCTTTTTGCTCTAAGCCTCTGCGCTTCGTCAAATACCTCAGGAGTAATGATTGGTTCATGGGAGCCTTCCACATAAATCTTTTCAATTTCTCCGTGATTATTGATCTTCTTCTGCGTCAGATAATCGGGAACGTACTGTTTGCGGTATTCAATTCGCCCGCAATAAAAGGAATTGCTTAAAATCCTGTTGATATTCCCTGCCTGCCATCTAGTAAGTCCCGAAGCAGTCTTACGTCCTTCCTGCTCCATGATGTCCTGAATTTTCCTGACACCATTTCCGTCAAGATACAACTCAAAGATCCTTTTAACGGTTTCTGCCTGTTCTTTGTTAATAACAAGCTTGCCATCCTCACGATCATAACCGAGGATATTGCCGTTACCGTAAAGAACACCGTTCTTGAAAGAGATCATCTGACCTGCTTTAACGCGCTGGGAAATCTTCTTACTTTCATTCTGAGCCAGAGTAGCCATGATTGATAATCTAAGCTCTCCGTCTTCATCATTCAGCGTCCAGATATTGTCTTCTGTGAACCAAACCTCAACGCCATAAGTTTTGAGGATTCTTGTCTGCTGAAGAGTATCAACAATATTTCTGGCAAAACGCGAAACCTCTCTGGTTACTATAAGATCAAATCTTTTGTCTTTGGCATCCTCAAGCATCCGAAGGAAGGACTCTCTCTTATAAATAGAAGTACCACTAATTCCTTCATCAATATACCTATCGACGAGTACCCACTCCGGATGCCGTCCAAGCAGCTCATCGTAATATTGCACCTGGTTCTCTAAGGCCGAAATCTGTGCCTCGTGTTCTGTAGAGACACGGGCATATACAACGACTCTTCGTTTCATACGTTACCTCATGTCTTTCCAGATGCTATATACAGATTAAGTATATAACATCATTATATATCTACAGTCACTCTCTATCAATGTGAATATTATATTTTTTGGCAATGTATTGAAGTTCAATTTTCGTTATCATTCCATCATCACAAAGCTGCTTCATGATCTCAAAAGCAGCTAACGTAATAGCCATTTTTTCGGCATCAGGTGGAAATATTATCTCAGGCACTTCATTCATGTGTCATTCCCTCCCTGATCCTCAGCATCCCCCATTCCTTCAGTGACTTCCGGATTTTCCGCGCATTCAACTGTCGGCTTCTCCTCATTCTGGGACAGAGCTTTTTCTTCCTTATAACAGAACTTACTCTTCGGAAGTCCTGCCTTTTCTCTAAGCTCATTGAACTCATCAATGGGAACAAGCTGGAACTTAGTATTCTTTCCGTTATAATCAGCAGAAATGTACCACTTGCCGGATATAAGCTCCTTTGCAAACTCGTACTTCATCTTGTATTCACTTGGCTTTGCAAACATATCAAGGAAATCAATAGTGTTTTCATAGGTAGTGCAGACCTCCGGATCCTCCATTAAATAAATGAGCAGGTCTGCATTGATACAATGCTGACTTGCATAAAGAAGAAGCCTTTCAACATCCGTGTTATGATACATACTGTTCATGGCATACAGCATCAGCTTCTCCTGATTGGAAAGATCTGTCGCTGCAATGATCTTATTAATGGAGATATACCTATTCTTAAGGATCCTGTCACGTGCTGCCTCCCACTCCTTTTTCTTGGTATCATGTCCGGGCATTATCTTTCCAACCTTTTCCTCGATCTTCTTTGCTTCCGCATTGTCCTTAATCCTCTTTTTAAAGAATCTTTCGGTTCCCACAGTCTTCATTACCTTAAGCAGGTAATTCTTAAGAGTAAGGTCATGCCCCTGTTCAAAGCTATTTTCTTCTTGCTTATCATCAGGAATCTCCTGATAGAACGAATCGAGTATTCCGCCATACTTGGCAACGCACTTCTCGATATCGCAATAATGAGTCGGATCTGTCAGATAAATCTCATCAATGTCTCTCTCGATAGGACCAATCTTGATCGTACTGGATACAATGACCTTCCTTTCAAGATCTGTCTTAAGCAATTCCTTATTCTTTTCTTCGACTTCATTCTTAAGACCGGTAATGCATTCACTTAACTTGCCGACCTTTTTCTCAAGAATCTCTTTCTCCGACTTCAGTTTTTCTACCTCTGCCCTGAGCTTTTCATCCTCATCATCCGGAAAAACAACATTCCTGCTCCATTCAAGTCCGACTAAGTCTGCTAAGTCTGAAAAGAACTTTAGTGCACCTCTCTTGTCAAACATGATCTCATCTTCATTACAATAGTAAAAAGGCGTTTCACCTTTACTAATGAGATTAAGCCTTCTCTGAAGTTTTCCGGCCTGCATGTCCTTTTCGTCTCGCAGATAATCTCTGTACTGTGACAGGCTTTTAAAGTTATTCCCCACCACATCCTCAAAAACATCTACGTAATCCTTAAGTAATCCGAGACAATTTAAATCCATTTTCATTTACCTCTCTTTCTTCGTTTTTTGGTTTTCTTGTCCTCACCCTATAAGTGGGACGATAGATAACCTAATCCGAGAACGAGAGCAAAAAAATATTTGTCCGTCAGCGCGGATTTTCATAAAAAATGGGCACAACGAATTTAAGGCATTTGTCGCCCCCGCGACATGCCTCAAACCCTTGAAAATACTGACTTTTCCGTTTGCGCGGACAGCCCAAAAAATCGATGCATTTTTCAAGCAAAAAAATACGCGGCCTCGATAGTGCCGCAAACGTGTCAACTGTGGGATTTTCCGCGAGCGCGGACGACTGACAAAAAACAAAAAAAAAGAATAACAGGATACGCCTAAAGTTGCAAGCAAGCTTACGCCGACCATATGCCCACGGCATCCGGAATAGGGCGATCCCTATAACCCCTGTTTTCAGAAAAAAAAACAAAAAAAAAGGAGGCGTCACCCTGACGTCTGCCCTCAATCGCACCTGACGTCGTCACGACGTCGTCTGATCATATCCCCTTAAACTATTTTTTCTAACAACTGACTAAATCTTTACTCCATTTATTTTGTCACCGGTTACCTTCTTTTTAATTTCGAACCTTACAATTCTATATAATCCGTATACGGATGCACTCACCATTTTCATTACAGTAATTGGCTTTTTCTTGACTTCCAACTATTGCTAACTGTTTTTCCCTTCCTCTAATACTCCTAGCCGACCTCCCTTTTTATCCCGCAAATCGTCCGTCACGCATTTGTATCTTTCTTTTTGCATAGGATGCCATCTCCTCAGAGTGTGTAACCATTATAATAGTCATCCCTTTCGAATTTAGATTAGTTAACAATTCCATGATAAGAATACTGTTTTCCTCATCAAGATTGCCTGTGGGTTCATCAGCCAATAATAATTTTGGATTATTAACAATAGCTCTAGCAATAGCTACTCTCTGTTGTTCTCCTCCGGACAAATGAATCGGGCGCTTATTCTTTTTTTCCTCTAGCCCCACAAGACGTAAGGCTTCTTCCGCTCGCTTTTTTCTTTCTTGCTTGTTGACGCCCGCATATCCAAGAGGCATACAAACATTTTCCAAAGCGCTTATCTCATTGACCAAATTAAATGATTGAAAAATAAATCCTACTTCACTATTTCTAAAACTCGCAGCAGCGATTCCTTTTAATTTGGTGACATCTTCACCGCAAAATAGATACTGCCCGTCGGACAAATCATCCATAAGCCCAAGAATATTTAACAATGTAGATTTTCCACATCCTGAACGACCGGTTATTGCAATAAACTCTCCCTGCTTTATGTTGAGCGACAAATTTGTAATTCCGGTTGTTTTAACATCTGCTTGCGCGTATATTTTATTTGCCTTAACCAATGTCACTATAGGTTCCATTCCGTCCCCTTCATTTCTTTAAAATCTTCGCAGGATAAATATCTCGTATTTGCCAAAGAATGCATGTACATGAAATAATAGAAACTACTAGAACAATTCCTATCATAACCGCTATGCAACTCCATTGAAAATGTGCAGTAAAAACACTGGTGGATAGTTTGGGAATTGCGATGACAGTAGCTGTTAATCCCAGTACCCCGCCTATGAAACATAGTAAAAAAATCTCAATGAATATCTCCGTAAATATCGTTAAGTGATTTCCTCCCAATGCAAAAATAATAGCAAGTTCCCTTTTGCGTTTTTCCATATGAATCAATAGAATACCTACAATACCTACCATCGATATAATCAGTACAAAGCCTGCAATCCAAGAAAAGAGTCGTATTCCTTCCGTCAAATCCGTAATAGATTTTTGAAGCTCGGCGTATTGATCAGCAACACGATAAATACAGTTCGGATGAATATTTTGTAGTGTTTCCAAGATGTCGTATACTTCATCCACTCCACCTGAGTTAACATTAGGGATAACGCGCAAACAACTATGTGGATGATCCGTACTTTCTTGTAACACCTTCATAAATTTTTCCGGCAGGATAATCGCAGATCGAACATCCAAATCCCAGGAGGTTCCCACCATTATCGTGTCCGTGGGAGATTCTAGTCTTGCAACTTCTAAAATGTTCCCATCTCTGATTCTTACATCGGATTTACCCCATAAAAACCATTCTTCAAAAAATTTCAATTCCTCGTTGGCGGCTACCGACGCAAGTAGGGAACCGAGATAAATCGTATCATCCTGTGGTGCAAACCCGAAATAGCGAACAAAGGAGTCGATATCCATGGATATAAAGGTTACATTCCCGACACTCATAGTTTCCTGTGTTTGATATATTGAACCTGCAAACAGAAGATACGATATTTCCGATTCCTCGTACGTTTCTCTTAGTTCGATATAGTCTTCAACGGAGATAGGCGCATCCGTTTTTGAAGCGATTCCATTTTCATAGTATTCAATCGCAGCGCCATCCATTCCGATTTGTTGTTTGCACAAAACCAGTTTCGATTTTGCTGAATACTTGGAGCATATTCCACAGAGAACCACCGATATTGCAATTCCCAGCTCAAGTATAATAAAAAAATATGTTTTACGATTAATCCACAGCTTTTGAAATGCTCGAGAAAACAAATATAGCATCACGATACTCTCTCAAATAATTCAACTAAATTATGCTTTCTTAATCTGAACATAGCTACACTTGTAACAATAGTAGTCATGATTATGCCAAATATAAAGGCTACAGCGTATACCCTGGCATTTAGAACAACCGTCAAGCCCTCAGGATATGTCGGTTTCAACAAATAAATCAATCCAATATCACACAGATATGCAGCGAAAAAACATATCAGATTTTCCATCAAAGCGCTCAAAAAAATGAGTTGATTGGATGCTCCTATTGCCATACGTATCCCGTAATTTCTTTTGTCGAGATTCATTTTCCCGATTAAAACCAGGCATATATTTATGGCTGAAAATATAAACGAGACAAGCCCCACGCCAATAATACTCAGCGATTTATATATCCCACTTTTTAAATCTTTCCTGTATATTTCCTCTCCGCTTCTCACATATTTAGCAGGCATTCCGCTTCTTATCAGCATATTTAGTATTTCTTCATCATCAGATTTTTTTCCTTCCGTGCGGAAGTAAAGTTTTGTCACCACAAGATCCGGATTATCAGTGTATTCAAAGTTACTAATGAGCAACAGGACATTTCCGTAATAGTTAAATGATGAGAAGATACCATTTACCATATATGCATCCTCATTAATAGTTATCGTGTCGCCTACCTTTAACCCGCCATGGTTTTCAGCAAAAGATAGTTCTATTAAGCACACATTCTCTTCGGAAAATAAATCAAGAGAGCCCTCTACGACTTTACAGTTTTCAAATTCAAGCCACTCTTCCGTCAAACAACAAATAAATAAATCATTCCTGTAACCATTTATTTCAGCATTAGCCCGCTTTTGAGCGCTAATTGCGTAATTGCAAATCTCCAGCGGAATGTCTTTTAACGAGGAAGCAAGTTCTTTGCCAGACACTGCTGACTCATCAAAATATGCAACCCATACATCGGCATTATTTTTCAGTCTTATTGTTGAAATATTTTCTACAAATATATTTATATTGCCAAGACATAAAATCGGTAATATCATTCCCAGAGCAAATGATACCGATACAATAATATTCAAGCCCCAGCGTCTGTGATAATTCATCAATGCATCGAGCACTGCATATTTTATTTTATTCATCTCACTTGCTCTTATGATTTATAAAATAGACGACTTTGTTATTCTCATCGGTTACAACAAACCCATTTTCAGGTGTACGTGCTAAAAAAGATTCCGGAGATAAAAGATCAAACTTCCATATTGTTTCAATGTATGAGCCGTCAATTTTGAAATGGTCGAGCTCCGCCCACCCACAAGATAGCACATATATATCATCACCATCAATAATAAAATCAGTCGGACCATATTTGTATGGAAATTTACATATATCACTAACCTCGTTATCCGAAACTTCACACAATATGGATTCTCTTACATTTGCTACATATGAAGATTTGTTTTCTGAGAGTTTATATGTATTTAGGCAATATATTCTGTTATCATCACAGCTCGCGTAACCGTTTATAATATATGACATTTTTTCTACCGAACCCTCGGTGTCAAATCTGTATGCTCTTGCATCCTCCGGTATAAGACTATTTGTTAAAATAATCCCCGAACCATCTTGACGTATTTCTATATCTGTATAAAAGGTATCTATACTGTCTCTCAATTTATCCAATTCTATTTCTCTCTGATATTCATATTTACTGTCAAAGATTTGGATACGGTTATTTCCCGAATCAACTATATAGATATAACCATTGGCATAAGATACTCCAGTTGGACGAATAAACTCACCCTCTCCATTTCCTAACTGCCCAATTTCTCCTAATTCATTACCATAAAAATCATACTCTCGAAGACAATTATCATCCATATCGCAGATAATTACGCTATTCTGATCAACTGCTACTCCGTATGGCGTTAATCCATTGCATGTAGCGGAAAGAGTGTATTCACGAGATACATTCCATTCTAACGATTCTGGCTCTAAATCATCGCCTTTATCTTTTATAATGGAACATCCGCTTAACAAAGCCATGGATGTTATCATTATTATCACAATGATTGATTTTTTCATTATAAATTCTCCATAATTGCTGCGTTTGCCCGTAACGGTGTATTTCCAACCATCAACACACTTCCTAATACAGTTACAACTACGCCAACTAGCTTAATCTTCTTAATTATCCTATTTTGTCACCCGTTACCTTCTTTTTAATTACGAACCTTACAATTCTATATAATCCGTATACAGCAGCTATCAATAGTATACTATATATCCAAACCAAAACATCATAATGTATACTAAGTAAACTTTTCTATTCTGACAGGTTTACTCTGTCAAATGCAATAACGCCGTCCTCTAACCAATCCGTAGTAATCCATAGATAAACCACATTTTCATCATTTGGATCCAGATAAATCTTCCCTGTTGCGTCAAATACACAGACCAATTCTCGATCCTGTTCCGGATGATTACCTCTTCCCTTTATTATCTCTCCATATAAAACCATGTCCCTAAGAAACTCATTAGGATCATAGGTAGAATTATTTACCACGTCCAAATTCATTATCGCACTCCCCATTCTCCACTGATAACATTCTCCCTCAACAAGAACAGTTGGATAGATTTCATCAGCTCCCGGTAATGTCGATTCTGTGTTTTCCTTTTTACCAGTATTTGCGCATCCAAAGAGAAATGATACGCATATCAGCATAATTACTACAAATACTTTTTTCATCATATGCGGCCTACTTAATGATAAATCTGTCATATAACTCAAACGTATCACTTTCATCATTTAATGGAAACACAAGTCTGTATTCTCCACCTCCAAGTCGACCATATTTTTGCTTCCAATTAATATTGATGGTTATTTCTTCTGAACAACCAAGTTCCTGTTCCGTAGCTATTGTAGTTGTCTCAATATCATCTGTATTTAATGGAGTCCCCTCTCCCGATACCATTTTCTGTATTGAATATATATCGCGTTTAAAATATATTATTTCATTACTACTATTAACAAACTTTACTGAGAGAGATGGCGTAAGTTTACTGTCAGTTGAGAAAGAATAGGGATACCCCTTGGATATAATCAGATTTCGCTAATGATGTCCTAATCTTACTCGTCTTTATCGCTACGGTCAATATTAAAGATTGTTTATACGTTCTCTTATCGCCAAAGTCTTTTTTACTGTATATCCGGGAATCGTTGCCTGGATATGTTCAACATAAGCAGCAGAACTTTTCTGCCACTGGGAAAGTCTCCGGTGTTTTTCCTGTACAGGGATCAGATCTTCTGTTCCGGTCGCTTTCAAAAGATTCATTGCCATACTTCTTTTGTATTCAACCAGATCGATGATCTTTTCCGCACCATAGTTCCTTACATAACAGCGGAGTCTGCACATGCGATCGCCACCGCACTCGCTCCAGCCCATCGGTCTTGAACTCATCCGTTCTGAGTATACATTGCTCACATGACCTTCTGCGCTGCACCCGAGAACGTGCTTATCATGAAAGGCCAGCTGTATGCCATCCCAGTTGCTGTTTATGTAGGTTCTTACATCCTCAACAACATCTGACTTGCCGGTCACTTTATATATCTTGTCCAGAAGCTTATTGAGCTTCTTGGGCTTATTTTTGTAAATATATTTATAGAACTTGCCTTTGACAGTATCCTGGTCGTCAAGAGTGAGTCTGGCGGCCCTGTTGATATACTTCATAAGATGAAAGCGGTCCAGAACAAAGACGGATTTATCCACATGATCAACTCCCGCTTTTATCCATGCTCCGCCATCACCGCTAATATATACCTGTTTAAGTGTTTTTGTATCATAATGGGTTTCGATGTATTCCTGTACTTCTTCCCATAGGAGGCCGTTCTGATCACCGCCTTTGTACAACCCACCATGATAGTGCGGTGAAATAAGGGTACGCTTTCCTTCGCATACATCGGCTTTTCCTTCGTATACGTATATAAGCTTACCTATCATGCATCCTTTGACATCTCCCTGGTGCTGTTTATGAATGTGATCCTCATCGGCTTCGATATAAAGATACTTGCACTTCTTTTTTTCACTGCTTTCAGGATCAGGCAGTTCTTCAGTGATGGCATGCACTTTGTTCATCACGGCTACCTTTGATACAGTCTGATTGCCGATATGAAGGCTGTCAGCTGCGTGCTGGTATGAATGAACCTCTGCTTCATACAATGCCTTTGATTCAGCAAGCACAGTGAAGCGCTCGTGATCCGGAAGCTTTATCATCTCATCAAGAAGACAGCGGTAGCACTTCTCCTCGGTGTCGTAATACTGGGTATGGGTAAAGGTCACGTCTCCAACTGTAGAGATAAGGGTACGGGTTTTCTTACGCTGGATCTTATACCGGGTTTTCCGGATATTGCTTTTAGCGATCGACTCGTCCATTTCCGTGAGCAGCCCTGATAAAAAGTCTGCGGCGGTCTTATGGCTCAGATCTGCTACCTGCTGTTCAACAGAGGCAAGCATTTCCGGGTGCTCATAAAAAAATACAGATATTTGAGAAAGTCCTTCCGCAAAGGTATTAATAAGTGCTAAAATGTCCATGAGAGTATTCCTCCTTAGTTATTTTTTGGTTTTAGCGAACTTATTATACCTTATGGAGAGCGGATACTCTCATTTTATTTTTTCTAACAACTGACTAAATCTTTACTCCATGTTACTGGACTACCCTTCCCAAATCTTTCCAGGCATAGTCGCATTGATCTACAGATTAAACTTTCTTATAAGTTCATGATCATAATTATCGACAAACTCAAGCTGGTTTATAGCTCTCCCATCCTCCTTAAGGATCACGCAGGGGCCGTCCCCTCCTATGGTAAACTCATCTGCTTTTGACTTGAAAAGATATGCTATATCATATTCGTCGCATGCATCAATATTCGGCTTTAACGCCTTTGCCTTCTTAAAAGCTTCGTCATACGTGATCATATTATCTCCTTCCCTG
>JAEEGL012300545.1_pt1 | contig 11069 bp, 8 predicted proteins | sample 9134231 | NCBI WGS metagenome assembly JAEEGL01 (sample SAMN16246548, study PRJNA631951) | gut metagenome | biome: gut microbiome; feature: rumen; material: fiber-attached | host: Bos | place: Iran: Karaj | collected 2018-10
CAACGGCATAGCTGGGTAGCTACGTCTGGACGAGATAAACGCTGAAGGCATCTAAGCGTGAAACTCCCCCTAAGATAAGATCTCCCATCCATTAGGAGTAAGGGCCGAAGAAGACTACTTCGTTGATAGGCCGGCGGTGTAAGCACGGTGACGTGTTCAGCCAACCGGTACTAATAGCCCGAGGGCTTGACCTACAGTATGCAGGTTGATCCTTGTACCTCCTCTTCTCTGTTCAGTTTTCAGGGTGTGTCTCTGAAATAGTTGGTGTTTTTAACGGTGAGGGTCCACCTGTTCCCATTCCGAACACAGAAGTTAAGCTCACCAGTGCCGACGATACTTGCCTGGCGACGGGCCGGAAAAATAGGTCAATGCCAACACAGAGCCGCTCAGAAGAGCGGCTCTGATTTTTTATTATTAGAGTCGTGTAATCACGCGCCGGAGCGCGTCAGTATTCATAGTACAAGGAGGAATTATCATGGCAAACAAGTATGCAGGCACGAAAACCGAGAAGAACCTCTGGGAAGCATTCGCAGGTGAGAGCCAGGCCAGAAACAAGTACACCTATTTCGCTTCTGTAGCCAAGAAAGCGGGTTATGAGCAGATCGCCGCGCTTTTCCTGAAAACTGCTGACAACGAGAAAGAGCATGCCAAGCTCTGGTTCAAAGAGCTGGCCGAACTTGGGACCACGGAAGAAAATCTGCTGCATGCGGCTGAGGGCGAGAACCTTGAGTGGACCGACATGTATGAAAGAATGGCGAAAGAGGCTGAAGAAGAGGGCTTCCCCGAACTCGCTGAGAAGTTCCGTGGTGTCGCCGCTATTGAAAAGGCGCATGAGGAGCGCTATCGCAAGCTTCTGAAGAACGTCGAAGAGAAGACGGTCTTCGAGAAGAGCGGTGTCAAGGTCTGGGAGTGCCGCAACTGCGGTCACATTGTCGTCGGGACCAAGGCCCCGGATGTCTGCCCGGTGTGCAACCACCCGCAGGCCTACTTCGAAGTTCACGAAGAGAATTATTGATATCGGGCACTGACTCGAAACGGCAGCACCTTCGTTTCAACGCGAGGGTGCTGCTATTCTATGTCTTGATATCATGTGATAATTGAGATATACTGTTAAAAATCCGCAAAGAAGCATCGAAGGAATGCTGAATCCAGAGGAAAGCGCGGCCGATTATGAAGAAAAATGCCAAAATCATATTCACAGCACTGCTAATTTATATTCTGCTGGTAGTACTCCTCTTCGCAGTGGAGTACAGAGACGGGAACACCGGAATTCACAGTATCTGGGACGCGGTGTGGTTTTCCCTCATCACGATGACGACCGTCGGATACGGCGACATTGCGCCCGTCACCGCGGCGGGCAGACTGATCGGTACCGTCTTTGCACTGTGCAGCATTGGAATTTTTGCCGCGCTGATCGGACTTGGCATCAGCCTGATCGGCGGGCAGATCATTCCCCGTCTTCGACTGAGAGCAAACAAAAACAGAGATTGGTTTGTTTTTGCAGAAGAGAATGAGGATTCTCTGGCTCTTGCAAAGTCCCTGTCACAATCCGATATGGGTCTTGTGATTTTTCTGGAAGGAGAGAAAAAAGAAGCGCTCCCGGATGCTGTCTGGATGAACACCGGGTATGAGCGTTTTCTTGATCAGCTCCGGGAGAGGAAAGCAGCAAGTTTTTTCTTCATGGGAGAAGATCCCTGGCTGAATTATTCCCGCGGTCTGGAAGCGGCGCAGCAGGGCATGCAGGTTTACAGCATGTCATCCGCGAAGGTGGATCAGCTCCCCGAAAATCTGCACTTGTTCTGCCGTGAGGATGCATTGAGCCGTTTCTACTGGCAGCAGCACCCGCTGAGAAGAGATGAGAAGTGCGTGGTCCTGATCGGCTGCGGTCTGTATGGAAGCGCGCTGCTTGAGCGTGCCCTGCTGACCAATGTGTTTGAGAGTGGGCGGACAACGGAATATCATGTTTTCGAAGACACGGTACAGTTTCAGGCAATGCACAGTGAGTTGGCACAGACGATGCGGAATCAGCCGGGTGGAGACAGCCTCTTCTTCCACGGGGAGAGCTGGACGGAGTGCAGAGACCTGCTCAGAAATGCGGACCGCATCATCATCTGCCGGGAGAGCGACCAGGCGGGCATGAGCGTCTTTGACACTCTGAAGAGCTGGTACGTTGCCCCGCGAGCCATTCATGTTCGTCTGTCCGGTGATTACAGCGGAATCACAAGCTTCGGTGAACGGGACAAAATCCTGACGCCGGAATTCGTCATGAAGGATCTGATCAATCGGATGGCGATCCGGATGAACGACCTGTACAACGAGGGAACACAGAATCCGACCCCGTGGAATGAGCTCAGCGGCTTCTTCCGTGAATCGAACATTGCAGCAGCGGACCACCTGATTGTGAAAGTGCGGTACCTGTTGGATGACGATGAACTTACATCATTAACGCCGGAGGATTGTCTGCGGGCCTATGAGCGCTATCGGGAACAGTATTCTGAGAAAGCAGAACTCTTCGAGGAAATGGAGCATCGCCGCTGGATGCGTTTTCTGCAAATGTACAACTGGAGATATGCTCCGAAACGGGACAATGCACAGAGGCTGCATCACCTTCTGATTCCTTTTGAACAGCTCTCGGACGAAGAAAAGAGGAAAGACGACTTTGCATGGGAGCTGCTTAGCAGGCTGAATGTCGGAGAATAGAGAGCGGAAAAGCTCATGTAAAAACTCGAAAGGAAAAAATAAGAGGAAAAAGACGGGGAAACGGCTGAAAAAGCGCCGCTTCCCCGTCTTTTTGAACGTGCCGAAGCACCAATCCCGGAATCAATCTTCCACAGCTTTGATCTCCAGAGTCAGTACGGTATCCGAATCCACATTGGTCAGGATCACGCTGCCGTCGCCGTCCCGGATGAGATCGCCCACGGTTGCTTCCGCGCCGACAATCTCATAACCGGGGATCGGTGTCGCACGGCAGAAGCTGTCTTCACTGATGATCATCATCTCGGAGCCGGGCTCAGTGGTTACCCCCTCCAGAACGATATAGGGCTCGTAGTAATCCGCGAGCTTCAGCTCGTAGTAGCCGAAGACACGGTTCACACCGACGGTATCAGGGGTGTCTGCGTTGAAGATCTCGGCCTCATTGTTGTAGACGGTACCGTTGTTGTTGAAAACAATGCCGCTGTTGGCATAGACGATCCCTGCGTTGTTATAGACCTTTCCGCCGTTGTTGAAGACGGTGCCGGCATTGTTGTAGACAGTTGCCCGGTTGTTATAGACAGTCCCGCCATTGTTGAAAACGGTCATGCCCTCATAGGCATAGAAACTCTCTCCTTCGGAAACAGTCGAGTACTCCATGGTATCTGCATCGTCCGGAGACTCCGGTCGGCCCAGAATCACGCCGTCAGCGCCGGATCCGGCATAGGGTCCGTCGGACTCGATCTGCTGTGCAAATTCGGCTGCCACCGCACGTTCCTCAGGGCTTTGCTCCGGAACCACGGGCTCTTCTTCCTCAGCAGCTTCAGGGCCTTCTGAAACAGATGATTCCACTGACGCTTCTGTCGCCTCCGGAAGTGCAAAAGAAACATCGTCTGCTTCCGGCTCAGCGGGAGCAGCTTCTTCCTCTGTGATCTCTGGAACCGCAGATTCTCCCGGAATCCTCGGGGCGGCAAAAGCCGCAGTGGGGAAGAGGCAGAGCAGCAGGGCAAGTGTCAGAATGAAAACAAGAACTTTTCTGTTCATCTTATAAATCCTCCTTTCGGATGCTAGGGATAGTACAATTATTATACCCTGTTCGGCAGAGTACTGTAAAGGCGGGGAATTCTAAAGATTTGTGAATATTTGACCGGACACCGTTTTTTGTTGAAGCGGCAGAAAAGTAATGGTATAATAAGAAGTCAAATTGTGCCGAGCCCAGGTACTGTTTGCAGAATCAAAAACAAGCAACGAATACGGAACAGAAGGTATTGTTTATGAAAAACAGATGGATTCCCATTCTGATATTGGCACTGCTGCTCTTCTGCCTCTGCGGCTGCGGTGCGGCAGCCGTCTCCGCAGACCCAACACCGAGCCCGACAGCGGAACCGACTCCCGAGCCCACACCGACTCCTACGCCGGTCCTGACTTTTCCGGACGGAAGTACCCATCAGGTGGATGAGACAAGACTGACGCTCCACCAGCTGGCACACAAAGATGTGGCGGAGACGGCAGAACTGCTGAAGCAGATGCCGAAACTCGAACGCATTGATCTTGGTACGGATGGTGCCTGGACCAGAACGGAGCGCGCAGAGCTGAACGCTGAAACCGCCTCCGTGGAGCGTCCGGCGGAAGCAACCCGTGATCTCACCTGGTCAGACCTCCGAACCCTGCAGGGAGCGGCACCGCAGGCGGATCTGGATTACCGCTTTGTGTTCTACGGAAGATATCTCAGCACCCTGTCCGAGGAGATGGATCTCAACCACAGCCTGATGATTGACGAAGGTGCTGCGGTAAGGGAAATCCTGCCCCTCATGAAAAACTGCAGGGTCCTGGATATGGACTCCTGCGGCGTATCCTCAGAGGCAATGGCGCGGATCCGCGACGACTATCCGGACATCAATGTGATCTGGCGCATCTGGTTCGGAAACGGCCAGTTCACCATGCGCACGGACTCCGAGCGCCTCTGGTGCGCCAATTTCTACCCGTATATGTGGGATGAATACACCCAGGAGCTGAAGTACCTGACCAATCTGAAGTATCTGGACCTGGGCCACAATATGGAACTCCACGACTGGAGCTTCATGCGGTACATGACCAACCTGGAAGTGTGCATCATCACGGCAAGCGGCTGGGACACACTGGACATGCTGGAAAACTGCACGAAGCTGGAGTTCCTGGAGATCGTCCCCTACGCCCATATTGAGCTGGATCTCCACCCCCTGGCGGGTATGCAGGATCTTGAACACCTGAACATCTGTGGCATGGGCCCGACGGAGGGCTGGGAAGTCCTTCTTGGTATGCCGAAGCTCAAACGGCTCTGGATCGGGGCTGCAACAGCGTATTACTTCCCGGATGGAGCTATGGACCAGATCCTGGCGGCTCACCCGGACACCAACATTCTCTATCTGACCGATGGGGCTGCAACAGGCAGCTGGCGCATCAATCCCGACGGGACAGTCCCCGAGCGCTATACCCTGCTTCGGCAGCAGTTTGACTATGACCACTGGCCGGATGTTGCTCCGTATCCCTATAACGACCCGAAATACAATCCGCCGTGGTAAGCCTATGAAGCAGCGGACCATTTTGGCCTCTCTGGCCGTCGGCCTGATGCTGTTTTGTGGATGCGGCAAGGCAAACATCGCCGAATCGGCAAATCTGGCAACGCAGAAACCGGCCTCATCGACGGAGGCTTCGGAAGCGACGGCAGGAGTAGGGAATGCACAGCCTGACGAGGTACAGGCGATTGCCGAATCGACAGCTGCGTCTCCTGCTCCGACTCAGACACCGGAGCCCATCCCGGAGATCCGCTTCCCGGACGGGAGCATCCACGATCTTTCAGAACGCAGGCTCGATCTCTCTGCCCTCTCCCATGCTGAGGTGGAGGACTATATCGAAGTTCTCCGCCGGATGACAAAGCTCCGGTATGTAGATCTGGGAGAGGAAGGCACCGAAGAACAGCCGAGAGACCTCAACTGGGAGGATGTCCGAAAGCTTCAGGAGGGCTGTCCGGAGACGGATTTCCGATACGGATTCACCCTCTTTGAAAAACACTTCACCACGTTGGACGAAGAGATGAACTTTCACCATGTCGAGATGGACGATGAGGGTGCGGCGGTGCGAGAGGTGCTGCCCTGCATGACCAAATGCAAGACTCTGGACATGGACTTCAGCGGCGTCTCCTCGGAGGCAATGGCAAAGATCCGGGACGAATTCCCGAAAATCGAAGTGATCTGGCGCATCTGGTTTGGGACCAACTGCAGTGTGCGGACGGATGTGGAACGCATTTTAGCTTCCAATCTGGACCACAAGCTCCAGGACACCAACACGCAGGATCTCAAGTACTGCACCAAGGTTCGTCTTCTCGATATCGGGCACAATGAGATGCTGACGGACTTCAGCTTTCTGGAGTATATGCCGGATCTGGAAGTTGCGATTCTCGGCATCTCCGGCATGAGAGACTTTCATTCCCTCGCGGGATGCACCAGGCTGGAGTACCTGGAGCTGAACACCCTTTACTGGAACCAGGATCCGGACCTCGCACCGCTGAAGAACCTGACCAATCTGGAGCACCTGAATCTCTGCCGGCTTGGCAACCTCCGGCACTGGGAAGTGCTGAAGAATATGACCAAACTGAAACGGCTCTATTTCGGCTGCTATACCTACGTCCCGGATGGAGCAAGAGAAGAGCTGGAAGCGCTGTTTCCGAATACCGAGATCGACTGGAAAACGCCTACCGGCTGTGACGACGGCTGGCGCTTTGACGGACACGGCGGCTACGTGGAGCGTTATCAGCTGCTGCGGGAGCAGTTCGAGTATTCCAATTATACCAATGTGAGCTCTGCATGGTATAACGACCCGATGTATTATAAAGAAGGAGAGCCCCGCTATCGACCATCCGACTGGTGGTAAACGGCAGGCATCCGAGAAACAAACGACAGGCGGTTTATTCTATGGACGAGAAGACAACTTGCAAGGTTTCCGTTCTCTGCGCAACCTTTAACCATGAGGAATATCTGCGTCAGACACTGGACGGATTCCTCTCTCAGAAGACGGACTTTCCTTATGAGGTGCTGGTCAACGACGACGCCTCTACGGACGGGACTGCGGCGATTCTGCGGGAGTATGCCGAGAAGTACCCGGAAGTGATCCGGCCGTTCTATCAGGAGGAGAATCTCTATTCCCGGCGCATCAACCTCTATGACGTCGTGTTTTTCCCGGCGGTGCGGGGAGAGTACATCGCCGTCTGCGAAGGCGACGACTACTGGAATGACCCGGAGAAGCTGCAGCTGCAGGTTGACTGGCTGGACACACATCCGGAATACTCCGCCTGTGTCCACAATAGCATCGGCCGCTTTGCCGATCAGCCGGACCGGGTGCTGTTTGCACAGGACGGGGATCGGGATATCCCCTTTGAGCAGGTGGTGCAGGGAATGTCCCACGCCTACCACACCAGCTCCATCCTGGCGAGGAGGGAATTCATCCTGGATCCGCCGGACTACCGCAACGTGGCCTACGAACAGGGATATTTTACCGATTACGCCGTGGGCGTGCGTTTGGGACTCGCTGGCAAGGTGCGTTTTATAGACCGGTGTATGTCGGTTTACCGCATCGGGAGCAATCCTTCTGCCTGGAGCAGAGGGGTTGGCCAAGAGTATAAAAAGCTCAAGCGCTTTGTGAGCGGCGAAATCGCCATGCTCAAAACCGTGAAGCAGCATCCGCTGACCCCGGAACAGGAAGCGGCGGTGGACCAGGTGCTTCTCGAGCGCGAGTATGAACTGCTGTATATCGAGGGAAAAGTGGACGAGATGGTGAAGCCTCCCTATGATAAAATTCACCGCAGCATGGGCAGAGGCCGCGTTGTCTCTACCCAGATCAAGCGCACGTTTCCGCATCTGCATCGGCTGTACCGCAAACGCCGCGGCTATGAAGACTGACAGACGGCATGGGTAACGGTAGCAAGGTCGCCAGCAACTTCCTCTGGCGCTTCTTTGAGCGGTTCGGCGCACAGCTGCTCAACATCATCGTAGGCATTATTCTCGCGCGGAAGCTCGGTCCGGGACCATCGGGGCAGATCGCGGTGGTGCTGGCGGTTATCAATATTCTGAAAGTTTTCGCCGACAGCGGAATGGCCAACGCCCTGATCCAGAAAAAGGACCCGGATGATCTGGATTATTCTTCGGTCTTCTTCTTTAACCTGGCCTTCAGCGTACTGCTTTATCTCGGTCTGTTCTTTGCGGCACCCGCCATTGCGGCATTTTACAGCGAAGAGAGCTATGTGTCCATCCTCCGGGTACTTGGGCTGCTGGTTGTCATTTCCGGTCTGTACAACGTTCAGCTGGCCTACGTGTCCAAGACCATGCAGTTCAAGCGTTTCTTTTTTGCGACACTGGGCGGAACGGTCTTTTCCGGAGTACTCAGCATTGCGATGGTATACCTGGGCTTCGGCATCTGGTCACTGGTGGCGCTGCAGCTGTCGAATTTTGCCGTAAACACCCTGATCCTCTGGTTTACGGTGAACTGGAGACCGAAGAAGCTGTTTTCTTTTATGCGTCTGAAAAGGCTGCTCTCCTTCGGCTGGAAGCTGCTGGCCGCATCCTTCCTGGATACACTGTATCTTCAGATCTACTCTCTCGTGATCGGAAGACGTTATCCGAAAGAGGAGCTGGGACAGTTCGACAAAGGACGCAACTGGCCGGATCAGATCACCACCAGCATCAATGCTTCCCTGGACAGCGTGCTTTTGCCGGTGCTCTCGGCAGAGCAGGACAATGTGCACATGCTGCGGGAAATGACCCGCCGGGCGATCAAGACAAGCTCCTATGTCATGATGCCGATGATGGCGGGGCTTGCAGCCTGCGCAACGCCGCTGGTGCGGCTGCTGCTGAAGGAGCAGTGGCTTCCCTGTGTGCCGTATATGCAGATTTTCTGTGCAATTTACGCGTTCTATCCGCTGCACACGGCGAATCTCAATGCGATCAAGGCAATGGGACGGAGCGATATCTTCCTGAAGCTGGAGCTGATCAAAAAGGCGGTGGAGACCAGCGTCCTTCTCTTCACCCTGCGCTACGGGGTTCTCGCCATGGCGCTCGGCCAGCTCTTCTGCGATGTTCTGGCTCAGCTGATCAATGCCTGGCCGAACAAAAAGCTGCTGGACTATCCCTATTGGACCCAGCTGCATGATTTGCTGCCCTGCCTGCTGCTTTCCCTTATAATGGCCGGCTGTGTGATGGCGGTGCAGCTGCTTGGACTGCACGATCTGCTGACGCTGCTGATCCAGGTCCCGCTTGGGATCGGACTCTATATTTTCGGTTCCAAACTGATGAAGCTGGACAGCTTCGACTACATTCTCACCACTGCGAGAAATATGATTTCCAGAAGAAAGGCTGGCGGTGCACAGTGAAAAAATTGCTTCTCCTGGGAGGTTCGCGCTTTCTGCTGCCTGTGATTCGGGAAGCGAAAGCGCTGGGCTGCCACACGATCACCTGTGATTATCTGCCGAACAACATCGCTCACCGCTATTCCGATGAATACCACAACGTGAGCATCACCGATCTGGAGGCAACCCTGCAGCTTGCGCGGGATCTGAAGGTCGACGGAGTGATGTCCTTTGCCTGTGATCCGGGTGTGGTCACAGCGGCCTATGTTGCGGAACAGCTGGGGCTTCCAAATGTGGGACCCTATGAGTCCGTCTGCACGCTGCAGGACAAGGGGAAGTTCCGCGCTTTCCTGCGCGACAACGGATTCAACGTGCCGGGATCACGGAGCTTCGACAGTATCGACACTGCACTGGAACAGGCGGAATCCTTCCGCTATCCCCTGATCGTAAAACCCGTGGACAGCGCCGGCAGCAAAGGCGTGAGCCGGGTGAACAGTCCCGCCGAGCTGGAGCGTGCGATTCGAAATGCGCTTCGCTTTACCCGCTGCGGGCGTTTCATTCTGGAGGATTTTATTGAGAAAGCGGGCTTCTCCTCGGATACGGATTGCTTCTCCGTAAATGGAGAGCTTTGTTTCGCTTCCTTCGACAATCAGTATTTTGATCCCAAAGCGAACAACCCGTATGCCCCGGACGGCTATACCTGGCCTTCCGTGATTCCGGCAGAGCAGCAGAAAGAGCTGCGTGACGAGCTGCAGCGCCTTCTCCGTCTTCTGAACATGGGTACTTCGGTCTACAATGTGGAAATGCGCCTCGGTACCGATGGAAAGGCCTATCTGATGGAGGTTTCTCCCCGCGGGGGAGGAAATCGCCTCAGTGAAATGCTGGAATACACCACCGGAACCAGACTCGTGCACAACGCGGTCCGCGCGGCCATCGGTCTTCCGGTGGAGGAGATGCATGACCCTGTCTATCAGGGCCACTGGTCTATTGTGATCCTGCATGCCAAACATGCCGGAACATTTGACAGACTGTGGATCGCGGAAGATGCGCGGCCGTCGCTGGTCGAAGAGGATCTCTGGGTGAAGCCGGGAGATCCGGTTGAAGCATTCTCTGGCGCGAGCAACGCCATCGGCACGCTGGTTATGAACTGGCCGACGGAAGCCGAACGGGATATGCGCATGGCGGATGTCTCTTCCTGGGTTCGCGTTGAAGTGGAGGACGCCGATGCATAAAGAAATCGGCGGATATCTGGAACTGGAGCGTTTCACCGGGCCGATGCTCCATGAAGAAGCGCTTGCGCTGTCCAGCGGCAGAGCCTGCCTCAGCTATCTGATCGAACAGCGCGGAATCCGAAAGATTACCCTGCCGGATTTCAACTGCGATGTAGTGGAACTGGCCTGCCGCACCCACGACGTCAGGATCCGCTCTTACCGCATCGGAACCGACCTGCGTCCGAAGAACCTGAAAGTGGAAGAGGACGAGTGGCTTTATCTCGTAAACTTCTACGGCCTTCTCCCCCAGGAGGAGCTGGAACATTACGCGACACAGTTTCCCAGAATCATCATTGACAATGCTCAGGCGTATTTTGCGCCTCCACTTCCCGGGGTCGACACGCTCTACACCTGCCGCAAGTTCATCGGCGTTGCAGATGGCGGTTTTCTCTATACAGATGCCCCGGCGCGGGACCTCCCGAGAGATGAGTCCAGAGACCGTATGGGCTTTGTCCTGGGCCGCGTGGAACGCCCGGCAGGGGAGTACTTTCAGGAAGCGGCGGAAAACAACGATGCCCTGTCTCTCTCCCCGAGCAAAATGTCCCGAATCACGGAAAACCTGCTGCACGCGGTGGATTACGAAGCGGTGAAGCGCCGCCGTACGGAGAACTGCTATCTCCTCCATGACGGTCTGGGCGCTTTCAACCGGCTCTCTGTGCGACCGGTGACGGGTGCTTATGCCTATCCGCTGATGCTGCCGGAAGGGGAAAAGATACGGAAGAGTCTGATCG
>JAEEGL012969168.1_pt1 | contig 11069 bp, 8 predicted proteins | sample 9134231 | NCBI WGS metagenome assembly JAEEGL01 (sample SAMN16246548, study PRJNA631951) | gut metagenome | biome: gut microbiome; feature: rumen; material: fiber-attached | host: Bos | place: Iran: Karaj | collected 2018-10
CTTTGTCGCAAGCGTGTTGCGACGAAGCGGCATTGGCGGAATTGGTAGACGCGCCAGACTTAGGATCTGGTTCCGAGAGGAGTGAAAGTTCGAGTCTTTTATGCCGCACAACGGACTTCGGTCCGTTTTTCTTAACATTTACGACAATGAAACGTTTTTTTCTATTTTTGCTACCAGTATTGGCTATTGCTATGACATCGTGTAATCTTGATGTCGCATCCACGCCTACCATCCTATTCTCCTCCGAACAGATTCGCACGTCTATTACCGGCGTGAAGGATACTATTTCGCTATCCGATTCGGTATGCATCGGAGATACTGTTCGTATGGGTGTCGCTGTTCACGGTGTTTACCATCACTTGGATTCCGTTTGGGTTAAAGCTGATACAAGCAAGGTGTCTGTCGCTCTTTTGTGGAATGAGGAGCAGATGAACTTGTTGACGGCTGATGCTGATCCCCAACATGGTTCGCTGATATTTGCTTCAGATACGATATTTGGAATAGCAACTGTGTTGGTTTATATCCCGAAAGAAGCTGGCAAACATGAAATCAAGATATGTGCCCGTTCTGCTGCTAAGGAAGAGTATTCAGAGCAAGAGTTAGAACAGGCTATCAAAGTCAAAGCAAATAAAGTTGTAGCGCAATAACTCTAATCTTTAGCCTTCGCTTTGGCTTCGTTCCAAAGAGCGTCCATCTCCGTGAGTGTCATATCCTTCAGCGATTTGCCTTGCTCTTTGGCTTTAGCCTCGACATAATTGAAACGCCGCATGAACTTGAGGTTGGTCTGCTCTAATGCATTGTCCGGACGAATCTTGTATAGTCGTGCGGCGTTTATCATTGCGAACAGCAAGTCTCCAAACTCTTGTTCTTTCTCGCCTCCGTCTTCTTTGGCTAGTTCAGCCTGCAGTTCGTCTAATTCCTCATGCACCTTAGCCCACACATCTTCTTTCTTCTCCCAATCAAAGCCCACGTTGGCCACTTTGTCCTGAATACGATAAGCCTTGACGAGTGCTGGTAGTGCATCGGGTATGCCGCCTAGGACGGTCTTGTTGCCGTCTTTCTCCTTCAACTTGACTTGTTCCCATAGTTTGCTTACGTCCTCTGCATTCTTGGCTGCAGCGTCGCCATACACATGCGGGTGGCGGAAAATGAGTTTGTCGCATATACGGTTGCATACATCTGCAATATCAAAATCGCCTGTCTCGCTACCCATCTTAGCATAAAAAACAACGTGCAGCAGCACATCGCCTAATTCCTTGCTTATCTCCGTCATGTCGTGACGGCTGATGGCGCTCGCCAGTTCGAAAGTCTCTTCGATGGTGTTTTGCCGTATACTGTCAAAAGTCTGTTTGTGGTCCCACGGACATTTCTCCCGTAGATCATCCATTATATCGAGCAAGCGTCCAAACGCTGCCAGTTTCTCTTCTTTTGTATGCATCTCTCTCTAAAAAACTTTCAACTTTCAGTTCTCTTTTTTTCAACTCTCAAAATTATGCATTGTCAGTTGGCCCTTGTTGTCCAGCTTGGCATAAGTCCATTGTTTGAAGCAATCGCCCAATATTACTACGCGACTGCCGCTCGCAATCTGCAGATCCAACTCAATATGACGGTGGCCAAAGATATAGTAGTCGTGGTGTACACCTCGCTGCTCTTGCTCTTTGGCGAATAGAACCAGTTCTTCTTGGTCTTCTCCTTTGTACGGGCATGGGTTGTCCAATTCTTTCAGTCGACTGCGTTTGGCCCAATTGTAGCCGAACTTGTTTCCCCATGCAGGTGGCAGGCAACGGAAACAGAACTGTAGGAATGGGCTGCGGAACATCTCGCGCAGACGCATGAAGCGTTTGATCTTCCTGGCTATCTTCTTTGGATATATCTCTTGCCAATTGCTCGGTAGCACGCCGTCACCGTGGCTCAAATAAAGCGACTTGCCGTAGCGGGTTATATTGCATGGTTCGTAATGAATCTGACAACCGCTCAGTTTTTCTATGCCGCCGAAGGTCCATAGGTCATGATTTCCTGTGAAGAAATGCAGATGTATGCCTTGTTTGTTGAGTTTGCGCAGTTCTTTGAAGAACGGCGAGTACTGGTGTTTGCCGTGGTCGTGCGTGTAGTATTCCATCCAGAAATCGAACATATCGCCCATCATATAGATGGAAACAGCATCTTTGCTCATCTCCTCCAACAGGTCGATGAGTTTCTTCTGATGTGCCCAGCTTCTTTCGATAGCCAGGCTACCTAAATGTGCGTCGCTTAAGAAATATATCATAGAAAACCAAGTTCCAGTTTCGCTTCTTCTGACATCATATCTTTGTTCCATTCCGGCTCAAAAACGATATTCACATTCACGTCTTTGATACCGTCTATGCTTCCCACTTTCTGACGAATGTCCTCAACGATGAAATCGCCCGCAGGGCACGAAGGAGCCGTTAGTGTCATTGTGATATCGCACACGCCGTCGTCCTTCATGTCGATGCCATAAATCAACCCCAAGTCATATACGTTAACCGGAATCTCGGGGTCGAAGACGGTTCTCAACATCTTCAGTATCGCCTCTTCTTTCTCCAAAAACTCGTTCATCTTCGGTCGGATTACATGCGTTCCGGCATCTCAATGCCGAGCAGTGCCATTGCGCTTTGCAGCACTTTGGCTACATTCTTGGCCAGCAACAGACGAAGTGCGCGCTTCTCTGCGTCCGGTTCGTTCAGTATGCTCAGATCATGGTAGAACGAGTTGAAATCGCAAGCCAGTGCATATGCGTAGTTGCATATTACGGCTGGCGAGAACTCGTCTCCGGCGGTGCGTATCGTTGCCGGATATTCGCATAGACGTTGGATGAGTCCGAGCTCTTTGTCTTCCAACTGACTGCTGATAGCTGATGACTGAATGTCCTCTGCCTTGCGCAGCACGCTCTTTATACGCGCGTACGTATATTGTATAAAAGGTCCTGTGTTGCCGTTGAAGTCAATCGATTCGGCCGGATTGAACAACATGTTCTTGCGCGGATCCACTTTCAGAATGAAGTATTTCAATGCGCCCAAACCCACTTTGCGTGCAATCTCATCGGCTTCTTCCAGCGTAATTCCTTGCAGTGTATTCACCTTGTCCTTGCTGATTTCCTTGGCATCCTCCACCATCTTGTCCATCAGGTCATCTGCGTCCACTACGGTTCCCTCGCGGCTCTTCATCTTGCCGTTTGGCAACTCAACCATTCCGTAACTGAAGTGAACCAATTCTTTGCCGAATGGGAAACCGAGGCGGTCGAGTAGGATAGAGAGCACCTTGAAGTGATATTCCTGCTCGTTACCCACTACGTACACCATCTTGTCGATCGGATAATCCTGGAAACGCAGTTTTGCGGTACCTATATCTTGGGTCATATATACCGATGTACCGTCCGAACGAAGCAGCAGTTTCTCGTCCAAACCGTCTTTAGCCAGATCTGCCCAAACGGAGCCGTCCTCGCGGCGGTAGAACTGACCGCTCTTCAGTCCTTTCTCTACTTCCGATTTACCCTCCAGATATGTATTCGATTCGTAGTAGATCTTATCAAACGAAACGCCCATGCGTTTGTATGTCTCGTCAAATCCGGCATAAACCCATTCGTTCATCTTGGCCCATAGTCCGCGAACTTCCGGATCGTTGGCTTCCCATTTGCGTAGCATCTCCTGCGCCTCCAGCATCAGCGGAGCCTCACGTTTAGCGGTCTCTTCGTCCTTGCCGGCTGCCATCAGTTCGGCTATCTGCGCTTTGTACTCTTTGTCAAAACGTACATAATAATCGCCGATGAGGTGATCGCCCTTCTTGCCGCTTGTTTCCGGTGTTTCGCCGTTACCGAACTTGAGCCATGCGAGCATCGATTTGCAGATATGAATACCGCGGTCGTTGACGATATTGGTCTTCACCACGTTCCATCCGTTTGCCTCTTGTATCTGCGCAATCGAGTAACCCAACAGGTTATTGCGAACGTGACCCAGGTGCAGCGGTTTGTTGGTATTCGGCGAACTATATTCCACCATCATCAGTTTGTTGCGCTTCGGCTGACGGCCGTATTCGGCTTCGCTATCAATGTCCTGCAGTTGCTTAACCCAGAATGTGTCATCTATAACCAGGTTGAGAAAACCTTGAACGGCGTTGAACGAAGCAATCAGCCCAGAGCCGTCTGCTTTCAGTTTCTCGCCTATTTCTGCTGCCACTTGTGCAGGCGCTTTGCGAGCGGCTTTCACGAACGGGAAAACCACCAGCGTTATGTTTCCTTCAAATTCCGGACGCGTTTTCTGCAATTGAATCTGCGCGTCTTCGGCATCTATGCCATAGAGCGCTTTCACAGCCTCTTTGGCCAATGTAGATATATGTTGTTCTAATGTCATAATTTCGTGTTATATTGTGCTACGATGCTGTCAAATTGTGCTTTGTATTTGTCCGGTACCGGTTCCACGGGCGGACTCTCCACTTTCAGCGGGTCAACCGGCGAACCGCCTTTCCAAACGCGGAAATCCAGGTGAGGACCTGTGGCTGCGCCCGTCGCGCCTACATAACCGATCACTTCTCCCTGACTCACATGCTTGCCGACTGCTATCTTGCCGTACTTGCTTAGGTGGAGATATGCGGTGGTGTATGTGCTGTTGTGGCGTATCTTGACCATATTGCCAGCCTGTCCTTTGTAGCCCATCTCGATGACTGTTCCATCGCCGATGGTCACAACCGGAGTGCCGGTCGGTGCCGCGTAATCAACTCCCGTGTGTGGACGGACGATCTTGTATACCGGATGTTTGCGGGCGTAGGAGAAGTGCGACGATATACGTTTGTAGTTCAGCGGCGCTTTCAGGAATGCCTTGCGCAAACTGTTGCCTTTCTCGTCAAAATATCCCCGGCACAGTACATCGCCGTTTATGCTGTCCGTCAGGTCAAACCAGTACGCCTCTTGCCATTGGCCGCCGTGGTAGAAATGGCAGGCATATATCCGTCCGATACCGATGCGCATTCCGTCCACATATTGCTCGTCGTAGCAAACGCGAATACTGTCGCCTTGCTGCAACGCGAAGAAGTCTATCGTCCATGCATAAATCTCGCTCAGGTCAAGCGCCAGTTCTACCGGCAGATTGTTGCTGACCATTGCGTTCCACAAACTCGATTCGATGGTCGCTTCCGCGCAACGCTCTTCTACCACCAGCGGTTTCTCGTTCAGTTCAATGCGCGGCGTGTCTGTCAAATGCAGTATAATGGCGTGGCGACGGTCCGACAGATAAATCCAATGGAGCAGCACCTCTTGGTCAATGCTGTCTGTGTCGCATGTGTCTCGATAAAGTGCGTAGTACGTCTTACCGGCGCGAATAGTGCGTACGTCCAGTTGCTCCGACGGTAGAATACTGATTTGGTTAATCTGCTTGGCTGTAGCGCCCAAACGGTTCAGTATACCGCCTAATGTCTCGCCGTCGTGTACCAGACATGTGTCTATACGGAACGAATCAACCGGCAGACCGTATTCATAGCGAATCGGCTGAGGCTCTTCGCTCTCGCTCTGTTCTGCCTTGTTCCCGCACGATGCGAGGCAAACAATCGAAATCAAAAATAATATGTAGCGACTAACTTTCAATTTCCAATTTTCAATTATCAATTGATCTTCGGGTATTTTCTGAACCAGCTGCTGACTTTCAGTCTCACAACGCCCAGCAGCGCCTCGGAGAAGATGCCGCCGCTCATCTTGCTGGTGCCTAGCACGCGATTGACAAAGATGATCGGTACCTCGATAATCTTGGCGCCGCATTTGTGTGCCGTGAACTTCATCTCGATCTGGAAGGCATAGCCTTTGAAGCGAATCTTGTCCAGTTCGATGGTCTCCAGAGTACGACGGCGGTAACAAACAAAGCCCGCAGTGGTGTCATGGATGTCTACGCCCAGCACGAAACGCACGTACTTGCTTGCGAAATAACTCATCAGCACGCGTCCCATAGGCCAGTTAACCACATTGACACCGGTCACATAACGGCTACCGATAGCCAAGTCCGCACCTTGGTTGGCGCAAGCGTCGTATAGCTTGAGCAGGTCTTGCGGATTGTGGCTGAAGTCGGCATCCATCTCGAAGATATAGTCCGCCTTGTGCTCAATCGCCCACTTGAATCCGGCGATGTATGCGGTACCCAGACCCAATTTGCCCGAACGCTCCACCAAGTGTACACGGCCGTTGTACTTACCGGCCATCAGACCTTTGACAATGTTGGCGGTGCCGTCGGGCGAACCGTCATCGATTACGAGTACGTTGAACTCAATCGGCAACTCCATCACGGCTGTGATGATAGCCTCGATGTTCTCCTTCTCGTTGTAGGTTGGTATAATTACAAGTCTCTCCATAATCATTTGTCTTTTAGCGTTAGCGGTCTTTTTTCTTTCAGCGCAGTGGTCTTTATTCTTTTTCCGTTTCAACGATACTATGGTCGTTGAGGTCGTACACCGGACCTGCCGTCGTGCGGTCCAGCACTTTTAGAAACACGTCCTGTCCCGGATGAATACCTACGTTCTCCAGACATTCCGCCACTGTTTCATATGCCACTTCCGGATCGTTGTTTTCCAGCGACAGGTGGCATAGCCATATGTTGTGCAGTCCTTCGTGCCAGTTGCGTGCCACCAACTCGCCGCAAGTGGCGTTGCTCTGGTGACCGCGCGGACTCAATATGCGTTGTTTGAGATACGTAGGGTAGGGACCGTTCAGCAACATGTGCTCGTCGTGATTGGCCTCGATAACCAGATGGTTGGCTGTGCGGATATACTCTTCCATTTCTTCGCTCACACTGCCGCAGTCGGTGATGATGACAAAGCGTTGTCCCATATAATCGATTGCGTAGCCCAAGCAGTCGGTCGAGTCGTGCTCAACGTGAAAAGTGTTAATCTGCATGCCGAATAGTTCCCACGCTTGTCCGCGCTCGAAATAGCGGCGGCTGGTACGCAGTTTCTCACGCACGCCGTAGTTGCGGTCTATACCTTCATGAATCTCGGCTGTGGTGTAGATTGGCAGTTTTACGCGCTCGCCTAATGTGCCTACGGCGCGAATATGATCTGCATGGTCATGCGTAACCAATACACCCATTATGTTCTTGAAATCCAAATCCATTTCGCGCAGGCATTTCTGGATTTGGCGCGCAGAGATTCCCGCGTCAATCAGTATGCCCTGTTGACGCGTGCCCAGATAGTAGCAGTTGCCGCTACTACCGCTCGCAAAACTTCTAAATATCAGTCCGTCTTCTGCCATTTTTCAAAAATCGGCCGCAAAGGTACAAAAAAAATTGCACATGTGCAAGTCTTAAACAATTTTTTTGAAAGAAATAGAGTTCACTCTATGTTATTAGACTTTTTTCCTGATACTTTTCGTACTCCGTATTCGCCCTTTGTCCTATCGTCCTTTCGCCCTTTTTTTGAGGTCTTGTCGGGGTTATATCGGGGGCAACTGCTGTTCGTCCCGAGTCAGACCTAGGTGATACCTAGGTGATACCTAGGCGATACCTAGGTTATTTAGCCACTCTTGCGCTACTCTTGCGCCACTCTCAAATCACCAATCGGCAATACTTTTCTTTTGCCTTTACATTCTCCATTCTCTCGGAGTTCTGCCGGCATATTGCTTGAAGTAACGGGTGAAGTTACTCTGCTCGCTATAACCGACTTTTTCGGCTATATCGCGCAGGCTCAGCTCCGGCTGCTCGCACATCAGTCGTTGCGCCTCTTGTATGCGTAGGCGGTTAATGAACGAGTTGAAGTTCATCCCTTCTTCGCGGTTGATTGTATTGCTCAGAATGGTGCGGCTCATGCCTATCTCGTGCGCCACTTGTTCGAGTGTTACACCCTGCTGTAGGTACAATCCGCTCTTCATTATTTTATTGCGCGCACGTACCCAACGCTGGTCGCTGATTTCGGCCTCTTTCTCCGCCGCTGTGTTTTCCGGTTCGTACAACACTGGTTTCATGCGGATAAAAACAGACGGGTACTGCAAGAAGAGCGAACCCAGAACGATATATAGCACCAGTATCTGTGCGTTGAGCACAACAGACAGAGTTTGAGATACGTTGGCTGCGATGGCGAATGTGGTATAGCCGATCAGCAACGCAAAGGTCAGACTCGCACAAATCAGTCGGGATGAGTGGATATCCTCATCGGCAAAATAGTCGGAAGCGAGGCTTCGCCAGCGACGGCTTTCGCGGATAAAGACTGCCGTGAAATAGAAACACAATGCGATGTATTGCACCATCCATACAATACGTGCCAGCACTTCCGGTTCGTGCCAATGTGCGCACAGCGCTGCGTAACTCGTCAGGTCGATATGCGGCGCCCATATGCGCACCAGCACATAAATCAACAGGCACACAGCCATCGGTAGCATGTGGATGATTACATAGCGTTTGGTGGTCAGTTGCGGGTTGATCAGGTGAATGTGCGATATGGCCAATAGAACGGCTTGCAGGTTGGCCATGAATAGAAATATGGGACTCATCAGTTCCAGCGTCATGCGGCCCTTGAAGTAACAGTAGATGCCGAGCAGAACGTACGAAGCCGACAATAGATAGCGCGAGAGAATGTAACCACTTAAACGCTCGTCCTTGTGTGGTATGGGGAGGACAAGCATCATTATTGCCATGGCGGCCAGTGCCGCAATCAGTATATAGAATGATACCATAAAGGTTTTTTCTTTCTAAAATGTGTTCCTCAAAAACGGCTGCAAAGTTATATAAAATATTCCATATAACCAAATCTTTTCACCGTGTTTTTTCTGTTTTTGTTGAGAAACGTTGTTTTTTATCCGATTTATTCCTTACTGCTGCCTAGCGCCGCGCTTTTGTACAAATCAACAAGTTATAGGCTATTTCTGTACGATTTGATAAATCGCGTACGCAAAAATTATAGTATCTTTGCCGCGTTTTTGGGCGCACGCTCAAAGGGTGGTAATTAACGAACAATTCGGGTAAGGTAATTAAGAAACAAACAACAATATATGAAAAAACTTTTACTTCTCTGCACACTATGTGCGGCTTTCTTAACAGTTCAAGCGACAGTCTATAGCGATACGCATGGCAGTTTCAGTTGGAATCTGGATACAGAAACCGGTATTCTTGAATTTTCCGGAACAGGAGAAATAGTCAGCTATGTCGGATGGTGGGGTAATTACAAAAACGATATTCGTTCAATCGTAATCAATCAGGGTATTACTTCGCTTTCTACACGTATATTCCAAGATTATGAATTGTTGCAGACGGTTTCTCTGCCCGATGGATTGGAGCGAATAGGATCCTATGCGTTCTCTGGATGCCGTGCGCTATCTTCATGCAACTTGCCTTCCACAGTCCGGAAAATCGGTAGCAGCGCATTTTATGCTTGCGCGCTTACGTCTGTTGTGATTCCCGAAGGAGTGGATACGCTTCTCTCTACCTTCAATCAAGACACCACATTGAGATACGTGTCTCTCCCTTCAACGATTAAGTATATGGACCGGTATGTGTTCAATAACAATCGCATAGAAACAGTAGTGCTGGCAGAAGGTATCAAAACGATTCCGGCTGACATGTTCAGCAGAGATCGCCTTAAGACCATCAATATCCCGTCTTCTTTTACGTCTATTCCGAAATCTTGTTTCTACCGGTGTACCGCGTTAACGAATGTAACGATAGCTGCCGGCTTGGATTCAATTAACGCTTATGCATTCAGTGGCTGCACATCCTTGAAGTCTATTGTGTTACCCGATGGACTTAAGTATATTGGCAAAGAAGCATTCTATGGCGCGGGGTTGACAGACATCTCTATTCCCTCTACTGTTACCAAAATCGATACAAGCGCTTTTTGCGGAGCTGCTTTATTGTCGGCGACAATTGGTGACGCTGCGGTAGATATTCAGAAATATGCTTTCTATTCATGCAAGAAACTGAAGACTCTGACTATTGGTTCCGGTGTCAAATCTATCGAAGATCAAGCTTTCCAAGATTGTGACGCACTTGAGACCGTAACTTTTACCGGCCCTTCTGCTGAAAATTGCGTATGGGGAGGCGAAGTATTCTTTCATTGTGACAGTTTGAAGTCTATCACTATTCCGGAGGGAGTTGTTTCACTTGGAGAACAAGTATTAGGTTACTGCAAAGCTCTGGAGTATATCTCTGTGCCTTCCACAATTACTTCGTATGGCAGAAATATACTAATGGATTGTAACTCTCTCGCGACGATTCACTTAGCAGAAGGATTGAAATCTTTCCCGAGAGAAATCTTCTCCGGAATGTGGGGAAGCCTGACAACGATGAATATTCCGGCTTCGTTCGGCTCCATCCCGGACGGATATTTTGGCTACGCATTCGACAAACTAGAGAATGTAACGATTGCAGAAGGTTTGGATTCTATAGGGACTGGCGTGTTTTTGGGTTGTGGCGCATTAAAAAATATCGTTCTTCCCGAGGGACTTAAGTATATTGGCGCACAGGCATTCCAATCGTCTGCGTTAACCTCTGTTACTATCCCTTCTTCGCTCATCTCTATGGGACAGTCTGCTTTCGAGCAATGTGAGTCACTGGTTCAGGTTACTATCCCGGATGGGGCACAATTTGATATTCCGAGCAAGGCGTTCTACAGATGCAGTTCCCTGTCTCAATTGTCAATTGGAAACGGAGTGAGAGCAATCGGAAATGAGGCTTTTGGTGTAACAAAAGCACTAAAGAGTGTTACTTTGCCATCTACCATTCAATCCTTAGGGGTAAGTGCCTTTTCTTCCGGTGGGTTGACTGAATTGTGTACTATTCCCTTTTCGGTTAAACGCTTAGAAGGCACATTCTCCTATTGTAAGTCTCTCGATGTTGCTAATATATCTGCGGGCGTAGATTCCTTGGTCTCTACGTTCGCTTACTGCGGTAAAATGCAGCGCGTGGACATACCTGCTACAGTCAAATATATGAATAATTATACTTTTCAAAGCGATACTATTGGGAAGATGTACGTTCACTGGTTAAACCCTTCTGAGGTAGAAGTGGCCCAAATTTATGCCAACAGGTTAGATACACTATATGTGCCATATGGAACCAAATCGCTCTATCAGAATAGAACCCCTTGGA
>JAEEGL014316392.1_pt1 | contig 11069 bp, 9 predicted proteins | sample 9134231 | NCBI WGS metagenome assembly JAEEGL01 (sample SAMN16246548, study PRJNA631951) | gut metagenome | biome: gut microbiome; feature: rumen; material: fiber-attached | host: Bos | place: Iran: Karaj | collected 2018-10
AAGACATTCCTTCCTGACGAGGATACGCTTCGTCGCGAAATCGAAGCGCAAAAGGAACTCTTCAGACTTCAAATGCAGGATTTGGAGTTGCTGGAAAGCGGAGGCATTGCACCCCGTAAGCCTGAGAAAGGAGAAAAAAGGACAATGCGATGAAGCAAAATGAGAAAATCGACGCCGCGACCGCGGCCCGCGAGCTGACCCTTGCGTTACTTTTTCTGAACCGCTTCCGCAAGAAGGACGGGGCAAACTGGAGTTCTTGGCGCGCCTGGAAGGGGTTCGACTTCGACACACTCGACAAACTGGCGGAGGCCGGTCTCATTTACTCAAGCCGAACGGCCAAATCCGTCTCCCTCACGGACGACGGCCTTGCCGAGGCCCGACGCCTGCTCAACAAGTTCGGCATCGCCGACTGGCCGGAACTAGAGATGAAGGAGACGAAGGAATGAGTATTCCCTTTGAGAACACCGGATGGATCAACATGCCGGATATTGATATTCCTTTGTTTCATGCGGAGATCCGGAAGCCACGAAGCGGGAGAGCCGCTTATCGATGTGGCAGCAGATGAAAGTCTTTCTCTATTTCTCTGAGAAGGGCAAGGCAAGTTTTTCCCCCATTAAGTAACGAAAGGATTCAGAATGAATGTCGAATTGCTCAAAGAACTTTATCGGCAATATTGGGAGTGCCGCGATCAGGATCGTTGGTGGTATGACACATACAATCAAACAGTTCGCCGTGTTGCCGAAAGACGTGCGACATTGGCCCAGCGTCCGCTTTCCGCAACGAACGACAGAGACTTGCTGGACTGGCTTATCGCCGAGAAAAGTAGCGACGGCAACGGCATTTCCAATGCCAGACTGTGCATGATCAGCCAACAGAACTACAAAAGGATGATCGATGACGGCGGTTTTCTCGGCGCGGCGACAAGCTACATGGCCGAGCCTACGCAGGAAGCGTTTGAAAGTCTTGTGTCCGCCGGCGGCGACGTGATTGCGCGCATCAATGCCGAACCGGCGCGGGAAGGGGAAGACAAGAAAAAGGCGACAAGGCCCTATGAGAGATTCAATAGGTTTGCCAGCGCTTGCAACCCGAACCTTTCCGTCGTTGTCGACAACGGCAGATTCGGGTTCCTGTTCTCGACCTTGATCAATCGCGGCATCATCGATCATCCGACGGATGAGCAGAACAAGGACTGGCATTCCAGGAACCTGTTTTTGACGGAACAGCTGAAGACCGCGCTGCAATTTGAGCCAGGGGAGGCAATACAGGTTGATGACGGCCGCCGCAACATTTTCGTCTGGCATCTTTACGAACGCTACAGCAGTTCGCCCTTCCAGCTGAAAAAGCAGATTGTCAAATACGGGCCCCCGGGAACGGGAAAGACATTCATCTCAAGGCGCGAAATGAGGGAAGCCTTCCTGACATGGAAGGAAGAGAGCGGCTGTCCAATCGAAGAGGATTTCGACTCACACTATCTGCAACTGCAATTCCACCCTTCGTTCGGATACGAGGATTTCATTGAAGGACTTCGCCCCGTTCAGTTCAAAGACAAAGACTCTCAGGGCAAAGAGGTGACGAGAACCGAACTACGCCTGAAGAACGGAAAATTCAAGGAATTCTGTCGGAAGGCGGGACAATGGGAGATCGATCTTGCGAAGCTGGGAATTCATCCGGACGGCGACGAGAACCGATCCTACCTTGACGAAACGGTCGAAACGCTGATAGCGGATGTGTCGGCGCGTGAACGACTTCTCTCGCGAGGCGACCACTGGAAGATCGTCTTCGATGCTGGGGAACGGTTCCGGAAACGCCGCCTCTCCGAAATGCTGCCGCCATACTACGTGCTAATCGACGAAATCAACCGCGCGGAGCTTTCACGCACGTTCGGCGAATTGATGTTCTGCCTTGAGTACAGGGGTGTCCAGGGCGCGGTGAGCACCCAGTACGCCGAACTCAACGGGGCCGAAGACGCTATGCTACAACTTGGGGGTGAAACCCTGTTCTTCGTTCCGACAAACGTCTATATCGTCGGCACGATGAACACGATTGACCGGAGCGTGGAGAGCTTTGACTTCGCGTTGCGGCGTCGGTTCGGATGGAAGCTTGTCGAACCCGATGCCGGCGTATTGTCCAACTATCTGGCCCAGCACCAGAAGTGGATTGGCCCAGATGACCGCGAGAAGCTTGTCGAGGATTGGAGAAAACTGAACGAAGCCATTTCGAAACACCCGTCGCTTGGGCCCGACTACCGAATCGGACACGCCTATCTGATGGGGTTGAAGTACCGTCGCGAGCAGCTGGACGGAAAAGTCTCGAATCTCCGGCGCGCGGTTTGGAACGATGCGCTGCGCCCGCTCCTCGAGGAGTATCTCCGGGGAATTTCCGACAAGGAATCCGGAGATCCCGTGGGCCAATTCAGCAAGGTTTTCGGCGTGGATTGACATGGCGGGCAAGCCGATCAACTTCAAGTTCGTCGACAATCGCGAGTATTCCTTTTCGCAGGATGGCGGAAAGGCGCTCGTCGATTCCACCATAGCGGAATCACGGCAGCCCCTTTCCATCTGGGGAGGAGCCAAGGGGTGGGATGCGCCGTCCACATGGATGGTGCTGTCCGCCAACATTCAGGAGAAACTCGAGAACGGAAAGGACGGAGGCGTCTTCATTCTTCGCGAAGACGGCTATTCGCACGACACGCAAGACCCCTTTTTGTCGGTTGCGGCGCGGCGGGACGGCGGCTTTTCCCTGAAGACGGGGAACCTGATAGGAAGCATATCGCGACGCGACAACGATGGTTCGCTCGCGGGAACCGTCACCATCGGCTCCCGGTTCGGCGATTCCTTTCTGCGGCATATCGTTTCGGATGCAGATGGATTTGCCAGTCTGCGCAATCGGGGAGGAACGTCTCAGTCGGCGGATGGCTACGACTGGCTGCTGGGCTATTACTGGAATGTCAAGCTGCAGCATGCGTTTCGGCTTGGAATGCCGAAATGCTATCGCGAGAAGTCCGAATGCCTAACGGGTGTTCGGGGAAACATCGATGTCGTTGACTACTATGGCTATTCGCAAAAGGGGCGCGCCCGTTGCACATACCGGGAATTGAGCTACGGCAACCCCGCCGCGCAACTTTTCGTCGCTGCATGGGACGTGTTGAACCGCAGGTCATCCACGAGCGTGTTCTGTTCCAAGACCGTTGGAATTTACCAGACATTCATGCAGGCCATTGGGGGCAAGGTCGGAAAACGGAAGGACCTTCTCGATGTGGCGCATTTCAAAAATGCGTTCTTCGCGGACTACAACGGGTTGATTGACCTATCAAAGACGATTCTGCGGGGCTGGGGCAGCGTTTTTTCGGTCAAGGAGAAGGCCGATGCCATCTTGTTCGACGTCTCAATGCTCTATGAGTACTTCCTTCGGAAGCTCTTTGTCCGTCGTGGAATCCGGCTTGTTCGCAAGGAGCACGGGTTCTATCGTATACCGACGTGTCCGCTCGTCGGCCATTATTCACGGAAGCTGATACCAGACCTAGTTTTCGATCTGGGCGACCATATCGCCGTTTTCGATGCGAAATACAAATACTACGATGAAACCTATGGAGTGTCGCTGGAGGATGCGTTCCAGCTTCACGCATATATCGGTCAATACGGAAACGAGTGTCCGATCAGCGCCTGCGGCTTCATCTATCCTATTTGGGAATCTCGATGGAGGAGGATTCGCAATAGCGTGGATCCAGAGCGGGTAGTTCTATCCGAGCCACTTCGACAACAAGGGAAGGTTATGCAATTCAACGTCGCATTTCTCGTTGTCCCCGATTCTGTTGTGCAGGATGCCGATAAGGAGCAGACACTCACGGACGAGGAGTTCGACAGTCGTTTCTCGCCGTGGGTGAACCGATTGGTTGAGCAGCTTTCCGAGTTTGTTTCAGCCAAGTCGAGTACAGCGTCATAAAAGCATGCATCTGATTTGATAGAACACAGGCAAAACAACGATGTGCTTATTGACGTAAAGTACGGTTTGTCACATGACCACCTTTCTCTCCAACCGTTCCATCTACGAGTCTGTCATCTGCGGGATGGTGCCGGAGGTGAGGTCGCGACAGCTTTTTGATTCCGTCTGGCGCGGCAAGAACAACCGCGCCGTCTTCTGCCGCCGCGAGTTCTGCGGCGACTGCTCGATGGAGTAGTCCGATTGATTTCTGAGCGGGTGGTTGAAAATTGACCGGTAGATTGGGCGAAAGCGGCAAAATATGGCCGCTTTTTGCGTCTTTTTGGGGTTGGCACGGAGTTTGCGAATATGCAATCGGCAATCTCGCCAATACTCACACGAAAGGTAAAGATTTGACTTTTGGACGCACATCATGTAGAATAACTCCGCAATCGTTGCGTTCCACGCATCGTTGGCCCGAAGGAAACCTGAAAATTTCTTGAAAGGGCCGCGATATGGCGGATGCGTCGGCTATGGCGCATCTCCTCTCGTGATTTCTTTCAGGGCTTTTGCGGGCCTCACTCGGAATCCGGCTGGGGAATGCGCCCTTTCTTTTCCCGGCCGCAACTGGAGAGGGCATGAGGAATTGAAGATGGCAAACGACATTAATTCAAACGTGGTTGACCAGCCCGCCGAAGCCAACGGTGACAAGCTCGGTATGAACGCTTACGCGAAAGCGCTCACGGAGTTCATCCGCAACGCCCAGTCGCCGCTTACCATCGCCCTCCAAGGCGAATGGGGCAGCGGCAAGACCTCGCTGATGAATGCCCTCAAGGCCAGTCTCGTCGATGACGAGGACGCGCCATTTCTCGGCGTTTGGATCAACACCTGGCAATACGCGCTTATGTCGAATCCCGACGAAGCGATTGTTAGTATTCTGCTTGGCATCATTAGCCATGTTTCCGCGTTCGCGAAGACCGATGTCAAGACTATTGTGCGCAAGTTGGCACGATTGGGGGGCGGAGTTACTTCAGATCTCGTCAAGAAATATACGGGGATTGACATTGAAAAGAACGCAAAAACATGGAGCGAAAACGAGACTGTAGCTCTCCGTTCCGGCGTAGAAGAAACGAAGATTGAATTGGCCGATTTTATTGCTAAGGCGCTTAAGAGCAACCATGACAAGAAGAAAGGATTCCTCTTCTTTATTGATGACCTTGACCGCATCGACCCTCCCGTTGCGGTGCAGATACTGGAGCTGCTGAAGAACATTTTCGATTTGAAGGACTGCATCTTCGTCCTCGCCATAGACTACGGCGTTGTAGTGAAGGGGTTGAAGCCGAAGTTCGGTGAGATGACGGCCGAGAACGAGCGCGAGTTCCGTTCATTCTTTGACAAGATCATCCAGTTGCCATTCGCGATGCCTGTCAACAGTTATAAGATTGACGATTTTTTAAAGGACTCCCTCGCAGACATCGGCTACCTTAACGCTACAGAGAAGAAGGACAAGACTCTCTGCGAGGCACTCACGGCTTATGCCCTAGATTCGGTTGGAACGAATCCCCGCTCACTGAAGCGCTTGATAAATTACCTTTCGCTCATCCAACTCCTCATAGGCAGGACGAAAGACAAACAGGATGATGCCGACTTCGCGGCGTGGAAAGATGTCCTTTTCGCGCTCGTGAGTCTTCAAATCCAGTACCCAAAAATCTACGATGCGCTTCTTGTGGAACCGGACTTCCCGAACTGGGGCGAAACGTTTGAGCAAAAGATGCGGCTTCCCGCGCTAGAAGAGGGTGAAAAGGAAAAACTGAAGAAGATGAAGGAGTTTGACGAGCCATGGGAGCAAATGCTCTTCCGCTTCTGTCGACGCGACAAAGACGCTTTCCTAGAAGCCCGTGCACTCAATATATCAAGGATTCTCAACCGAATAAAGGCGCGGATAACTGCGGCCAATCCGGTCGAGGATGGAAAAGTGGATGTCGGTGAAACGGTCGAGTGGCTGATGCGCCTCTCTGCCGTCACGAATGTCAAGAGCGAACCGTCACAGATGGCCGCTCCAATTGATTTCAAAAATTCGCAATTTGTTCATGGGCTATGCGAGTGCACACTTGGCATGACGAGGCCGACGGATCGTTGGCAAGCCAACATTGAAGAACATTCGTCAATCACATCGGATTATACGAGTTTGCGAAAGCGATTAAAATGCACATTATGGAGGAGTGGCATCGATGGCATTACGGATAATGACAACTTCCTCTGCTGGCTTGTGTTCGAACCATTCCATGATGGGGAGAGTTTCCAACTCTATATCGTGGGCGAGTTTTATGGTCGCACGTCCGAGAACGATGCCAGCATGGGCGTTGATTTCGGTTCGCACATGGATGATGTAATAGCAGCAGAGAATGCGTATCGTGCGGCTTGGAGGTCATTTGGAACCGACGCCAACATCGGCCACAATGTGGGGGCTGGAATTGGGCAGGACGACATCTGGTGGAACATCACCATCCCCTTCAAAGACTACGACGAACTCGTCTCTGACGATTTTTCGCAAAAGCTTCGCAAAGCCCTGTCCGACGTGGCGAACGCATTCGCCTCGCTGCTGAAGTATCGCGTTCCCGCAAACCCATAACCACTGGAGAATAGAAAATGTCAACCAGCAAAAACACTCTCTTCTTTTCCCTCCCCGAAATCGCCGCTTGGTTCGATGTCGGGACTTCATCAAGCGATTCCATCGCCGTCGAGATACCCGCATTCCAGCGCGGGCTTGTCTGGAATGCCGCGCAAATCGAAGTGCTATGGGATTCCCTACTGCGCGGCATTCCTATAGGAGCGTTCTCGCTTCTTCCCATGCGCGGAAACGAGCGATATTCAAAAACTCTGGGGACAGATGGAACATCCACAGAAGGAGAACGCTATTTTCTTCTCGATGGGCAGCAGCGTGCGAGTGCCATCGCAATGGGCTACAAGGCATTGCCCGCGACAAGCGGCAAGGAGGCGGAGGCGCCCATTCTCTGGATTGACATCCTTCCATCAGATGAAGAGCGGAAACGCTCCAACCGCAAGTTTTTCTTCCGCGTCACGACACCTGCCCGCCCGTGGGGATACCAAATCGAAGACGCAAATGGCGAGAACAGCGCGGGGAAGGTCTCTGTGGCCAAATATCAGGAGGCGTTAAAGGAGATTGGCTGGTCGGCAGAAGCATTAGCGAAGCCGACTACGTCCCAACTCTGGCCGGTTTGCGCCAGACTCCCCGTCCCCGTTACCGTTTTGCGAGACCTCCCAGACTCGGCGCTTTCACTTTCTGGATTGGTCGCTGCTGGCGGCGTAGCGTCGTGGGCGCGCCATTTCGCGAGAGTGGCCGATGCCCTTGGCGACGAAGACGCCAAATGTCTTAATGAGGCAATCGCCAATCAGCGAAACCGGCTGCGCAGTGCGTCGGAAACGAAAATTATGGCGATGGTGGCGCCAGAAGGGCTTGCCGACACTCCGTCGGACGCCGCAAAAGATGGCGATAATTCCGAGATTGCACTCTACTTCTCACGGCTGAATCGCGGCGGCACAACGCCTTCCCGAGAAGATCTCGACTACTCAATCCTCAAATCAATTCTGCCCGAACTTCACGCCATTGATGACTGCGCGAATGGCCGGATGCATCCAGCAAGACTCGCCAACCTTGCGATGCTTGCGTTCCTATCTACGAAGTCAGACAACGGCTGGAAGAATGGCCTCACCCGGCGTGACATCTTCGCCTTGAAGGGCAGACAGGACTTCATCGCATACGTTTCCTCGAATCTTCCCCAGGATATTGCGACGATTGACGACTGGCTTCTCTTCAAGCCTGGAACGGCCGAACACGGCATACCCGAATATCTGCGAACACGCATCTCGCGGCAGAATCCGAATCTTTACCGGTTCCTGCTCCTGCTAGCCGGCAAAATGCGCATGGCGCCAACAAAAGGCATTTGGAATGATGCACACTTCCCCCGTTTCATCACCGCATTCTGCACCACTGTTGTCTGGTTTGGCAACGACAGTGCACTCGACTTCGCAGCGCTCGCCCAAGACCTTGAAAAGCTAGTGTGTTTCAGTTTCCTCGTTTCAAAAGGTTTGATTGGCTCATGGATGGCAATGCAAGTCGAAATGGGAGCATTGGATATCCCGCCATCGCCAGACTACTTCCACAAAATCGCAGAAGCGGCTAACAAAGGCGATAGGGATGCCATCGTCGCCGCATGGTCTGTGCAGCCCGACTCGAATGCCGCAAGCCGCATTTGGTATTGGAACGGCGAGGAAGGACGCGGAATCGTCCTCTACGCCTGCCGCCGGTATTTGCGAGATACGTTCGGCGAATACGACCCTGCGTCCGCCGTTTGGAACGAAGATTCGCGCCCATGGGACTACGACCACATCGTTCCGCAGTCGTGGATCAAGTATTCCTACCATGGGAAGTGTCATGATCTAGTCGCGGAGTTCCTGAACTCCATCGGAAACATCGCGCCGATTCCTTTCGGCGCGAATCGCTCCAAGGGTAGCATCCCACCTGGAGAAGTCGCACTCTACTGCGATTCGGTTGCCAAAGAATCGCTTTTCATCGATTTCGATGTTGATGGGGGCTGTCCACGATTCGTTGGCGAGTATCTGATTTTGGAGGACAACGAAGCCGCCGCCATAGACTTTGCCCGCATAACCGTGCGCCGCATGGCTGCGCTCTACTCCGCATGGTGGGACTCGCTTGCGATTGGCGAACTTCTTGAAGATTGTTTCTTCCGTTTCCGTAAAGATGCGGTCGAAAGTTCCGTCCATGAACTGAAAGAGCGTTTTCCGGAGTGGGGCAACCGCCTCAGAACCGTTTTTGTGGCGGCGGATGGAAAGCAGTATGATGTCAAGCGGTCGTGCGACTGGGCGAGGCCTTGGATTTCCTGCGGCATCGTCGGTAGGTTCAAGCACAAGGATTCGGGTGAGTTCATCCGCTGCTTCCTCTGCCAGACGTTCCAGAGCGACAAGACACACCATGACTTCAAGAAGGAATTCGGCCTTCGCCGTCATCCAGATGAAACCGCCGCAGTCGGAAAAAACGAATGGTGGATTGACAACCAATGCTTCGAAGAGGGAGACTTCCTGTCGTATGCATCGGAGCTGATGGGAAGCGGCGCCTTCACCCCCGATACCAATCCCTGATTTTTTCGGTGCCTTGGCGGCATGGCGCAGGTCTCCGCCACGCCAGCCAGACACCGCCGACATTAAACAAACCCAGAGACCGCAACCCAAGGAGTCAAAAACCATGACGATAACCTCGACAACCGTTAACAACATCGCACGTAAAATTCCGAGTCCGGAAGCGATGGAATACCTCTCGTCGCTTGCGGAGCAAATTGAGCAGGCAACAGTTGCGAAGAAATTCGGCTCATCCAAAGACGATTTAGCGATGGGATTCAGTCTCGCCGCATCAATCCGCGACCCGGAATTCTGGCGGAAAATGGATACCATTTTGCACTACTCATTCAGATAGTGGGAATAACCAATGGGCGCATGGGAAACTTACTATGCAAACGAAGCAAATGACCCTTAACCCACTGGTCGCCGACTTCTTCCTCCGCCATTGGGATGACATGGCAGAGGAAGAAGACGGCCTCCCTCTGGGATTGAGAATCTCGCTGGAAATCGGATTTATCAGGGAAGCGCTTAGGAAAAGCCCGTACTACGAATCGGAGCACGGGAAGGAACTCTACGATCTGCTACCGCAGAAATCCTTTTTCGAGCAGGAACTCTGCGCGAAGCATTTCTCCAACTGGTACATGATCCTCACGCTTCTCAAATACGAAACCTCCTTCAAGTCTATCTGGAAACTTGATGACTAAAACTCCAGCATTTGAAGCCGAGCCATACTGCCCATTTGATCTTCCACGTTGGCTAGATGCCTGAGGGGAGGGAATGGTCTGAATATGCCAATGTGGAAATGTTGCCAGTTCCAGATCCAATTGCCAATGCCGGTCGTCGCGCCCGAAAACCAGGCGACACAAACTCAGGAGACAGTTTGCAAGCCTCCCCTATATTTGGTACTATTATGTCATCATGGAGACCACACAATGAGCGAACTTGCCAGATACTGCGGTAACGAATCCCGCAGCCTCCACAACTTTGTTTCCAACCACTGCACCAAGAACCCCAAGTAAGAGAAACGATGAACACGACCTACGCTCAACTTAAAGAATCTTTCCGGAGTTTTTTCCATGACCGACATGATGCAGATGTGGATACTCTGCCGCAATTTCGAGAGGGTGAATATTGGATCAATGCTCCCGTTGAAAATGCGAAAATGGAGGCAATCCACTATGAATTAATCAAGCAGGGAAACGACTATTTCGTGGAATTCCATGTCGAAACACCCGCTAGATTCGTTTCTCATTGGATCAACCTCCGAGAAGCGTTGGATGGCGATAAAAGGCACTTCCTCCACTACACATACTACAGCTCAAACTATTGGCGAAGCCGCTATCCCGTTATCGGTAGCGACGATGTGAAAAACGACCTCGCCTACATGGTCAAGATCATTGAACCTGTTTTTGCAAACTCACCCGATGACGCTAATCCGACATCTGCACCTAGTGTTTTTGAGGCTCTTCCCTTCCAGAGGAACCCTGAAGAAGTGTCTAAGATGCTGGATGATGACACTCTTCATCTGCCGGCCGTCCAGAGGGGAAAAGTGTGGAATGCCGCGCGAATTGAAACGCTGTGGGATTCCATTTTCCGTAGTTTCTCCATAGGCGCTTTGCTCTGTGTCCGGAAAAGGGACGGTGAAAAAGGCTTTGATTTGCTCGATGGGCAGCAGCGCTCTAACGCGATTGCCCTCGCCTACGACTCGTTTCCACCGAAGCAAGCGGCATCGTCCATTCTTTGGATTGATGTGGGGCCAAAGGGAGGTGGCGTCTTGGCTGGACAAAAAAAGTTTGCGTTTTGCGTGACAACGCCTTCGCAACCGTGGGGGTACGGGGACTCTTCAGATGAGACAAGGAACACTCTGCTTTCGGCTTCGCAGAAGAGAGACGCAATCAATAAACTGAACGACTGTTCGCAAAGTTTGACATGGCATGACGAAAACGAGAAGCCTTGGCCTGGAGAGTTATATCCCTACAACGCCGGTTGTGCAG
>JAEEGL014388807.1_pt1 | contig 11069 bp, 11 predicted proteins | sample 9134231 | NCBI WGS metagenome assembly JAEEGL01 (sample SAMN16246548, study PRJNA631951) | gut metagenome | biome: gut microbiome; feature: rumen; material: fiber-attached | host: Bos | place: Iran: Karaj | collected 2018-10
GCTGGTATGAAGAAATGATAAATGATCTGCTTTTCATGGCAGTAGTAGTGGTTTTGACAATGTTTTGTTTTGGTGTGGTAACTTAAACATACATCATCATAGCTTCACTATCTACTGCTTTTTGAGTAAAAGAAAACGCTGTGTCACAGCCTTGGCAGGCCGTCGCGCAGCGACTTAGTTCTAGTAAAAGACAAAAGTATAAAGGTTGTACAGACACGTACGTGTACAAGGTGCAAGGATAGTACCCATTTGGTAACAGGCACGTCATCTGCATTTCCTGGGAAACATGCTAAAAACAATTATTACTATAAGCACACTAAGAAAAGTGGAAAAATCGTAGTACTCTGTGCGCAATGCCATCGGTCTGTGACAGGAAAAATATCTGGTGGAAAAGTACAATTTACTCGACCTAAGAAGGATAATTCCAGGCATACATCGAAGGCGTGGAAGGCTGTAAAGAAGTAGTAATTGTGTATAGTAGTAAGTTTTAGCTGGAAATGCGTATATGGAATTGATCCCTATGAAGAGTTATACTATAAGGAAATATAGATATGCAAGATTTACCAATTGATTCATATGGTCGATATTATGCTTATAAGGAAGATGAGACTATTCCTTATAAGGAAATGAATAAAATTTACCATGAGATAAACTATTATTATCATATAAAATATAGTGGATTGCCTATTATTACGCATAGATCAATAGGATTAGATGATCACTATTATGTATATTACTGTGAAAATCATGGCTTTGGAGAATATAATATCTTTATGAGAGTTGAAGACTTGGATGTGGAGGATGACTAAGATGAATGATTTCAGAGAATTGTTGGAAAATGTTGACCGTTCATATGATGGTTTTGTTCATGCTGTCATTAGCTATATAAGGATACCAGGCAACGAGACTAAACAAGCTGTGATTGAAGAGTATATTAAGGAGCATCCAAATGCAAACTCATCAGATGTTCTGCAATTTATGATTGATAAGACTGATTTCTTTGAGTCTATTGAAAAGCAGAGAGCAGCTCCTTTCTAAACATGTTTTCGGAAAATGATTAGCAGCAAGAGAGAATAGAGGAACAGATGTTGATTAGTGAAAGAATATTTAAAATCATGAATGATCAGAACATGAGTATTATGGAGTTTTCAAGAAAAACAGGTATATCTCAAAGTACTATCAGTGATTGGAAAAGGAAGAAAACTAATCCATCTGCTGATAAAATTCTTACAATCTGTGGTGTTCTAGGAGTAAATCCGTATGAAATCCTACAAGATAGTGACAACGCTAATGATATGGTAGTAAAAGACTATATGATAATTAGTGAAGGAACTGATAGCTATGAGTTAGTTCTCGAGTTTGAATCTCTTACACAAGACAATAAAGAAAGATTATTTGGCTACTTAAGTGCGTTGAAGGATTTGAAAGGGTAAACAAAAACCACATGTTCATGTTGACATGTGGTTTTTGTTTGTTTATCATAATCGTAAATGCGATGCATAAAACGTATAAGCAAGAAGGAGGCCATCACATGCAATTTTATAAAGGCGAGCTTAAACTCGAAGATCTGTATTATCGTGATAGGGAAGCGGTTCAGGTAGTGGCGTGTAAGCTTAACACAAAATATTGGAATAGAGAATCATCGTTAGGCTTACATGTTGTTATGTCAAGAGTAACTATTGGGATGGCAGTATTCCTTATTATGTTTGAGGGGCAAGAAGCGGATGTTGATACGATTGATACAATTTGTCAGGAGTATTCTAAGGAAATAAGCGATGAATCAGATTTGCCTAAGGTGCAAAGATTTAAGGAAAAGATTTCTTATTCTGAAATTAACCTGAAGACATACTGCAACTTGTTGACTGAGGAATGGCTGGAAAGAATGTATGAAGATAAAGCTGCGATAATGGAGATACTACATATTGATTATTCAAAATATGTGTGCGATGAAGGGCTATTACCGCCATTATGTGATGAGAGGCAATCAATAAAAAGATTTATTTCAAAAGATGAGCTTTCAAGAATCAGAAATAGCAGAATACAGCAGGGAATGGTTGTATATCAGCCAGTTCATTATATTGTGGAAGAAAATAATGATGATGTAGCAGAACAAATTGATAATGAAATTATTTTTGAATTGAGAAAAGCACAAAGAATAACGAGCAGGAGATTCATAAAAATATCAGATTCAGATATAGCCAATCTTGAAAAATACCGGTACAAAATTCAAAATCTCAATAACCTTGATGGAGGAGTTGTAATAGTTTTAATGAATCATTGTGATTTTGGAGATGCATCAAAACTCATTAGAGCTGTTTATTCTGAAGATAATAACTATATAGCCAAATATGAGGTAATATTCCATGTTTCAGAAGGTGATAAGAAAATAATAGATGCTATAGGAGAAATTTGTAGCCTTTGGCCTTTTGTCAAAATTCGAAATAAGCGCTTGACTAAAGCAGCTGCTATTAAGCAACTTTATGAAATTGCCATGACGAACAATTCTCCTATTTCTAAAGATGATTGTTTGGCTATCCTGAAAAATCAGAAGGACTATTCCTATGATGAGGTTAATGAACTGTTTAGGAAATGGTTTCTTACTGATTACACAATTAATACTTTTCATCCGCAGTATCGTGAACGAATAGATGAATATTATCGTGTAAAAGAGAATGAGAAAGATGCCCTGAAAGAACTCGATAGACTTGTCGGATTGTATGAAGTTAAAGCGTTGTGTAGGAAAATCGTAGACTTTTATGGAATACAGGCAATGAGGAAAATGGAACTCGAGGATGAAGAAGGAATCGGGATGCACATGATTTTTACAGGAAATCCAGGAACAGCTAAGACAACAGTGGCAAGACTCTTGGCGAGGATTTTTAAGCAGAAAGGAATTCTTTCGAAAGGGGAACTGATCGAAGTTGGACGTAAGGATCTTGTTGGTAAATATGTTGGATGGACCGCCCAAATAGTTAAAGACTACTTTGAAAGGGCAAAAGGGAGTGTGCTATTTATTGACGAAGCCTATTCTCTGATAGATGGTGAAAAAGGTAGTTTTGGAACGGAGGCTATAAATACTATTGTTCAAGAAATGGAAAACAGGCGTGATGAGGTTGTTGTAATTTTTGCTGGTTATAAGAAAGAAATGTATGACTTTGTATCATCTAATAGTGGATTAAAAAGCAGAATATCATTTTCGGTGGATTTTCCAGACTATTCAGGAGAGGAGTTATATAAGATTCTCAAAATTTTTGCAGAAAAAAATCATTTTGAATTGAAAGAGGATGTTAAAAAAGCGTTGATGGCGACATTAGAAAAGCAGGATACAAGGAATGGCAATGGAAGAATTGTGAGGAATGAGTTTGAGAAGGCAAAACTTAGGCAGGCTGAACGATTGATGAAGATGCCCAAGGCCGTTAGAAAAGAAAAAATGTTCACGCTTATAGGAGAAGATTTTGGAGGTGCGCTATGATTTATGTAGATTTTATGAATGAAGTACTTGATAAGTTAAATAAGCGGTATGGATGTAATAACTGGAGTATAAAGTTGTATAGAGAAGGTGATACATCAATGGATGTATTAGAACTTGAATTTATTCATCAGACAAATATGAAATATTATGGACATAGTAAAGATATATTGGATGGTGATTTTATAAAAATGACCAAAGATTCTGTCGGAGGAGGAATCCTGATATGTAGATTTGAGGTAAAGTATCTTTATGATGAATTTAACAATAAAGGATGGAATCAGGTATTTAATATCGTTGATTACAATATTAAGGGCATAGACAAAGCGAGAATAGGGACAAGAAATATCGATAATTATGATGAAATTAGCAATTTGATTTTTGTAAGACCGTTGAACTATGAGGAAAATAAAGAGTCTCTACAAGGACATGTATATCGAAGGATTGGAGATATCGTCATAGCTCTTTATATGCGAGTGTTTGAAGACAAAGATAATCTGACATCATTTAAGATACCTAAAGCAGATGTTGATAAATGGGGGATAAGTGAAGATCAGGCATTAGACAGAGCAATACAGAATTCAAGTGTTCTTTACCCAGCTGAAATTTACATATCAAGTGGGAAATTAGTAGAGGATGTAGTGGTTAATATTTTTGTAAGACCTTTCGATGTTGAAAAGGATATATTGGAAGAGATGGATACACTTATGTGTACATCTATTAAAGGAATAAATGGGGCAGCAGTATTCTTTTATCCTGGATTGAAGGAGAAGTTTTACAGGGCATTTGGAAATGAAGATTATTTTGTGGTATTTACGGCTACTAGTGAATTTCATTTGCACCGTTGTAGTGATTATGATCCGGGAAAATTACTGCAGACACTTCGGAATAGTAATAAACAATTTCCCGAAGAAAAACTTAGTGACATAATATATAGATATTATGGAGATAAGAATGAATTATTGCCTGTTGAACAAGGATGAGGTCACTCAAGAATATCCTATTTTTAGGGTGACAGGAGAAGAAATATGCGGGATGGATATGGTTCTATGGTGAAGATAGCAAACTTCTGCAACATAGAGGCATTTATGGATTCAGATTTCGTAGGTGAACCATCTATTGTAATATTTTATCTGAGCGATGATGTTAAAGGAACAATAGATATATCAAGCGGAACAATAGAGGGTGAGTTCTCAAAGTATGTACGCCTAGTTATTGTAGATTGGCTGAATAATAAAGCGCAGCTTTTAGAAATGTGGAATACCAAAAGGTTGAAAATGTTACCGGAATGGGAGTGATAGAAATGCCGCAATACAGCGGCTTGTTTTCAATGACAAATGCCCATTTTTAGCGTATAATATCCCTATAGAGTACGAAGCTCTATGGGGATTTTCTTATGTGTAGCACCCGGTGGGAAGGGTGCATGAACTTTATGAAAAGAGTATGTAGCGGGGGGCATTAATAACGACTAATTTGGCAGCAGTGCGCCAGGATGCTTCCTGACGTGACTGCTGTTTTTGCGTTTTATATGAATGGCAAAATAATTGGAGACACATTTGGATGAAAGAATTAGGAAGGCGGATTTTTAATGTTCTGCCCAATCGAGTTAGTTTACTGCTATTTGCGCTGATTTTAACTTTAAAAAACATGAAAATGATCATAAACACTAAAAAGATGTTGAATAGCATTCTTAATGAGACGCAAGTTAAAGTATCTAAAGCATTTGTCAGTAATTTAAAAAAATACTGCACCTATTACTGCCATGTAGGAGCCGACTTATTTATTGATAGTTATTTTAAAGGGGAGCCAATAAAAGTATTAAGTCTTAATGGCTTGGATGAATGCGAGTTATCTGAAAATGATCCAATTATGATATGTTGCGTAAAAAATGATCTCGAACGTATAAAGCAGGTTATATATCATCACAGAAAAATTGGAATAAAGAAGATGGTTTTTGTTGACAATATGTCAGACGATGGAACAAGAGAATATTTGTTTTCGGAATGTGTGGATTTATACAGTGTTGATGAGCCTTATCATGCGGGGAGAAAGGCGGCATGGATAAGAAAAATACAGGATTTATATGGTTATAATAGATGGTATTTGATAGTGGATTCTGACGAGTTGTTTTCATATGTTGGGATGGAAAAACACTCTATTTGTGAACTTGTAAAATATTTAAAATATATGAATGTTGGAAGAGCACGATCATTTTTATTGGACATGTATCCTAATCATAAATTATATAGTATGAGTGAAGATGATGATATAGAAACATATGACTTTACAAAAGACTATAGATTCTTTGATAAAAATACCTATTACAACGCAAAAGATGGACGCGGATACATGGTAAGAGGGGGGCCTAGAAAAAGATGCTTCGAAAAAGACATAGATAATTCTGAACCATTAACGAAATATCCTCTCATTTTTTCTACAGAAGAAGATATTTGGGCGGATCATAGACCTATGCCTTTTGAAAAAAACTTTGAATCCATATTTGTTTCGGTATTGAGACACTATAAGTTTATGCATGGAGATAACGAAAAGTATATAAATATTGCAAAATCCAATCAGTATTACAATAATAGTGCAAACTACAAAGTTTATATATCTCATGGAACAGATATCGAATTCTATTACGAAGATTCGGAAGAATATTTTTCTTCAGTTTCATTACGAAAAATTACATTACTTGAAGAAATTGATTGGAATCTGATTTAAAGATGGTGAATAAGTTTTGGTGTAGAGGAATATAAATATTGTGAGTCTAATTACTAACCTAGAAAATGATATAAAATTTGCTTTAGATCGTTTTCCTGGAATGAAAAAGATTATAAAGCGTATTTATCAGTTATCTTGGTGTACGATTACAAACAGTTGGGAAACAAAAGAAGGAGAGTTTAAGAAAATTACGCCAGCAGATGGTTATGAGTATATTGGCGGTTATTATGATAAAGCTCCTTGGGATAGCACAGATAGATATTTGATATCATTGCGAGTCAAGGACGCTCATAGTGCTCCTGCATCTACTACACCGGGGGTTATTTGTGTTATCGATACTCAAACTGGAATGCTAACGGAAATTGGGGAGACATCTGCTTGGAATGTTCAACAAGGTTGTATGGCGCAATGGCTTGGTCCGGATTATGGGACAAGAATTATCTATAATGATTATAGAAATGGAAAATATTGTTCTGTTATATACAATTGGGATAAGAGAACAGAGGAAAAAGTTTTAGGAAGACCTATATATGATGTGGCTCCAAATGGTGAGTTTGCATTGTCCTTAGACTTCAGCAGATTACACAGGCTTAGACCAGGATACGGTTATGCAAATATTTATGATTGCTCTGAAGGAGTGCTATGTCCAGATGATTACTGCGTTTGGAAAATAAACATTGATACGGGTGAGAGTGTTGGATTAATTAGTTATATTGATTTTAATAATTTTGAACATAAAGATACAATGGATGGGGCTGAGCATAAAGTGAATCATATTATGATTAGTCCGGATTCAAAAAGGTTCATGATCCTTCATAGATGGTTAAAAAATAATATTAAAAAAACTAGATTATTGACAATAGGAATAGATGGCTGTGATTGGTATAACCTTAGCGATGATGATTATGTTTCGCATTGCTATTGGAAAGATAACACAACTATATTGTCATTTTTGCGAAAAAAAGAAACAGGTGATCATTATTACTTATTAAAGGATAAATCCAGTAATTTTAGACTACTTTGGGAAGAACTTAGGACAGATGGACATTGTAGTTATTCTGTTGATCATAGTATGGTTGTGACTGATACATATCCAGACAGATCAAGAACTTCAAAAGTGTATTTATGCGTTGAAAACGGTTATAAGATTTTGGCTAAAGTTTTTTCTTCCTTTAAATATGATAATCAATGCAGATGTGATTTGCATCCGAGGTGGAATCGAAAAGGTGACGCAATATGCTTTGATTCATCGCATGAGGGAATTAGAGCAATTTATATTATTGATAATGTTGAATTTTAAATGAGGATTGTGCTTATGTTTTATTCTGCCAATATTTCTGTAATTGTACCTGTATATAACGTTGAGAAATATATTGATAGATGTATACAAAGCATTTTGACCCAAACATATAGCGATTATGAAATTATTCTTATAGACGATGGGTCAGTCGATAGAAGTGGAGATATTTGTGATAAATATGCTAATTCATATGCGAAAATACGTGTTATACATAATGAAACTAATCAAGGACTGGCTGAGGTTAGAAATATTGGTATAAGAGAAGCAAAAGGTAGATATATCCAATTTGTAGATAGCGATGATTGGATAGAGCCTGAAACATTAGAATTATGTTTGAACATTATGTGTGATTATGATGCTGATATTGTGTGTTACAGATTCTGTAAAGAGTATGAGGACAAGGAAGCAATAATTCGCAAGTATGACAATGCTACTACCCGAAGAGTATTTAAAACAAATGAAGCACTTGAGTATATCTTTTTCCCTAAATACATTGATACAGTTTCATGTAATAAACTAATTAAAAAACAGCTATTTAGCGGGGTGTTCTATCCAAAGGGTAAATATCATGAGGATTTGTTTACAACATATAAATTTGTAGCTAATGCTAATAAAATAGTATGCTTACAAGATGAACTCTATCACTATTATCAGAATCCGAAATCTATTGGACATATGAAGTTTTCTATGGATACATATGACATCGTGAAATCAGTTGATGAGTGTATGGATTTTATAAAGAAAAGGATAGGACACGATTCAGAGAGACTATTGGTGGGATCATGGTTTAGAAAAATGTTCGTCATTAATAGCATGATAAAATCAAATTCGATTGATATAAATTACATACAATCATTTAGAGAAGAAATGAGTATATTGAAAGTTGCAAAATGTAAAGAAATTGGCATAGTAAGAAAATTTCAGATGATGATATTGGGAATTAGCTTTAAATTATACAGATGGCTATATTTATTTTCAAAGCAGAATTCTATGGGAGGAATTCTAGTAAAAAACGACTAATGGAAAAGATATTTAATAATAACTGTAATTTTATGCTGACGTTTGTGATATATAATTTGTCGGTAAATTTGTATTATGCTTTTTAGGGGGCCAGCAAAATTGTTAAAGATAGTTATTGTTGAAGAAAAGGACATACACTTTTATCCGCCACTTATGAGTGTTGTTAAAGGACTGCTTAGTCTGGGACATGAGGTTACTCTTATATCCAGAGGGGCTGGCAATATGCCCCCTGAAATCAGTGGTAATGGTGCCTTTCATTATGATGAGATTGAATGTGAGGAAAATCGGACTAATCAATTAGTTAAGTTTTTTTCAAGAAGAAAGGTTTCAAAAGAATTAAAAAATAAGACAGAAAAGGCTATGCAAAATGCGGATATTCTTTGGACAGGATCGGTTCAAACGGTTCGTGATATGTGGAGAATTATCTTAAAATATAAAAATGTTTTGCAGTTGATGGAATTAAGTGAGTATGGATATTCCACGCTCCTTACAAGATTTCCGCTCGAGAAAGTAGCAAGGACTTCTTGGAAGAATGTTGTTTCTGAAAGGAATAGGGCATATATCGAGAAAACATTGTGGGAATTATCAGATTTGCCAATTGTTCTTCCTAATAAACCATATTCTATCGAATATGGTGAATTAACTAATGAAATGAAAATTGCGCTAGAAAAGATGCGTTTAGAAAAGAAAAAGATAATTCTATATTTAGGAGGTTTTTTTGCTGATAGAGATTTAGAACCATATGCAAAAGCAATAGATAAAGTGAGTGAAGAATATGCTCTTTACATAATTGGAAAAGCATATAGAGATGACCTGAAGAGTAAGATGCAAAAACTGATTGATAAATATAATATCACATATTTGGGATATTTTGAGGCACCGCATCATCTAGCGTTTATTCAATATGCGTTTGTTGGATTATTGCCATATAAACCTGTTCACAGCAGAGGGCTTTCAGATCTAAATGCTTTGTACTGTGCACCTAATAAAATTTATGAGTATGCAGCATTTTCCATACCAATGGTAGGGTCAGATGTTTTGGGATTAAGAGAACCATTTGAGAAGTATGATATTGGATATTGTTGGGATGAAAAGAATTTTGATGAATTATTAAATATTCTGAGGCAAATTGAAGAGAATTACAGTGAAATGAAGACTAATTGCGAGATATTTTATAATGCCGTTAATTTGGATGAAGTATTAGAAGAAATACTTAGGTGATCGCGTTTGTATTTTCGTATTTTTGAGAAATGAATAATTCTATGATAGAGATTTTTTTGTCAAATAGAAAGACAATTAAAAATGGATTATGGTTATATTTGCTACAATTTTTCAATGCCTTCCTTCCGCTAATGACCCTTCCATATATTACTAGGATACTAGGACCTGAATGTTATGGTGGAGTGGTTATTTCTTTAAATGTCATTGGATACTTGCAGGTTGTTATCGAATATGGATTTGGGTTATCAGCTACGAGAGAAGTAGCACTAATAGATGAAAAAGATAAGAAACAACTGAATAAGTTATTTTCGGCAGTTGTTGGATCAAGGATGATTCTTTATCTGTTATGCTTACTTTTTCTTGTTATTTATTCTTTTTTTATTCATGATTCAATGAACATTATTTGTGTAGTGATTATGTTTGCTGGATTGCTTGGAATTTGCTTTCAACAGAACTGGCTTTTTCAAGGACTTCAGGAAATGAATCATATAGCACTTATTAATATAGTTGCGAGATGTATATCGGTTATTTTTATATTTTTATTTGTTAATAACGCGGATGATGTTTTTTTGTACTGTGTTTTTTATTCTGCTACGCCTTTGATTTGCGGATTATTGGGAGTGATGGTTGCCTTTTACAGGTTTAATATTAAAATTTGCAAAATTCGTATTCGTGATGTCGAAGAACAACTTAAATGTGGATGGAATGTATTTTGTACACAGCTCAGTGCTAAAGTATTTAGCGCTATTGGCATAACATTTTTGGGGATTCTTTCTACAAAACATGATGTTGGTATTTATTCTGCTATCCAAAAAATACCGAGCTTGTTTTTTCTATGTTGGAGTCCTATTGGTCAAGTTTTATTCCCATATTCAAGTAAGCAAATGGCAAATCATTTTTTTGAAGGAGTAAGACGTATAAAAAAGATTCGAAAAAGAATCATCATTGTGTTTTTGATACCAACAATTTTTGTGAGTTTTTTTGCAAAACATATAGTGCTGTTGTTATTTGGTGAAGAGTATATAAGCTATTATTATGTTTTATATCCGTTATTGATATGGGTGATATTTGCTATAAATAATAATTTTTTGGGAATACAGATTTTATTAGGCGGAGGATTTGATAAGGAATATAGTACATGTTTTCATATATCAGTCATTTGTACAGTTGTCCTTAACTATATTTTAATTGTTTTACTCGGGGTTTTGGGAGCAGCGTTAGCACCGATGATATCGGAAATTATCCTTATGCTACTTATTAACTTAGAAATTAAGGGGATTGAAAGGAAAGATGAAAAAAGTACTCGTTGTCGTGGGAACGCGTCCTGAGGCAATA
>JAEEGL014680306.1_pt1 | contig 11069 bp, 8 predicted proteins | sample 9134231 | NCBI WGS metagenome assembly JAEEGL01 (sample SAMN16246548, study PRJNA631951) | gut metagenome | biome: gut microbiome; feature: rumen; material: fiber-attached | host: Bos | place: Iran: Karaj | collected 2018-10
CTTTAAGAACTGCTCTTTCTCGATCCATCTGTTGTGCCATGCGATCTCTTCAAGACAGCCGATCATTCTTCCTGATCTCTGTGCTGCCCTGATCTGGCCTGCTGCTTCGTAAAGGCTGTCCGGGTTGCCGGCGTCAAACCATGAGAACTCCTTGCCCAACGGAATTACGTGGAGCTGGCCTCTCTTAAGATATTCCTCGTTAACGGAAGTGATCTCGAGCTCGCCTCTTGCGGAAGGCTGGATCTTGCTTGCGATGTCAACGACCTGGTTATCGTAGAAATAAAGGCCCGGAACGATGTAATTTGACTTCGGGTGTCTGGGCTTCTCTTCAATGGATACAGCCTTGCCGTCAGCATCAAACTCTACGACGCCGAAAGCTCTGGGGTCTGCAACATAGTAACCGAAGATTACCGCGCCCTCTTCATTTCTTCCTGCTGTTCTGAGCTTCCTTCTGAAGAAAGGACCGTAGAAGATATTGTCGCCCAATGCGAGGCAGACAGAGTCAGAGCCGATAAAATCCTTAGCGATGATGAAGGCGTCAGCGATACCTCTCTGAACCTTCTGCTCCATGTACTTGATCGAGATGCCGAGATGTGAGCCGTCACCCAGAAGGTCTACGAACGGCTTTGTGTCATCCGGCGGAGTAATAACGAGAATGTCCTTGATCCCTGCTTCCATAAGCACGGAAAGCGGATAGTAGATCATCGGTTTATCGTATACGGGAAGCAGCGGCTTGCATACGGGCTTTGTAATAGGATAAAGACGTGTGCCCTTTCCAGCTGCGAGAATGATACCTTTCATATTGCACCCCCAACCATTTCAAAATATGTTGATAATATAAATATACAATATTCCTGCTCTATGCGACAATATGAACATTGATTTTGGGGACGAGGTAGTCTATGACAAGTTTTATACTCAACAACCTTTCGAACATCCATTGGTGGAATCTCGCAGATTTAGCAGCAGCAATACTTTTCGTAAGCATCTTCATTTGGGGAAGATCCAATAAGCTCCTTAAGAAGAACGAATTCAACGATGACTTCTTAAGCCTTGAGACGATGAAGTCTTTAAGAGGCTTTGCAGCCATCGGAGTTATCCTCCACCACATCTCACAGCAACAGACATTCCAGCAGGAAAAGATCCTGCTTCCCTTCGTAAACGCAGGTGCTTACTTCGTAGCGATCTTCTTTTTCTGCTCCGGCTACGGCCTGCTCAAGAGCTATGACGCCAAGCCTGGCTACCTTAAGGGATTTATCAAGAAGAGGATCGTTAAGTCCATCGTACTCCCCTTCTATGTTGACGTTTTGATCTATGCGGCGCTTTATGCCATCTTTAAGATCCATCTCGAGAAGGAGCAGTGGATCACCAATATCGCAGGCATCACGATGATGAACCAGTACGCATGGTTCCCTATAGTCCTTGCCATCCTTTATCTCGTATTTTTCCTTACATTCAGATTCGTCAGAAACCGCAAGGTATGCTTTGCGATCATCTTCATATTCATCATCCTCATGGGCGTCGGCTGCATGATTGAAGGCCACTATGCATGGTGGACCGGCCCCGACAACTGGTGGTGCAACGAATATTACTGGACCAACGAAGCCAAGTGGTGGATGGGCGAGAAGATCTTCTGGTTCCACGGCGAATGGTGGGTCAATTCAGCTCCCGCATTCTTCACGGGCCTTGTTTTCGCAAACTTCGAAAAGCAGATCGTCAGATTCTTCAAGGAAAACTACTGGAAGCGCTTCCTTATCCTTGTTGTCATCACAGAAGTCTGCTTCGCACTCTCCGATTTTGGCCAGGCAAAGTTCGGTTACTGGACTGAATTCAACAGAAAAGGACCTGAGATCGGCAATAAGATCGCCACATATTTCTGCCAGGTACCTCTGTTCCTCATCCTGGCTGTTACGGTATTCATCTTCCTCATGAAGTATCACGTAAGCAATCCGATAACACGCTTCTTCGGCAAGTACTCACTCCACACATACCTCATGAACCTTGCTGCGATCACGCTCATGAACTTCATGCAGTACAACGATGAGTGGTCACCGTTCTACATGGGCGGCAGATACAACAACCTCTTCGTTAACGCCATCGCCGTAATCCTCCTGACCGTCGGAGGCGGCGTCCTGGAGCAGAAACTCACTGATAAGATCCGCAGCTGGATCTTCCGCGAAAAGGTCGCTGTGGTGCCCGCTGCCTTCACAAGAGCCTCGCTGCTCGCCGACGAGGACGACGTTTACTCGAGAAAAAAGGCAATGTTCAGGCACGATGGCGAAGGTGCCGGCGAGAAGGAAGAAGCTGAAGTAAAGGTTGAAGCAGAGGCTGAGAAAAAGACTGAGGGCAATGTTGAAGCCAAGAAAGAGGCTGCACCCGTGAAAGACAAGCCCAAGTCCGGTAAGCCTAAGGGAAAGTAAAAAGGAAAGAAATAAAACTTAAAGGCGGTGTCGTTCATCAGAGCGGCACCGCTTTTTATCGTATATGAAAGTGGAATTTATCAGGTTTTTTCGGTTCCGTCTTAATGCGATAATAAGCGCATTGTTATCTATCTTAGAGGTGTGTTATGGCAGAGATATTCAAAGGCATGACGGTGTGGTCTGTCCTTGACCAGGTTGTGTTCTATCTTTATCTGATTCTTTTCATCTGGGGCGGCAGCAACAAGTTCGGCAGAAAGCTCGAATTCAACGACGACTTCACGAGCCTTGATGCGATGAAATCCTTAAGGGGCTTTGCGGCTATGGGTGTAATACTCCACCATATTTCCCAGGAGGAGGTCTTCCAGAAGAGCGGTGTGCTCTCGCCTTTCGTTAATGCAGGCGCTTACTTTGTTGCGATCTTCTTTTTCTGCTCCGGCTACGGACTTATCAAGAGTCTTAACACCAAGGAAAATTATCTTAAGGGATTTATCAGGAACAGGATCGTCAAGACTATCGTTGTTCCCTTCTACGTTAACGTGATCATATACGGGATCTTACTGCTCATATCGGGCGCAAAGCTTCCGAAGGAGCGCTGGATCGCAAACTTCCTGGGAATCACCATGATGAATGAATACGCGTGGTTCCCTATTGTCCTTGCCGTTCTTTATCTCGTGTTCTACCTTAGCTTCCGTTTCATTAAGAACCGCCCTGCATGCTTTGCGGTCATCTTCGTTTTCATAATCGCTCTCGGCATAGGATTCTGCTACAACGGACATTTCGCCTGGTGGTACGGTGATCCGAACTGGTGGGTAAAGCCCCAGCTGGCATCCAGGGCATTGTGGTGGCAGGCCCAGAAGGCTCTGTGGTTCAGCGGTGAATGGTGGGTTAATTCTGCTCCGGCATTCTTCACGGGACTTGTTTTCGCGAACTTCGAAAAAGAGATCACGGGCTTTTTCAGGAAGCTCTATGCCCTTAAGTTCCACATCGTTCTCATAATCACAATGGTATTCTACAAGCTCTCGGCCTTCGGCCAGATGAAGTTCGGCTACTGGACGGAATTCGCAGGCAAAGGCCCCGGCATCGAAGAGAAGATCAAGACATATCTTTGCCAGGTGCCGTTGTTCCTCCTGCTCGGATTCACGATCGTGCTCTTCATGATGAAATATCACGTAAGCAACCCCGTATCGAGATTCTTCGGCAAATATTCGCTCCACACATATCTCATGAACCTTGCGGCGCTCACGGTGCTCCGCTTCCTGCAGACAGATAATACTTCGCCAATTAAAGCCGGAAGGTACGATCTGCTTGTCTATGCGTTAGGCGTTATCATCCTGACAGTGCTCCTTGGCGTCGGCGAGCAGAAACTCACAGAGCTTATTCAAAAGCTCCTGTTTAAGAAAAAGGCAAAGGCCTGAAATAATCTTGGAAAATAAGAAAGCCGTCTCAATCGAGACGGCTTTTTAAGTGGAGCGGGATACGAGATTCGGACTCGCGACTTTCACCTTGGCAAGGTGACACTCTACCACTGAGTTAATCCCGCGTGCCTGATTATTATATGGTCGAGCCTTGTTTTTGTCAACAAGTTTTTTCTCTAACTTAAAAATCCAGGCGGGATATCAGAAAACGTTCTGTTTTTAGCGTCCTGTAAGCCAGGAAACTACGCCGACATCGGTCTTTACGAGCTTGGTGCCGTTTCCGTTGCTTACGAAAATGAACACTTCATACTCGCTTGCGTTGCCGCTGAGCTCTTTGCCAAGACGGACTTTTGCTTCAAAACCGCAGTCGTCGTACTTTGTTCCGTCGTAGAACTGCCTTGTAATGCTGGCTTTGGAAGCCCTTCTGGTGGGAAGGTAGTAGTACTTTCCGGTGTCAGCGTCCTTTAAGACGACCCTGATCGTGTCTGAAGCTTTGGATTCGATCGTTCTCTCGATTACCCAGCCCTTGATCTCAAGATAGTATTTGCCGGCGTCCTCAGAGGTCTCTATGCCTTCTATCTTGCACTCCATGCCCTGCTCTTTGGACCAGACGACATATTTGGAGGCGTCGAAAACAACGGCCCTGCTGAATACGCATGTGTAGATGCCCAGAGCGGCAAGAGCTAAAAGGAACACGATCTCAAGGATGATCACCGTGCGGTTGTTCTTAAGATTTTCGAATTTTGCGAGAGTTAATTTGCCCATTATTTACTCTCCTTTCCGGCCTTTTTGGACTTTACGGCACTGAAGATCCAGAGTCCTGCAAAAGCGGCCCAGGAGATGGCTGAGAGCGCGATTCCTGCCTTAAATCCGCTTGTCTGGTAGCTGAACTCGACCGAGTGCTGTCCCTGAGGGACCTTAAGGAGCATCATTCCGCCGGAATCGATAACAGAGGCCTTCTGGCCGTCGATCGTAGCTGTCCAGCCGTTATCGTTCGGAACTGCGAAATATACATAAGTGTCTTTTGCGTAGTCAGTCGTGCATTTGAAGCCATGGTAGTCTCTAGTGAAATTCTTTACGGCAAGAGCCTCTGCTGCCTTTGCCATCTCATCGACAGGCTTGTTGTAATCGATCTCGGAAGGGTTTATGTGGGTCATGCCCGGATCTACATTGGCCGTATCAGAAGGCAGGATCACTGCCGCATTCATCAATGCGATGCCGCGCTTCTCAAAGGGAACTTTTGCAAGCTCATTTGCATAGATGTATTTATCCATCGCAAAGCCGATCGGGAAAGCCGTGCCTTCCTTAACGTAAAGCGTTGTGTCCTTATAGCTGACCTGGTCAACGATGTTGCCTGAGGTGCCGTCTGTTGTTATTGAGTATTTGCCGCCGAGGAGCTCCGGAAGGCCCGGGATCTTGATCCTTCCCTGGCTTGAGTTGTTGGTATCAACTTCGAGAAGGATATTGAACTCGTGCGCGGAATTTTCGATCGTGGAGCTAAAGCACCCGAATCCTGAAGCGCCGCCGGTAAGTGTATAGACATTGTCTCTTGTGTTATATCTGTACTGGTCGTCAATAGACTTGAGATTGATCGCTGCCTCGTACTTGTTAAGATACTCGTTCGTGTTGTCGTCCTTGTAGTAAAGCAGCGTAATGCCCGTTGTAAGGGCACAGAGGACCATCGTGGATACCAGGACGATACCGTACTTGAACTTGTCAGCCCTGAGAAGGATATCGAGAAGGACGGGGCCTGCGACTGCGATTATATAGAAATAAGTAAATCTGTCGTTATAGAAGACCATCTGCTCCTTGAGGGAGTTGAAAGCCACATACTTGATCGCAAGGAAGAATACCGTCGTTGCGATCACATAGATGAGAACGCCCTTTGACATCGCATATTCCTTCGGCTGCTCGAGCACTTTAACTGTAGCAAGAGCCATGACGAGGACGAGCATGTACCACCAGCGCTGGTAAACTGCCGTGAAGAGCAGGAAGCCTGATGTCATGAACGGGAAAATCGAGACGATGCCGAGGAAGATCAGGAGCTTTTTAAGCCAGCCCTTGTCCTTTCTGGCGAATGCGAAAACGCAGGAAAGGCCGAACAGAGGCATATAGCATGACGGTGAATCCCAGTTCTGGAAGATGACTGCGCTGTTGGCAGGCATTACATCGCCCGGGAGCAGCGCGCCCTTGATCAGGTGCAAAAGTGCCTTGGAATCGAAAACGAAGTTCTTCAAGTAAAGCGCTGCCTCACTTCTCGGATTGCCCTTGATGTAAAGAACGCTCGGGATGAACAGAACTGATGCCATAGCGACTCCGAAGATGCCGCAGACAAGGCATGTCAAAAGCTTCTTCATCGTCTCTTTGATGGGCTCGCCCCAGAATCTGAAAAGGAAGTAGATAACCATGAAGATTACTTCCTGGATAAAGAAGAAGTAATTTACAAGGCAGTTGATGAAGATGGCCAGGATAAACCACGGTCTCTTTTTCTTATCGTCCAATGTCTCAATGCCCCAGAGCAGCAGCGGGAAGAATGCAACCACGTCGTGGAAATGGAAGAACATGAGATTGACTGCCTGGAAACCGGAGAACGCATAGATGAGCGCGCCGACTATCGCATAGTCGTACTTGGCATCCTTGCTTGTGAAAAGTCTTAAATAGATATATGCGGTAACGCAGGCGACCACATACTTAAGGATATAAAGTGGTCCGACAAGATAAGGGAAGGAACCCTTAGGGAACAGCAGGAATATCCAGTAAAAAGGGCTGCCGAGGTTATAAAAGCCGAAGCCCGTTATAACTGATGAACCAAGATCAAGATTCCAGGTCCACTGGCCGCCGCCGCCGTAGTGAACGGCATTCCACGCTGCCTGCGCGAACGTCAGCTGCTGGCTGTTAAAGTCGTCACTTATAGTGAGCACACCGCCATAGCGGATAATGAAAAAGCCGAAAGTAAGAAGCGCCGTAATAAGTCCTAAAACGGCACACTTTAAGATTCCGTAATTCTTACGTAGTTTTAATGAAGTACCCAAAATATCACCTGCTTAAATGATTCCCCGTTATTAAACAGAAGCATAGTAACACAAAGATTATTATAAATAAATGGAGGTTTTAGAGAGGTTTTGGGGATTTCGCTCGCGCTTAGGCGTTATTGGTCGCTGATATCGCTGTCCATTGCAACAACGACTTCATATTCAGGAAGGGCATTCTTTACATCGCCGACAATGTGCTTCAAGAGGCCTTCCCTGTCCTGCTCATCGAAATCAACGACCACATCAAACGTGATCCTCTTCTTTTCCTCATCGACATAAAAGCCGTGGAGCTGGAGGATGTGCTTGTGGTCTACAACAAGCTCTGTAATGTCTTTTCGCATCTTCATGAGACGCTCATTGGAAGAGTTATTTGAATAGATTCCGACAGCCGTAAGGATGATGCCGGTGTCTTCGCAGACCTTCTGAGTGATGTTTCTGGTCAGCGAATCGATCTTGTCGGCAGTCATTCTGTCATCGACTTCAATATGGACCGAGCCGAGATATCTGTCAGGACCGTAGTTGTGAAGGACGATATCGTAAGCACCGTAGACTTCGTCGAACGATAAGACGCTCTCTTTAACCTTCTTGGTGTATTCGACCTCAACCCTGTGGCCGAGCATGTCATCAACGGCTTCGATAATGATCTCGATGCCCGCCTTAAGGATGAAGACAGCGATGATCACGCTGACATAAGCTTCGATATTGAACTTGAAGATAAGGAGAATGATCGCGGAGATAAGAACCGCAGTAGAAAGGATGGCGTCGAAAAGCGCATCCGTGCCGGATGAGATAAGAAGCTCCGACTTGGCCTTCTTGCCCTGCTTTCTTACGTAAAGACCCAGGAAGATCTTAACTACGATAGCAACTGAGATCAGCGCGAGCGAGACGGCTGAGTGATCCGGATCGACAGGCGTGATGATCTTCTTTATTGATTCCCAGAGCGCCGTGATGCCCGCATAGAGAATAAGGGCGGCAATTATCATCTGGGCAAGATACTCGACCCTTCCATGGCCCAGCGGATGCTTCTTGTCAGGCTTTCTGGAGGCAATCTTTGTGCCGATAATAGTAACCAGAGATGACAGAACGTCGCTGAAGTTGTTGACGGCATCAAGGACCATGGCTGTCGAATGGACGGCCACACCAACAAGAGCCTTGAAGGACGCGAGCAGAACATTTGCCACGATGCCTACAATGCCGGTCATTACGATCGTTTTTTCTCTTGATGCTGTCTTATCTTTTCCTGCCATGAAAATAAAAAGCGGGCCCGTATAGTCTTTCCACACGAGCCCGCAGATTCTCCTTCTTGTGAATTATGCGGGCTGGAAGTTCTCCTTGCCTACACCGCAAACAGGGCATACCCAATCCTCAGGGATATCCTCGAATGCTGTGCCTGGTGCAATTCCGCTATCGGGATCGCCGACTTCGGGATCATATTCGTAGCCGCATAAAGTGCATACATACTTCTGCATAAATTAATCCTCCTTGGATTTGGTATAAGTTAATATTACTGCATTTTGGGGTTTTTTATATCAGTTTCATGGGTATATTTTCTTGTCGGTTTTTTGTGGGCTTTTCAGCGGATTTTTGTCGATACGTTTCAGGTTTTGTCGAAGTTTGCCGGTTCTGCCGGGTTATTAGACATACCTTGTAAGTATCCTGTCGATTTTTCTGTAGACAATGTCGGCCCGCAGGGCGGGTTAAGGGCAGATTATATAGGTTAGCGGGACGGGATTGGGGCTGGAAAGTGTCGGCTGGCGGGAAGGTTTTTGGCACATCGGAATGAAAATAAAAAACTCTCTCTTCGGACGATTCCGCATGGATGCGAAGCATCCGAGGACTTAGTCCGGAGAGAGAGTTTTTATTTATTTTGGAGCGGGTTACGAGGCTCGAACTCGCGACATTCAGCTTGGGAAGCTGACACTCTACCAACTGAGTTAAACCCGCAAAGACCTTAAAACAAGGTTGATACTAACAGACCTAGGCGTTGAAATCAAATACCGGGGCCATCTGGATATGGCTGTCTTCAACGAATCTTATAAAGTCAGTGCACATCTCGTGTCTGAAATCTTCTGTGGCAAACGGGATCCAGAACTGCGTGTCTGAGAAGTTTGCCCACGTAGCCATGTAAGCTAACCTTCTGCCGCTCTCGGTGGAGATCACCGCATTAAGAAGCTGGGTGAACCAGTCCGGGACGGTGTTGTCGATCGGTGCGAGACCTTCGAAATAACCGTTTTCGGTCTCAAGAGAGCGGTAGCCGATCTCGGTGAGAGCCGTGATCTTGTTCTTTTCGAGCGCGATATCGTAAACAACATTAAGAGATGAGGACAGTTTCTGGAAGAAGCCGTCACCCTTATGGGGCTTGTCGTTATAGAGGTCGAGACCCAGGATGTCGACGTATTCGTCGCCGGGGTATCTGGCAAGATACTCGTCTTCGCTGCCGATGAAACCGTTGGGCGAATAGCAGACGGCGAGGTTGTCGACGCCTTTGTCGTCCATGAGATAGTCTATAGTGTATCTGAAGAGCTCTTTGAACTCTTCGTCGGTCATGAAGCTCTTGCCCCACCAGAACCAGTCGCCGTTGCATTCGTGGAAGGGGCGGAAGATCATGGGGATCTTTTCGCCTTCTACGTCGATGCAGATTGAGGCAAACTCGGCGATGAGGTCGAGGAAACGCTTGTATTTGTCGTTGAGGTCGCCGCCCGGCAGGATCCTTCTGCCGCAGTCACCGTCGGTGTAGTTGGGCGAGTAATCGTAGAACTCGTCGCCGCCAAGCGTGAAGTTCGGCATGTGCGAGGACAGTGTGACGATGAGGCCCTGGCGGTGCATGTTTTTGACGACCGTAACGAGGTCATTCATCTTGCCTTCATAGCCAAGGAAACTCAATGTGTCGACGCCTACGATCGCGGGGTGGCTGCCTGTAAGATTCTTGCAGTCGGATTCGGTGCCGTCTGCTGCATTTATGGACACGCCGATGTGGCCGCAGTTCTGCTGGCCGAACATTATTCTGTCGCTATTTGAGAAGTCTCTTAAGATGCCCAAGAGATTCTCGAGCTTCTCTGATCTTCCATACTTAAAACTCATTAGTGTTTGCCCTGTTTCTTCTGAAAATCTCCGAAAGGATCCTGAATGTCGGAAATGTCGCCGCCCAGATTCTGGATTGCAGACATCATCTCGTAGAACAGTTCTCTTTCGATGGTCTTCTGATTCCTGTTGATGTAATTCTTGAACTTCGAGACTGCGCGGTTATCGCAGTAATCAGCGAGGCAGATGACAGCATAGATCTTGTTAGTCATGTATCTGAATGCGTGTCTTAAGGTCTGGTAGATCTCTTCTGTCTTATGCTCCTTGCCGATCTCTGTGAGCATGATGACCACATCCTCACAAGGTCCTTCAAGGCCGGAATCGACGTTGCTCTCGATAATGCCGATAAGGAAAGGCTCTGATACTTCAGGGAATGCTTCGACATACTTTGCGATAGACTCAGCAACGAACTCTCTTGTCTGGCCGTAGCTCATGTAACGGTCCAGAACTGCCTGGATGAAGCACGGTTCCTTCATCTTTGTGAGAACGTCAAAGCATGCGATCGCCTTCTGGAACTGCATCTCGAAAAGAACATTCTCATCAGTAAGTTCGTCTTCGGTCCATGCGCACTCGCCGATAACCCTGCCGCAGTATTCTCTTACCATGTCGGCAGGCTCTGTTGCGATGCTGTCTGAAAGTGACTGGGGTACACCTCTGTCGAGGTTCAGAGCGCTGTATTCAAGGGCTTCTGTCTTCTCATCGAAAGTAAGATCGTCGAAGATCTGTCTCATGGATCTGTTGCCGAGTTTCTCGTCAGGCTCATTCTCGAGCTTGGCTGTAGCTTCTTCGGTCTCTTCCTTTGCAAGACGCTGGATATATTCCTCGTATGTCGCATCGTCGACATCTTCAGGCTTCTTGTCCAGCTGGTCGCCGAACTCATCAAGCTTCTGCTCCAGGATCAAAGCGCCGATCTCGTCATATCTTTTGAGTAATTCCTTGATATCGTCTCTCATGTAAACCTCATCCTTCGGTTGTTCTTGATATTCTTTTAACTCGAATATTCTACTCTGATTAATTGTGTAAAAAAAGCGTCGCTTTGTAAGAAAAGCGACGCTTTGGAGGTACCACCCAGATTTGAACTGGGGATCAGGGTTTTGCAGACCCATGCCTTACCACTTGGC
>JAEEGL014936562.1_pt1 | contig 11069 bp, 8 predicted proteins | sample 9134231 | NCBI WGS metagenome assembly JAEEGL01 (sample SAMN16246548, study PRJNA631951) | gut metagenome | biome: gut microbiome; feature: rumen; material: fiber-attached | host: Bos | place: Iran: Karaj | collected 2018-10
CCGGTTGAGTTTCCGGATGTCATGCGCGGCATCCAGTGTGCCGTAACCCGTACCTCCATGGACGGTACCGGTCCCTATCTGCCGGAGGAAGCCTTCTCGCTGGAGGAGGCCCTCGACAGCTTTACCATCCGCGGCGCGGAAGCCAGCTTTGAGGAGCACGGGAAAGGCCTCATCGCGCCGGGTTTCCTGGCGGACTTTACCGTGCTCGCGCGCAATCCCTTTGAAACAGCGCCGGAGGATCTTCATACCATCCCGGTTCAAGCCTGCTACCTGGGCGGACGTTGTGTATATGACGGATCCATTTGAACAGAAAAGGCATCATGAGGACCAACACCTGTGGGGAAGGCAGGCTCACAGTCCGGAAAGGAAGCAAACAGTGAACAGGCACGAAAACCGGAAAAAAATGACCAGTGTCAGTGTGTTCCATTATTTCCGTCTGATTTACCGCTCCATCCTCTTTCTCCTGCTTCTGATCGCATATATCATCTTCAGAATCCGGGGCGGAACCGATCTGATGACCCGGGCGGACGAGCGTCCGGTGATTATCAGCGTGCTTTTCCTGGTATTTACGGTGGAAATGATTCTCCGTTTCTTTCCATCCAGTCTGGAAAGCCCCGGGTGCCAGAAGCAGTTCCTCCGAAACTACCGGAAATCGGGGAAAACGGATCTTGTGGTACCGGATAACAATGCCACGGTGCTCGTTCTCCTGGTCTGGCTCTGTTTCAACGGCATTTTCGGCGCGCTGTACATGATCGGCGTCCTCGATGAGGGAATTATGCTGCTCCTCAGCAGCGCCTACTCTGTCTGCGATATGATCTGCATTCTGTTCTTCTGCCCGTTCCAGACCTGGTTCCTGAAGAACAAATGCTGTGTCACGTGCCGCATCTACAACTGGGACTATGCCATGATGTTCACACCGCTGTTCTTCGTGGCCAAGCCCTATACCTGGGGACTGCTGATTCTGTCCGTTGCATTGCTGGTCCGATGGGAAATCACGTTTTACCGGCATCCGGAGCGTTTCTGTGAATCAACCAATGACTATCTGAAATGTGCAAACTGCACGGAAAAGCTCTGCAATCAGAAGAAGCAGCTGCTTATCCTGTGGAAGCAGGTGGAGGAATACACGCTGCGGCAGAAGCAGCGGCTGCAGCGGTAAATGAGCCGGACCCGGAACAGGTTCGTTTCGGGAGGCCACCCATGAATTGAAAAAATCCCCGATTCCTGTATAATAGGCGCAGAAAAGGAGGAAACCGGAATGAAACATTATATTATTGCCAAATTTAAGGAAAACATTGACTGGAAGCGTCTGGTTCCGGAAATCACGGAGCATTTTCAGCCCGCGAAGGCCATCGACGGCGTTTCGGAAGTCGTCATTCATACTTCATGTTCAGACAAACCCAACCGCTTTCATCTGATGATCGAGCTGCAGATGACGCCGGAAGGGCTGAAGAACTGGGACAAATCGCCTGTGCACAGCGGGTGGAAATCCAGATACGGAGAGATGCTGGAAGGCAAGGCCATTTTTGACTGTGAATGACCGATCCGCGCTTTCCGATCTGTTGAAAACAGCCCTGGAGCATGCAACCGCTCCGGGGCTGTTTTTTAATCAGGTTTACGAAAAAGACAGTAGCATTCCGATTTCCGTTCCATGATGCCTGCGCTGCCGGCGGATCATCGTTCGCGTGAAGGTCCGGGCGCACAAGAAGGCCTTACATGCTGGCCTTGAAGATCGCATACATATCCGCTTCCCGGAGCAGCTTTGCGGATCCCTTGGCCCCGTTCACCCCCACGGCGCACTTGTGCGCCATGGTGTGCAGGTCTTCCTCCGTGGCGCTGACGCCCAGCTCCCGCAGATTGGTCGGCATGTGGATGCGGCGGAAGAAATCCTCCAGCGCCTCGATTCCCTTCAGCGCGGTCTCCTCGTCCGAACCCGCGGGTGCCACGCCCATGACGTTTACGGCAAAGCGTTTGAAGCGCGGCAGGCAGTCTTTGTATACATATCTGGCCCAGCTTCCCCAGATCGCGGCCAGGCCGGCGCCGTGGGCCACATCATACAGTCCGCCCAGCTCGTGCTCCAGCTTATGGGTCATCCAGTCGCCGCCGTCGTTGCCGCAGCCCGTCAGGCCGTTGTGCGAAAGGCTTCCCGCCCACATAACCTCGGCGCGGGCTTCATAGTTCTTCGGATCCCGGACCAGGATCTCCGCGTTTGTCATCACGGTGCGCAGCAGGCCTTCCGCCATGGAATCGGTGATCTCCATGTTCCCGCCGCTCGTGAAATAGCGTTCCATCGTATGCATCATAATATCGGTACAGCCGCAGGCGGTCTGGTAATCCGGCAGCGTCATGGTCAGCTCCGGGTTCATGATGGCAAACTTCGGCCTGCAGTAATCGCTGTTGTATCCCCGCTTCACCAGCCCTTCCTCTTTGGTGATGACGGAGGAATCGCTCATCTCGCTGCCCGTGGCTGCGATGGTCAGGATCACGCCCAGGGGAAGGCAGCCCGTCGCCTTGCGCCGGTAATCGTAGAAATCCCATACATCGCCCTCATTGGCAACGCCGTACCCGATGGCCTTGGCGGAGTCGATGGCGCTTCCGCCGCCCACCGCCAGCAGGAAGTCAACGCCTTCCTTCCGGCACAGGTCGATGCCTTCATAAACCAGACTCAGCCGCGGGTTGGGCACCGCGCCGCCCAGCGTGACATACGGGATGCCGGCTTCGTCCAGCGTATCGGTCACCCTTTTCAGCAGCCCCGACCGGACCACGCTCCCGCCGCCGTAATGGATCAGGACCTTTTTTCCGCCGAATTCCCGGATCAGTTCAGCGGCCTTTGCTTCGGTGTTTTTGCCGAATACCACTTTGGTCGGGGTATAGTAATTGAAACCGTACATTGCCATTCCTCCATTTCATACATACAGGCGTCAGAATCGTTTTTTTCCATGGTCCATGCACAGTACTCCCCTGTTGACTGTTCTATCCCGCACGATGCATGAACATGTAATCACATCGGATTGTACCAGATCGGACGGTAAATGGCAATGGGGCTGGCCAAACCTGTGGCACTTTGGTATAATGGCGCCCATGAGAGCATCTGACAGGCAGGCAATCAGAATCGGAAAGGAAGCGGCGGCCGGATGAAAAATGATCTGAGGAAGCGAGTTGACGCCTTCACCGGGCGGTGCCGGAAGGAGGATGTAAACCTGCACGGCTTTATCCTCTCCGTCCGGGGGCAGGAAAAGGTAAAGGCATATTATGCCCCCTTCCGGGAGGGTGCGCCCCACCGGATGTATTCCGTGAGCAAAACGATGACCGCCATCGCCATCGGCATGCTGATGGAGGAAGGCAAGCTCGGGCTGGAGGACCGGATCACCGATTATTTTCCGGACCTGCTGCCGGAGCAGGTCAGCCCCTGGCTGACGGAACTGCGGCTCCGGGACATGCTGCGCATGGCGACCTGCTATCGGCAGACCGCCTATCGGGAATATGTGGATGAGGACTGGACCCGGCCTTTCTTTACCGGTCAGCCGGATCATGCGCCCGGAACGGTATTCAACTATGATACCGGCTGCAGCCAGGTCCTGGCCAGTCTCGTCCGGCGCCTGTCCGGGAAAGAGGTCATCGACTTCCTGGAGGAACGGCTTTTCCGCCCGCTGGGCTGTGAGGATTCCCGGTACTGGCTGCGGGATCCTTCCGGGCAGTGCACCGGCGGAACCGGGCTGTGCATGAGCCTGCGGGATCTGCACCGGGTCGCATTATGCCTGAGCCGGGGCGGGGACGGTCTGATTCCCGGCTGGTTTGTCTCCCGGATGCAGACGAAGCAGATAGACGCCCCGCTTCAGGGCGATGAAGAGGAGCGCTACGGATACGGATGGCAGTGCTGGCGCACCCGGGCCGGCTGGGTGCTCTACGGCATGGGCGGACAGCTGGCGGTTCTCTGTCCGGAGAAGGATGCGGTGCTTTGCACCATTGCGGACGTGCGCCTGGATCCCTGCGGCATGCAGCGGATCTACAATGCGTTTTTCGAAGAAATCTACCCATATCTGGACAGCGAGGATATGGAACCGGCATCTCTGACTCTGCCGGCCCTGACGCTGCCGGATGCCGCCGGGAAACAGCCGGTCGCGGAGCAGACGTTTGTCTTTGGGGAGAATCCCCTGGGAATGAAAGAACTGCGGCTGGAGCAGGATCGGCTGGTTTACCGGAACAGCCGGGGATTATGCGAGCTGCCGTACCGGCCCGGGGAAACGATTACCGCGGCATATCCCGGCTGGCCGGATCCCGCTACGGTATCCGCCGGGTGGCTCGCGGACGGAATCCTGCGTCTTCGCTGCCATGCGATCGGTGATTTCCCCTGCGGATTCGATATGCTGCTTGTTCTGCAAGGAGATTCGGTAACCCTTCAGAGCCGGCGGTCCGGAGACCCGCGGACGGACGGATATGACGGTGCAGCAACCGGAACGCGGATCTGAGCAGCCGAGGGAAGCGCTTCCGGGCTTTCCTTCCCTGGCTGTGAATAAAACCCGCGTCAGATTTCCCTTTCCGGGAGCATGGAGAAAAAGCAGAAGAAGGAGGATGCCGCTGCATGAAAGCCGGAAAAAAAGAAGAAAGCCGGAAAAGCTATTTCCAGAGCCGGATTTTCAAGCGGCTTTTCTTCTCCTATACGCTGATTATCCTGATCATCTTTGGGGCGCTGATCGGCTGGAGCCTGGTCGCCTACCGGCGGGAGGCCTCCGCGCTGAAGGAGCGGCAATGGGAGCAGCGGGCGGACAGCTGGGGGAACTGGATGGACCAGCAGCTGATGCAGGCCCAGAACCTGTGCGCCTCCGTGAATGCGTCCGAAAGCGCCCGGGCCATTCTCCAGACGGCCTATGTGGAAAAGAAGACCATCAATGCCCTTCAGCTGTATAACATGCTCGGAGAACTGACCCGGATCAAGGGAGCCGCCCGGAACATGGGCATCTACAGCCTGATGCTCGCCTTCCAGGGGGATAACCGGGCTTATCTTCCCGGCACTGTCATTTCCTTCGAAGGAAACTGCCGGATGCCGGAAACGGTGCCGTGGTTCGGCGTGAGCACGGCAGCCCGGCTGCTGGGCGTCAGCGGAACCCAGATTCTTCTGAACAAGGAATACCTGATCTACGGCGAGGGCTACAACGGTTTCGGAGCCCAGTCCTCCACGAAAGGGCTGGTGCTGGTGCTGATGGAGCAGGATATTCTCCTCTCCGCGCTTCGGGAACGGGCCGGGCAGGATGCGGGAATCCGGATCGCGCGGCGCGGGCAGCCCGTCCTGGCTGCCGGAAACGAATCCGCGCATGCGTTCCCGGTCACCTCTCTGGCGGACAGCACGGTGGAATATACCCTCTACGCCCCGGATCATGATTTCCGGATCGGAATCCCCGTTTCCGCGCTGCTTCCGATGAGCTGCATCATATTGATCAGTCTGGCGTTTCTGGCTCTGAATTACCGGATTGCCCGAAAATACTACCGGCCCATCGACCGCATCCAGCAGATGGTGGATATCCGGGAACCCGGCGCCGCGGCGGGAGGCGCGTCCGAAAGCCAGGGCACCGAATTCGATCATATTCTGGAAGGCATTAACAGCCTGATCGGCGAGCGGAACGGGTACCGGGAAAAAATGGTGACCATCACGCCCTATGCCCGTCAGGGAATGCTGCAGGCGGTGATCCGGGGAGCCCGCCGTCCCGAAACGCTGGTGGAGGAGCAGTTTACCGAGCTGAAGCGCAACTATTATATGGTCGGCGTAATCAACATCGCCATTACCCGGGAGACGCCGTCAGCCGAGCGGCGGTACCGGGATCTTCAGGAGCTGATCCTGCCCGTCTGCCGCAGCATGACCACGGATGAAATCCAGGTCAGCGCGATTCCGGAAAACCTGCAGAATATTTTCGTGATGGCCGCGGGCGATGAGCCGGATGTCTTTGAGGATCTCTTCTACCGGCTTCACGCAGCAATCCGGGCGGAGGTGGAGGACCGGCACACGGTGATCACCATCGGCACGAGCCACCGGGAAAATGACATCGAGCAGCTCAGCGCCGCCTGCCGGGAAGCGCTGAATTCCCTGGGCCAGATGCTGACCGGCGGCCGCGGCAGCGTATATTTCCCCGAGGAGCGCGGGGAATCGCATCCCGGATATGCCTTCCCCCGGGATGCGCAGAAGCAGATGACCCGGATGCTGAAGGAGCGGGATCTGGACGGGCTGAATGCAATGCTCGATGAGATCTACCGGAAAAACCTGGTGGAGGCCGACCTGCCTCCTTCGGAAGTGAAGCAGCTGGCGGACGAGCTGTACTGGACCATCCGGAAAGCGCTGCGCAGCGCGTCGGATCTGAATATGACCCACCTTCGGATGGAGCCCATCCGGGATGCGGCTACTGTGGATGAGATTTTTGATTATTACCGCCAGGTCTTTGCGGCCAGCATCGCGGAAATCCGTCCTCCGGAGGGGGAAGAAGCGGACAACAGCCCTGAAGCGGAGATCTGCGCGTATCTGGAGGCGCACCTGTATGACCCGGATCTGAGCCTGAACGGCGTCGCGGAACAGTTCGGCGTATCCACGAAGATGGTCGGACTGATCTGCAGAAAGCGATACGGCCAGACCTTCCTGAACTATGTGCGGAACCGTCAGATCGAACGGGCGGTTCAGCTGCTCCGGGAGACGGATCTGAGTCTGGAGGAGATCAGCACGCAGTGCGGCTTTACCAATATCCTCACGTTCCGCCGGAATTTCAGGGCGGTGACCGGGGTCAATCCCAGTGAATACCGCGGGGACACGCATCAAAACGAACCGGTCCAAAAATGATGCCCGGTGGGAAAAGCAACAAAATCGCAACCAGAAAAGACAGGCATTTTTTGATGCTTGCCTTTTTTGATGCTTCGAGGGTATCCTTTTGCGTGAAAAGAGCGCTGGTGAAACACAGAATGAATACACCGAAATCCGCACTGGAAAGATGCTTCTCTCCGGAATATCGGAAACGGAAGCAGCGGAGAAGAAAGGAGGAACGCCCATGGCCGGAGCGGCACGCCTGAATCAGCCGGGAAAGAAAACCCTGCGCCAGCTGGCTTACAGGGATCGTTACCTGATGCTGATGTTCCTGCCTGTTTTTCTCTATTATATGGTGTTCTGTTATCTCCCGATGGTCGGCCTGACGATGGCTTTTGAAGACTTCAAAATGGGCAGCGGGTTCACCGGCGTATTCAGCAGCCCCTGGGTCGGGCTCCGCTGGTTCCGCCAGTTCTTCAGCTCCGCCTTCGCATGGCGGCTGATCCGGAACACCTTTCTCCTTTCCTTCTGGAGTCTGGTCTTCGGCTTCCCGATTCCCATCATCTTCGCAGTCTGCATCACCCAGATGCGGGCGAAGCGCTTTGCCAAAGCGGCTCAGGTCATTACCTATCTGCCTTACTTCATCTCGACCGTGGTCGTGATCGGTATGATGACCAACTTCCTGAGTCCCTCCAGCGGGATCATCAACCAGGCCATCAAGGCCTGCGGCGGGAAGGCAGTTAACTTCATGGGCGATCCCAAGTGGTTCCGGAAGCTCTATGTCATCTCCGGCTCCTGGCAGAGCTTCGGTTTCAATGCCATCATCTTTGTGGCGGCCATCATGGGCATTGATCCGTCTCTGTATGAAGCAATGAAGGTCGACGGCGCGAGCCGCTGGCAGCAGATCATCCATCTGATCATTCCGATGATTTCCGACACGATCATCCTCCTGCTGATTATGACGCTCGGCAATCTGCTGAACGTCGGCTTTGAAAAGGTCTATCTGATGTACAGTCCGGCCGTGTACGAAACCGGGGACGTCATCGCCACCTATGTATACCGGCAGGGCATTGAGAACAAGAACTTCAGCTACGCTTCGGCGGTGGGGCTCTTCTATTCCGCGGTCGGCTTCCTCTTCGTGATCGGAAGCAACACGCTGAGCCGGAAGGTCACCGGCTCCAGCCTGTGGTAACACAGCGGAAAGCCCCGGACGGAACATTTTCACAGCACAGGAAAGGAGGCGCGGAACGGCATGACCGGAACACTGCGGCGCAGAATCCATAAACCGGATTCCTTCCGGACGGAAGGGGCGGGGGACAAGGCGCTGGATATTCTCGTATGGCTGCTGGTGCTTTTCGCCGTCGCGGTCACCGCCTATCCCTTCCTGTATGTCATCTCCATTTCCTTCTCGGACGGCGCCTCCGTGGCCCGGGGCGAGGTGTGGCTGCTGCCGAAGGGCTTTACCACGGAAACCTACGGCATGGTGATGGGCTATTCCCAGCTGTGGACGTCCTACCTGAACACGGCCTTCTATACCGTTTTCGGCACCCTGGCCAACATTGTCTTCACCTGCCTGGCCGCCTATCCGCTGAGCCGGAAGCACTTTTTCCTGCGGCGGAAGCTGAATTTCTTCGTCGTGTTCACGATGTACTTCAGCGGCGGCATGATTCCGACCTACATGGTGGTGACCGGCCTGGGGCTGTATAACAGCCGCCTCGCCATGATCCTGCCGGTGCTGCTGAGCACCTATAACATGATGATCTGCCGCTCCGCCATGGAAAGCGTCCCCACGGATCTGTTTGAAAACGCGGCCCTGGAGGGCGCCAGCGACTGGTATATGATGCTCCATATCGCAGTGCCGCTGATCAAGCCGACCCTGGCCGTGCTGACGCTGTATTACGCGGTGGCCAGATACAACGATTTCTTCAATGCCATGCTGTATCTGGGAAAAAGTGAACTGCAGCCGCTGCAGATTTTCCTGCGGAGAGTCCTGCTGATGTCCTCCGCGGAGGTGCTGCAGTCCGCCGGCACGGCAGCCGCGGACGCCGCGGCCAAGAACACCCTGAAAATCCGCTATGTCTGCATTGTGCTGGCGGCGGTTCCGATTTTCTGCATCACCCCCTTCGTCCAGAAGTACCTGGTAAGCGGTACCATGCTGGGCGCGGTGAAGGGATAAGTCATTCCGGTTTCCAGCGGATGGAGATCCGCAAAAAATAAAAGGAGGTATACCCCATGAAAAAGACCCTGAGCATCCTGCTCGCCCTGTGCCTGCTGCTTGGCTGCGCATCCGCTTTCGCGGATAATCCCGTGATCAGCCAGCTGGCCATCAACTCCTATTACTCCACCGTCGACCTGAAGGACGCCTATCTGCTGAAGAAGATCGCGGATAACGCCGGCGTCACCGTGGACTGGAACCTGCTGGATCCCGGCACCTATTCCGAATCCGTCAGCCCCATGCTGGCCTCCGGCCAGGATCTGGCGGACGTGATCATGCTGCCCGATCTGGACACCAATCAGACCTATCTGTCCGCGGGCCTGTTTGAGCCGCTGGATACGCATTTCGACATCATGCCGAATTATAAGAAGTTCCTGGATGAGAATCCCATCATCAAGGGCTCCCTGACCGCTGTGGACGGCCATATCTACTATGTGCCCCAGACCGTGGTCACCAACAACTATCAGCCCGTGCTGATGTACAATGTCCGCTGGCTGGAGAAGGCCGGCCTGGAAGCCCCGACCACCCTGGATGCCTTTGTGGAAATGCTCCGGTATTACCGGGACAATGACATGAACGGCAACGGAGACGCCGCGGACGAGATTCCCATGAGCATCCAGAGCGCCTTCCTGCCCTACATGTTCGGCCCGGCCTTCGGTCTGGACCTGGTCAGCGGCTTCTATGCGGATGATGCCGGCGCGGTCCATTATGCCGCGGCGGAGCCGGAAGCCTACAAGGCCTACCTGAACTTCCTGAACGGCCTGTATAATGAAGGCCTGCTGGAAGTGGAATTCACCAGCCTGAACCGCGACCAGATCGTGGAGCGCTGCGCCAATGACACCACGGGCGTGACCTACGACTTCTCCTGGCAGATGTCCACCCTGTATTCCCAGAATGCCCCCGGTTATGACGGCGAGCACGGCATCTTCGTCGGCGTTGCGCCCCTGAGCGGTGACCATGCTGGCTTCTATGTCGGCCGGAATCCTGTCAGCAATGTCTTCGGTATCAATGCCAAGAGCGCCAATCTGGAAACCGCGATTAAGTATCTGGACTATGCCATGAGCGAAGAGGCCCAGGATCTGTATGTCTGGGGCGAGGAAGGCCTGACCTACGAAGTGGATGCCGAGGGCAACCGTCATTTCCTGCCCCGCACCACGGAAGACTCCACCTGGTTCCAGGGCCTGGGCATCAACGCGCCGAACATGCCCTCTCAGCAGAGCGTGCCCGCCACCGATGTCCTGCTGGCGGCCTGGCATGTGCAGAACGACCGTGAGTTTGAAGAGCCCTATATCCGCGCTCCGTTCCCGGTGGTCTACTCCACGACCGAGGAAGCCTCCACGCTGAGCATGTACATGGTCGATCTGCAGACCTATGTGGATGAGCGCGCGGTAGCCTTCATCAGCGGCACGGCCTCCATCGAGGACGAGTTCGACAGCTACATCTCCACCCTGCAGTCCCTGCAGCTGGAAGAAGTGCTGAAGGTCAAGCAGGCCCAGTATGATCGGTATGCTGCGGCGATGAAGTAAGCGGAAAAGAAGGTCCTGCATAGCGGAACCTCCTCCGGATCATCCGGAGGAGGTTCTTTTTGATTGCTCAGCGGCTCCCGTCCCCGGTGGCCCCTGTTTCCTGTGTGTGATGTTCTTCCCGCCCGATGCGCAGGTTCAGCGCCACCGCAAATCCGGCGGAGCAGGTCAGAAACAGGATCGTCGCCAGCTCCACCATCCGGGCCAGGATGCTCGTCAGCGGGATCCGCATCAGGTGCAGCAGGCAGATCACAAACAGCAGATTGGCCGAAAGCGTGTCGAAATAGTTCACCCCGGCGCACCGGCGGTATCGGATCATCGCCATCACGTTGCTGCACAGGATGACCGCCCCGTTCAGGATCAGCACCGTCAGCAGCCGCCCGATTCCCGGTCCCTGCGCATTCAAATAAGCCAGCACGGCGATATCCGTCAGCGCATCCAGCCCGTGGGACAGGAGGAAGTTCATCCGGTTGGTGGAGGCGTATGTGCTGCAGACGACGTTGAACACCAGCCGCAGCCCCTGGATCAGCCCGTAAAACAGCAGGATCATCCG
>JAEEGL015020646.1_pt1 | contig 11069 bp, 12 predicted proteins | sample 9134231 | NCBI WGS metagenome assembly JAEEGL01 (sample SAMN16246548, study PRJNA631951) | gut metagenome | biome: gut microbiome; feature: rumen; material: fiber-attached | host: Bos | place: Iran: Karaj | collected 2018-10
CAATAGCACATGAGCAGTCGGGCAACCGCCTGCAGTAAGTCCATGACATGTGCCTGCCTGGCGGTTTTTTTTGCCAATTAAACCCAAATCGTTCATTAGAAATCATTCAGAACAAGGGTGGTAGCGGTGCGGGTCACTTGGGAGAGCAGGGCGGCGGGGGTGATGCCGCGTTGGGCGGCGACGGTGGCGGCCACCTGCTCGATGGCCACGGGGGCATCGTCGGTCTCGATGAGAAGGCGCTCGAGGGGCGTGACAGCCAGGGCACGGGGGTTGAAATGCTCGCCAAAACTCAGGTAGAAGCCTTCGTTGAGCAGGGCTTGCGCCACACGTTCATTGCCACGGAAGCCGTGCACCACAAGCGCCACATGGTGCGGCGCAGTGTCGCGCCACAACTTGATGATCTGCTGGCTGGTGCGCACGCAGTGCACAACAAGCGGCTTGCCCACGTGCTCGGCGACAATGATGTGCCGGCGCATGGCCTCGCGCTGCACGTCGAGCGAAGCGCCCCGCAACGCATCCATGCCCGTCTCGCCCACAGCCACCACCTGGTCGTGGTGCGCTAAGGCCTCCAGCCGGTCGAGCCGCGCGTCGGCGGCGGTGACGCGCCAGGGGTGCAGCCCCACGGCATAGAGCATGTGCGGCTGCGGCTCAAAGCGGTCGATATCCACGGCGACAATGGCACCGGGTGCCGCTAGATGTGTGTGGAAATCGGTGATGGGTGTCATGGCACGGGGTCGTAGCCGCTACCGCCCCACGGGTTACAGCGCACTATGCGCTTCACGGCCAGCCACAGCCCCTTAATCGGGCCATGCTTGGTGAGGGCCTCGACGGCATATTGGCTGCACGACGGCGTAAAGCGGCACACCGGAGGGAACAGCGGCGAGATGAAGCGCTGATAAAACTTGATGGGCAATATGAGCAATTTGGAAATCAGTCGCATGGCGATGCTGTGCTTTGGCGGCTCGCCGCATCTTGTGCGATGCGTGCCAGCAAGGTCGACATTTTGGCCTCAATCACGTGATAGTCAACGACCTCATTAGCAAGGTATACAAATGCTATGTGTGCCGTGACGTGCCCCTGTTGCAAGGCGGGATGCAGCGCGCTGCGGCGCAGCAAGCGGTAGGCCTCCCTGACGCGGCGGCGCAGCAGCACACGGCGCACGGCGGGGCGGATTTTCTTCTTCGGGATGGAGATGAGAATCTGCGCCGGTGCCTCACCCTCGGCACCGAAGTCGTAGACGGCGCGCAGCGGATAGGCAATGGTGCCGCGCCCTTGGGCAAACACTTGCTCAATGGCGGTGCGGCTGCACAATTTCTCGGCTTTATAGAGGCGTAATCCTTGCATAACGTGTGTGTAAAAAAGGGGCCGCTCTCACTCGAGCATTGCCCCTTGTAAATGTCTTGCAGTGTGCACGCTTACTCCTCGTCGCCCACGGCGGGACGGTGAGCCTTCAGATAGGCATCGATGGCGGCGGCCATCGACGGAGCCTGCGGAGTGACGGTGATGTCGAGGCGCAGACCGGCGTCCTTCACCGCCTCAATGGTCGTGTTGCCCATGGCGCCGATTGCCACGTCGCCCTGAACAAAGTCGGGGAAGTTGGTCTTCAGCGACTTCACGCCGGCGGGGCTGAAGAAGATGAGCATGTTGTAATCGAGCGGCTCATCGGGAGCAAAATCGTTGCTCACAGTGCGATACATCACCGCAGTGGTATATTTCACGCCGTTATCGTCGAGCACCGACGTCTTGTCGTTATGCACGTCGCTCACGGGCATGAGATACGTCTCCTTATTGTGCTTGGTAATCAGTGGAATAAGGTCCTGGATTTTTCCTGACTCGCTGAAGAATATTTTACGCTTGCGATAGGTGATGTAGCGCTGCAAGTAGAATGCTATCGTCTCGCTCACACAGAAGTACTTCTGCGTGTCGGGCACGGTGTAGCGCGTCTCTTTGCACAAGCGGAAGAAGTGGTCGACCGCGGTGCGCGACGTAAAAATGATTGCTGTGAAGTCGGGGATCGCGATACGCTGGTGGCGGAACTCGCGCGCTTCCAGTCCTTCAACCTTAATAAACGGGCGGAAAATTACGTCCACCCCATATTTCTGCTCCAAGTCATAGTAAGGCGACTTGTCAGAAGAAGGCTTGGGTTGTGACACCAAAATCCTGTAATTGCTCACAATATCAATCTTTAAGAGATTATATCAGTTTACATAAATAAATTGCGCTGAAATACAACAATATCACAGGCACAATTTCGACGCTGCAAAGGTACAAAATAAAATAGACAACCGATGGCAAATTGCTATAAAAAATTCTAAATCCTTTACAAATAAATGCTAATCGGGCAGCAAAATACAATACTGCAGCAACGATAAGCAAGGCATTGCTAACCGTGGGCATAAGCATCACGCAGCACGACACGGGCAACAGCATCAGGCCCAGCAACGACTGCGACGCCTTGAAGCCATCGAGCCACAACTTAGTCATCACTTTGTCGGCAAAGATGTATCCCAGCAGGTTATATGCCACAATCTGAAGCAGATAGAACGCCAACGCAAGCACCGCCAGCAACCCCACATGAGCCAGCACATTGCTCTGCAGGCTGGGCAGCAACGAGGGGTTCAGGGCTCCCACGGCATAGTAGGCCAGGATGCCCTCCTGCACGCTGGTGTTGGCGATGAGTGCCGTCAGGATGCGCGTCTCGTTGAGCGTGTGGTCCTCAAAGAGGTTCTCACGGCGACGCACCGACACGATGTTGTGGATGAAGTTCTGGATGTACTTATATCCCGTGCGATAACTCAGCAGCACCAGCACGATGATGAGCAGCATCAGCCCCATCACACCGCCATTATGCAGCGGCGACGTGCCATGATGCACCGGCTCGGTGGCACCGGGCACCGACACCACAGGCAACTGCGACATGCTCGCCACGTGGGCCGTGTCGGCCAGCGTGTCGGCAGGGAAGCCTTGCGCGTACTGCGGCGCGTAATAGACAGGCGTTGCTATTGAGTCGATGGTGTCGGTTGCGGGCATGACGGTTACAATTTGCTATCGGCGCGGGGCACGCCATTCTCCAACTGCGACGCGATGATGTCGACAGCCTCACGTGCCGTGCCGGCCACACTCCACAGCGTGGCGTGCGACGCTTTCATGAATTGCTGTTCCACACAGCGGTTGAGCATAGCGATGAGCGGGTCGTAGTACCCACCGACGTTGAGAATCACCACCGGCTTGGTGATGATGCCCAGTTGTCGCCAAGTGATTACTTCGAGCAGTTCCTCCAGGGTGCCGCAGCCGCCGGGCAACGCCACGATGGCATCGGCCACATCCTGCATCTGCTGCTTGCGCTCGTGCATGTCGGCCGTTATCAGCACTTCCTCCAGCCGGTCGTAGCACCAGCCGTTGTCGACCATAAACTTGGGGATAACCCCCAGCACACGGCCGCCAGCGCCAATAGCGCCGTCGCTCACAGCCCTCATCAGGCCCATCGCGCCGCCGCCGTTGACACACACCCAGCCGTGCTCGGCCAGCAGGCGACCCAGTTCGCGGGCCGCCTCATGGTAACTGTCGTCGACGTGCTGTCCCGAAGCGCAAAACACGCACACGCTCGTATGCTCGTACCACATAGTGTCTTACTTTTCGCGGAAGAAAAGGTTAATCATCGTGCCATGCAAGTTCCAGTGCTCGCGAATTCGGTTCTCGAGATAGCGCTTGTAGGGGTCGCGTATCCACTGCGGCAGGTTGCAGAAGAAGATAAAGGTCGGCACACGTGCGTTCTTGAGCATGGTGATGTACTTAATCTTGATAAACTTGCCCTTAACTGCCGGTGGCGGATAGGCGGTGATGTCGGCCTGCAGCACATTGTTGAGTTGCGACGTGGGAATCACGATTTGGCGATTCTTGAACACCTCGATGGCCGTCTCGAGCACCTTGAAGATACGCTGCTTGGTGATGGCGCTACCGAAGATGATGGGGAAGTCGGTGAACGGCGCCAGGCGCTCGCGAATGGCGCTCTCCATCGCGTTGATGGTCATCTGGCTCTTTTTCTCCACCAGGTCCCACTTGTTGACCAGCACCACCAGACCCTTGCGGTTTTTCTGGATAATCGAGAAGATGTTCACATCCTGGGCCTCGATGCCGCGTGTGGCGTCGATGAGCAGGATGCACACATCGCTGTTCTCAATGGCGCGGATGCTGCGCAGCACCGAGTAGTACTCGATGTCCTCGGTCACCTTGTTCTTCTTGCGGATGCCGGCGGTGTCGACCAGGTAGAAGTCGAAGCCAAACTTGTTGTAGCGCGAGTAGATGCTGTCGCGCGTGGTGCCAGCGATGTCGGTGACAATGTTGCGCTCTTGCTCCATCAGCGAGTTGATCAGCGACGACTTGCCGGCGTTGGGGCGACCAACGATGGCAAAGCGCGGCAACTCCATCTCGGGCTCCTCGCCTTCCTCGCTGGGCATCAGGCGCACCACCTCGTCGAGCAGGTCGCCCGTGCCGGTGCCGTTGATGGCCGAAATAGAGAATGGCTTGCCCAGGCCAAGCGAGTAAAACTCGGCCTCGGCATAGATGCTCTCGTTGTTGTCGTCCTTGTTGGTTACCACAATCACCTTCTTGCCGCTGCGGCGCAGAATCTCCGCCACATGGTCGTCGAGGTCGGTAATGCCGTTTTTGATATCGACCACAAAGAGGATTACGTCGGCTTCTTCGATGGCCAGTTGCACTTGCTTGTTGATCTCGCCCTCGAAGATGTCCTCGCTGTTAACCACCCAGCCGCCGGTGTCGACCACGCTCATCTCCATGCCGTTCCAGTCCATCTTGCCGTACTGGCGGTCGCGCGTGGTGCCGCTGGTGTCGTTGACGATGGCGGCACGGGTCTGGGTCAAGCGGTTGAAAAGTGTCGACTTGCCCACATTGGGCCGTCCCACGATTGCTACTAATCGTCCCATATTCTATAGTTTTTTCGTTTTTCGTTACACATTTCTCTTGTCACATGCCACATCGTGTCTCACTCGATGTAGCCAAAGGCGCGCAACTTATTCTCCTGGTTGCGCCAGTCGCGCTCCACCTTCACAAAGAGTTCAAGAAACACGCGCTTGTCGAAGAACTTCTCGATGTCCTTGCGAGCCTCGGTGCCCACGCGCTTGAGTTTGGCGCCACGGTGCCCGATTACGATGCCCTTCTGGCTGTCGCGCTCCACATAAATCACTGCCATGATGTGGATTGCGTTGTCGCTCTCGTCGTATTTCTCGACAATCACTTGCGTGGCATAGGGCACCTCCTTGTCGTAAGTGAGCAGAATTTTCTCTCGGATAATCTCCGTCACGAAGAAGCGCGCGCTGCGGTCGGTGAGCGCATCCTTGCCAAAGTATGGCGGGCTCTCGGGCAGCAGTTCCACGATGCGTGCCATCAGGTTGTCGACGTTGAAGTTCTCGGTGGCGCTGGTGGGAAACACCTCGGCTTGCGGCAGCAACTGCTTCCATTGGTCGATGAGGCGCATCAGGTCGTCGTTGCCTTGGAGTAAGTCAATCTTGTTGATTACCAACAAGATGGGGATCTTCTCGCGGGCCACCTTGTCGAGAAACTCCTGATTTTTAGTGGGCGTCTCAATCACGTCGGTGACGTAGAGCAGCACATCGGCATCGACCAGCGCACCGGTGCTGTATTCCAGCATGCTCTCCTGAAGTTTAAACTTGGGCTTGAGCACACCGGGTGTGTCGCTGAACACTATCTGGTAGTCATCGCCGTTGACGATGCCCATGATGCGGTGACGCGTGGTCTGCGCCTTGCTGGTGATAATCGACAAGCGCTCACCCACCAAGCGGTTGCTCAGTGTCGACTTGCCCACATTGGGATTCCCAACGATGTTGACAAATCCGGCTCGATGTTTCTTCTCCTCCATAATCAATGTCCCTTAAGCATTGTGCATTATCTATAAAAAAGCATCGCGAGGCGTCGCACGCTGGTGGCGGTGCGTCCGTGATGCTTTTTGTCATGGGGATAAGGGAGCCGCAGCCATGCTGCGTCCCTACCCCACCGTAAGTTTAGATGGCCCAAACAATGTAAGCCGAGCCCCAGGTAAAGCCTGCGCCGAAAGCGGTGATCAGAATCTTGTCGCCCTTTTTCAGTTTGGCCTTGTTCTCATCGATGCAGATGGGAATGCTGGCTGCGCTGGTGTTGCCGCGCACCTGGATGTTGACCAGGACCTTCTCGTCGGGGAGGCCCAGACGCGAGCCCACAGCCTCGATGATGCGCAGGTTGGCCTGATGAGGCACAAACCAGTCGACATCGTCCGCAGTGAGGTTGTTGCGCTGCATAACGTCGCGGGTGGCGTTGAACATGTCGAGCACAGCGTGCTTGTACACTGCGCGACCCTCCTGATACACAAAGTGCAAGCGCGCGTCCACAGTCTCGTGGCTGGCCGGCTGAGCCGAGCCGCCGGCGCGGTATACTAAGTGCTCCAGGCCCGAGCCGTCGACGTGAAACACGCCATCGATGATGCCCAGGCTGGTGTCCTCGCTGGGCTCAATGAGCACGGCACCGGCACCGTCGCCAAAGAGCGGACAGGTGGCGCGGTCCTCATAATTGGTCATGCTCGTCATCTTCTCGGCCGATACAACAATAATCTTTTTGTACAGGCCCGACTTGATGTAAGCGTTGGCATCATAAATGCCCACCACGAAACCGGCGCACGCAGCCTGAATATCGTAGGCGTAGGCATACTTGTCGATGCCACAGCCATGAGCGATAATCGAAGCAGTGCTCGGGAAACGATAGTCAGGGTTCGACGTGGGGCATATCAGCAGGTCGATTTCCTCGGGCTTGGTACCCGTGGATTCCAACAGACGCTTCACAGCCTGAATGCCCATGAAACTTGAACCGGCGCCATTCTTCAAGACGCGGCGCTCCTTGATGCCCACGCGAGTGGTAATCCACTCGTCGCTTGTGTCGACGATGCGCGACATCTCTTCGTTGTCAAGCACATAGCCAGGCACATAACTTGCAATACCAGTAATTATTGCGTTAAGCATGTTTCTTGTTTGAAAAAAATAGATATCCTAAATAAGGTGTGTTTTATGCCACATTATTTAGGATAAACCATAATTGTTGACTGGGTCATTAAGCCTGGGGCTCGCCCATTACGTTCTTGCCACGGTAGTAGCCACACTCGGGGCAAACGGTATGATAAACATGCCATGCACCGCAGTTACTGCATTGTGCGATAGTGGGGGCTACGGCCACGTCGTGAGTGCGACGCTTGGCGGTACGTGTCTTAGATTGTCTACGTTTAGGATGTGCCATTTTCTAATAATGTTATTAAAATGTATGTTTTTATTTGTTTTCTGTCAATTTGCGCAACGCGGCCCAGCGTGGGTCGGGAGCGCGGTTCTCCGAGGGCTCCTCGGCATCGTCAAGGTCGAGCGCCCGGTGCTCGCCCAGACGCTCCATCATGGCGGAGTCGCATTGCTCCTCGCTGGCGTGTGTATGCACCAGCGGCAGGGTGAGCAACACGGTGTCGCGCACGATGGGCGCCATGTCGAGTTCGCGCCAGCCGGCAGGCACCACCAGCAGGTGGTCGCGGCTGTCATCGAACTCGTCGCCCTCTTGTCGCACGCACAACTCATAGTCGGTGTCAACAATGTGCTCCATGTCGTCGAGACACCGGTCACATGGAATCACCAGCGTGCCACGACATGTTATCACGCACTCGAATGTGTCTTCGCGCTCGTGAGTCACCTGCAACGTCACTGCCACGTGGGCACTACGCACTTCGCAGGGGGCAATTGCGTTGAAAAACTCGCCGTCGACATCATAGTTAAACTCCTGAGTGCCAAACGCCAAGCCTTTCAATTTCAAGTTCATTGAAGTCACCGTTTCAGTGAATTTTGCGTTAAAACGCCGCAAAGTTATAAACTTTATCGCTAACAATCAACGTTTTTGCCGCGTTTTTTTCCAAAATGGGTTGAAACGCCCCTAAATTTTCACAAAATTTCACCTTAATTCAATAAGTTTCACTTACAGCGATTTTCGCCCCACAACAGACAAAACCTGGCGCCGAATCAACCTTCTTTCTTTGCCCCAAGCATCCAGTGAGCCAAGGTGGGGCTGATGCGAATCACGCGGCTCACACACAAGCACAGCGCATACACGCACAACGTCATCAAGATCGAGGTGAACACGTACAGCGGGCCTGAAGTGATGTGAAGATTTAACTGCGGTGGCAAGAAGAAGTAGTGAATCAAGTAGACGTCAAGCGTGCGGCGGCCGGCAAACGCAACGGCGCGGCTCAACTTGCTGCCGTTGGCAAGCAAATGGCGCAGACTATAGAAAAAGCCGTAGACAAGGAATATTCCCAACAGGCACACCGCAAGCGCCTGCACACCATAATTGATTATCCACGGAGCGCTGGTCGTAAGCCAAGGCGTGAAAATCAGCACCAGGCAACCACTGAAACACAGCAGCAACACACCAATGCCGGCCCAATGGCCGATGAAGCGGTGGAAGACGCCAAGGTGATGACGGCACAGCAAACCGATGACAAAGAAGACGAAGTAGTGGCACAAACGGTCGACGTGTAGTTGCGACATGACGCCCCATGACACGCCATGGCGCTGGCACTGAACATATAGCAACCACATCGACAGCGACACGGCCAACAACAATAACATCTGGCTTGTGGCACTCCAGCGAAGGTGGCGGAAACTCACCGAAATGGTGTAGTAAATCACAAACATGTAGAACAACACATATGTGAACCAGTATCGCGCAAAACCATTCTCGGCAAAGGTTGTCAACGGATTATCCCAGAAAACCAACGAATAAAGAAAGAAGAAAATGGTTGCTGGGATCAACTGAACAAAAGCCTTCTTGCGCAGGCGCTTGACATAGAAACTGTGCGTCCACTCGTTCAGAGCCTTGTAGCCGATGTAACCGCTAATAAAGAAGAACATAGGCATGCGTACCAGTGTCAAAACCTTATACACTGGTGAATTGAACCCGCTCAAAACAAAGGAGTTGACATGCTGCATCACCACGAGGAACATGGTGAACGCACGCATCACATCTATATATTCTAATCGCCGAGAAGTGGGGCTATTCATTGCTCAAAAAAGGCCGCCTTTTATGGCAGCCAAACGCTAAGCCTTTTAATTTCAAGTTCATTGAAGTCTCCGTTTCCGTGAATCTTGCATTAAAACGCCGCAAAGGTATAAACTTTATCGCTAACAATCAACGTTTCTGCCACCTTAATTTCCAAAATGGCCTAAACCGCCCCAAAATCAGGGCGGGGCGTGTGTCGAATGCTCGAGGTTATTGGGGACACACGCCCTCAGCCCCTCCCGTGGCTCACAGTATCTGCTCCAGGCCGGCGGTCGTGCGGGCGATGTCCTCGTCGGTGACCAGGTAGTTGGTCAGGTCGTTCGAGAAGTAGCGGTCGTAAGCCGTCATGTCGATCAGGCCGTGGCCCGACAGGTTGAACAGAATCACCTTCTTGCGGCCCTCCTCGCGAGCCTTCAGCGCCTCGCGGATGGTGGCGGCAATGGCGTGCGACGACTCGGGAGCCGGGATGATGCCTTCGGTGCGCGCAAAGAGCGTCGCGGCCTCGAATGTCTCGAGTTGAGGGATGTCGACGGCATCGATGAGGCCGTCGTGTCTGAGTTGGCTCACGATGGCGCCGCCGCCGTGGTAGCGCAGGCCGCCGGCATGGATATTTGCCGGGGTGAACTTGTGGCCCAGCGTGTACATGGGAATGAGCGGCGTGTAGCCGGCCTCGTCGCCAAAGTCATACTGGAACTCGCCGCGCGTCAACTTGGGGCAACTGGCGGGCTCAGCGGCGATAAACTGGATATTGGCGCCGTTCTTCAGGTTATGGCGCAGGAAGGGGAAGGCCAGGCCGCTGAAGTTGCTGCCGCCGCCGAAGCAGGCCACCACCACACCAGGCATCTCGCCGGCCATCTCCATCTGCTTCTCAGCCTCCAGGCCGATGACCGTCTGGTGAAGCGCCACGTGGTTGAGCACCGAGCCTAGCACATATTTGCAGTTGGGCGTACTCATCGCCAGTTCCACGGCCTCGCTGATGGCTGTGCCCAGCGAACCGCTGTAGTTGGGGTGGTCGGTGATGATTTTCCGGCCGGCCTTGGTGCTCATGCTCGGCGAGGAAATCACCTCGGCACCGTAGGTCTGCATGATTGAGCGGCGATAAGGCTTCTGCTCATAACTCACCTTGACCATGTACACCGCCAACTCCAGGCCGAAGTGCTTTGCCGCCATCGACAGCGCGGCACCCCATTGTCCGGCGCCGGTCTCGGTGGTGATGTTGGTCACGCCCTCCTGCTTGCAGTAGTAGGCCTGGGCGATGGCACTGTTGAGTTTGTGCGACCCCACCGGGCTCACGCTCTCGTTCTTGAAATAGATGTGCGCCGGCGTGTCGAGTGCGCGCTCCAGGGCTTCGGCACGCACCAGCGGTGTGGGGCGCCAGATGCGGTACAGTTCACGCACTGGCTCAGGTATCTCGATGAATGCGTCGGTGGTGTTCAACTCCTGGTCGCTTGCTGCCTTGCTGAAGAGCGGATACAGGTCTTCGGCCTTGATGGGCTCGTGAGTGGCAGGGTGAATCATTGTGTGCGGTTTCACCGCCATGTCGGCAACCACATTATACCATGCTCGTGGTATGTCCTGCTCACTAAGTAAGAATTTTTTAGTCTGCATTTCCCTATAAAATAAGATGTGTTAAACAAAAATTGTGGCAAAAGTAGTAAAAATATTACACCCACAAGCGCATATCATGCAATTTTATGCATTTATGACATCTTTTTATGCCATTTCACCTTTTTTCCATCCCCAGCCACACCCCGCCACCACCCAGAGTTTTTCGATAATTTGCGATAATTTGCTCCAAATTTGGCATTTTCAATAAAATGTGGTAAATTTGTCAAATTATTGACCTGTACCATTAACATACGACTTCACATGGCGACTATTGAATACATACTCAAGCAAGCATCCGACATACTGTGGGGCTTCCCACTGATTATCTTGCTCTTCGGCACACACCTGTTTCTCACCGTGCGACTCAA
>JAEEGL015390912.1_pt1 | contig 11069 bp, 8 predicted proteins | sample 9134231 | NCBI WGS metagenome assembly JAEEGL01 (sample SAMN16246548, study PRJNA631951) | gut metagenome | biome: gut microbiome; feature: rumen; material: fiber-attached | host: Bos | place: Iran: Karaj | collected 2018-10
GGGTGGACGGCGACCGAAACGCCGTTGTTGAAGGGGAGCATCACGGTAGTATAGACGGGATGGTAATGCTGGCCGAAATGGTCCACGATGGTCCCGTCGACGGGCCAGGGCAGCTTTCCGCGGTTGGCGGCGAATTCGGATGAAAGTTTCAGGTCTTCCGGTTTCAGGCTGCTGACCTTGGTCTTGCGCGTTTTCTCGATGATGCGGCTGATCTCCTTGTTAAGGGCCTCCACCTGCTTGCGCTTGTCGGCGAGCTGTTTCTGGTAGCGGGCCTTGTCGCGCTTGAGCTGGCTGACCACCTTGGCGGATTCCGCTTCTTCGCGGGACAGGTTCTTGTACTCGGCCTTGCGGGCCGTGCGCAGTATGTCCGCGTCCTTCCGGAGCCCTTCCAGCCGGCTTTTCTCGGCGTCGAGGGAATCCCTGGCGGCCATGATGGAGAGGGCCTGGGTGTTGAGGGCGGAAGACAGTTTCCTCAGGTAGGCATATCGCCTCGTGGCCGGCGGGATATCCTTGCTGGATAGGATGAACATGGCCCAGAGCTGGGGATCGCGGTTGTTGTAGGCGCTGCGTACCAGCTTGTGGTAGCGCACCGTCATGGAATCGAGGTCGGACTGCAGGGAAGAGATCATCGCCTGCCTGGTGAGGATGGAATCGCTCAGGATGGAAATCTCCCTGTCGCTTTCCTTGATGAGGGCCCGGCGGGCATCGACCTTCTTGCGGGTGAGGGTGAGCCTGGAGAGGGCGGAAGCGCTGCGGGAGGCATTGTCCTTAAGCTGCCGGTCCAGGATGGCTATTTCCTTTTCCAGGGCGGCCTTCCTGGATTTCTGGCGGGAGACGTCCTGTGCGGGTGCGGCCGCCGCGAAGAGCAGCAGCAACGACAGTCCTGTAAGCAGTGCCTTTCTCATTTCTTGCTCTTCTTGTCTGCCTGGGCCTTGTAGTAATTGGCGAGGTCTTTCTCTCCCAGCGCGCGGAGTACCTCGGAGTAGTGTTCGAGGATCACGCCGCTCTCCGATCCCCCGTACACTATTGACTTCTTGAAATGCAGCCTGGCCTCCTCGTCGCGTCCCATCAGGTGAAGTATCCAGCCGTAAGTGTCCAGGAAGGTGTAATTCTCCGGCTCCGCCTCTATGGCTGTGCGGCTCATCTTCTCCGCTTTTTTCAGCTGACGCCGCTCGAGTGAGAGGTAATAGGCGTAGTTGTTCAGCACGGGGGCGTGCCGTGGATCCAGCTTCAATGCATCCTCATAGGCCCTGTAGGCCTTCTTGCGGTCTCCCTTTATGTAGTAGGTGTCACCCATGATGGAGTAGACGGTGACCTTGTCGCTTCCGGCGGCGAAAGTGAGCATCTCCTCGCAAACCTTCAGGACCTCGTCGTAACTCTTGTCCTCGGTGAGCAGCTGTATCTCTATGAGCCGGGCGCTCATGTCCCGGGGCCACTGCTCAGCATAGCGGTGGAAGTACTCCCTGCCCTTCTCCTTGCGGGAGGTGCCATAGTACCACTGCCCTGCTAGCTTCAGCATGGAGGAGTCGCTCGGGCTCATTCGTACGCTTATGTCTATCAGGGAGTCGAGCTGTGCGCTCCAGGCCCTGTAGGTGCGGGGATCGACGTGCCTGAGGAGATTGTCCAGATAGCGGGAGCGGGCCGCCGGAACCACTTCCGGATTCCTTACGAACGCGTTCAGGTTCAGAAAGAAAGAGGGGTAGTTCCCCTTCATGCGGTACACTTCCGCCTGTCCCAGGAGGGCCGGGGCGAAGTCGGGGTCGGCTTCAAGGGCGCGGCCGTAGTAGTCCAGCGCGAGGCTGTCCTTGTACTCCCCGAGGGCCTTGTCTCCCATCATCGAGAGGGTATAGGGGGAGGTGAAGCGCTTAGGGTCCCTTCGGAGCAGGTCCGTGTAGATCTCGACGGTCTTTTCTCCCTTCCCGACGGCGCCGTATGCCGAGGCGAGAGCCTCACGGTACCACAGGTTGGCGGTATCGAGGGCGGCGGCGCGGCCTATGTTCTCGATGGCTTTGTCGAACTGCCCTTCGGCATAGTCGCACATCCCCAGATAGTAGTGGACGGCGTCGTTGGAAGGGGCTTCTTTCTTGAGCAGTTCGAAGACTGCCCTCGCGGCCTTCACCTGGCCCTCGTCGAGCAGGCAGACACCGTCCAAGAGGAGGTTCTCCACGGCGGTCTCGGACGCCTTCCTCTGGGCCGATGCCGCAAGGGGAAGGACCGCAAGGAGCAGGTATGCGAGTAACTTCTTCACTGTTCTTCCACAAAAATAGTGCTTTTTCCCAGAATTATGGCTATTTTCGTGATACAGTTTAATGAGTGGTGATGCAACTTTTCGGCAAGAAAGAGCATCTTAACAATCGGGAAGCCTGGGCATCCCTCGTGGAAGGCTGCAGGCAAGGCGACAGGCGAAGCCAGAAAGCCGTGTACGACCGTCTCTCAGGAAAGATGTACGCAGTGTGCCTGCGGTATATGGGAGACCGGGAGGCGGCGGAGGATATTCTCCAGGATGGTTTCGTGACCCTGTTTACCAAACTTGACAGCTATTCCGGTGAGGGGTCCTTCGAAGGCTGGGCCCGCAAGATCTTTGTCAATACTGCACTGATGAGCCTCAGGAAGAATGACGTCCTGCGACAGACAGAAGATGTGGATGCCGCCTGGAACATCACCGCCGATTCCCCTTCGCCGATCCAGAACATCGGCTACAAGGAACTTATGAAGATGATCGCGGCGATGCCGCCCGGCTTCAGGACCGTGTTCAACATGTATGTCCTTGAAGGGTATTCCCACAAGGAAATCGCAGAGAGTCTGGGTATTTCGGAGGCCACGTCGCGTTCGCAGCTCCAAAGGGCCCGGACGTTGTTGCAGAACAAGATCAGCAAGTATTAAGATGCAGAACGAAGAAATAAAGGATCTGGACCTGGTTCTCAGGTCAAAGCTCGCGGAAGCGGAGGTGAAAGCGCCCTCGCGGTCCTGGCGTGCCATATCCTCGCGGCTGGATGCCGCCTTCGTCGCCGGTGCGGGCAAAGCTGCCGCGGCCGGTATGTTCATGCGTCCCGAAAGGAAGGCCGCCGCTCCCGCGGCTGCGTGGAAGTGGGCCGGTCTGAGCCTGGCCGCCGCTGCAGCGATAGCGGCCGGCGTGCTCCTGGTCGGAACCGCCGACCGTTCCTCGAAGATAGAAGGGGAGAGGCTTGCCGTGGTGACCCCTGCAGCTGAAGCGGCTGAAGTTTCTGCTCCCGCAGATGCCGCCACCTTGGCTCATGAAGACGCCTCAGCGGAACCCGTCGCAGCTTCGGCAGCGCGGGTGAACCCTGCAGCGCCTTCGAATCCTGCGGCGCCCTCGAAAGCCGCTCGTCAGGCAGCCCCCGCCTCCGCGTCCGGCACTGCCGTTTCCGAGGCTCCGGCGGCCGCATCCGAGATTGTCGTTTCAGAAGCACCGGCGGCCGCGTCAGCAATTGCCGTTTCAGAAGCTTCAGAGCCTTCGCAGAAAGTCGCAGCCGCTGCTGCTGACGATACTCCCGCCGCTTCTTCTTCCTCCTGGGACGATCCCTTCGCCCGTATGGAGAGGGAGGACGCGATGAAGGCTTCGAAAGCATCTTCCTCCGCTCCCTGCTTCTTCATCAACGGAGCCATGGGCGGCAACGATTCCGAGTCCAACGGTGAAACCCGCGTCAGGAGCAGCCGCCAGGATGCCCTCAGGGCGGCGAAGCCCACCGGAACGGGCATAGTTGAGAAGAGCGTCTCAGCTTTCGGCATCCCCCTGACTATGGGTGCCGGAGTGCGTTTCCCTCTCGGAAAGAAGCTTTCCGTCGGCTCAGGCCTGAACTGGTCCATGCTGACCCGCACCTTCACCGGTGTCTATACCCAGGTCGATGACAACGGGATAGTTGTGAAGACTATGGATGCTGACATCCTCCATACCATGCACTATGTCGGAGTTCCCCTGAACTTCTACTTCGACGTGGTCGGAAGCGAGACCATGAAGTTCTACGTCTGGGGAGGCGGCATGGCGGAGTGGTGCATGATCAACCAGTACAGGGTGCACAGCAATCCCAACGATATCCTCTATCGTGACCCTGTGGACAAGCTGCAGTTCTCCGCAGGCATAGGACTCGGCGTAGAATTCCGCCTCACAAAGCAGCTGGGCCTGTATCTGGACCCGAGCGCGAGGTACTACTTCCTCTGCGACCAGCCCAAGAACATCCACACGGAGAAGCCGTTCATGGTCAGCTTCGAGGCCGGTATCCGCTTCAACCTGTAATCAGTACAAGTTAAAAAGTACGTCGTTTGCTCTCCGTTTCAGGATTGCAAACGACGTTGAGTTTTTTTGGGGGGGGCGTCCTAGAACGGCAGGTCGTCCGACCCCGGATCCTCTACCGTAATCTCTACTACGGGAGTGGCAGGCTGGGGCTGGGCAGGGGCCTGGTAGGCAGGTGCGCTGTATCCTCCCTGGGCGGGAGCTGCGGGAGCGCTGTAGCCTCCGCCGTAGCTGCCTTGAGAGCCGTAACCCTGTGCGGGGGCCGCGGGAGCTCCGTAAGGGGCCCCGTCCTCGGGACGCTTGCCCAGGAGCTGCAGGTTATCGACGGTGATCTCCGTGGTGAACTTCTTCACTCCGGACTGGTCGGTGTATGAACGGGTGCGAAGGCGGCCTTCGATGAAGACCTGGGTACCTTTCCTGATAAACTTCTCGGCGACATCAGCCGACTGCCTCCAGGCAACGATGTTGTGCCATTCAGTGTTCTCGCGCAGCTCTCCGCTGCGGTCCTTGTAGCGTTCCGACGTGGCGAGAGTGAAGGTCGCGACCTTGGTGTTCCCGCCATTCCCCTCGAGGTAACGCACCTCGGGATCCCTCCCGGCGTTACCAATCAACAATACTTTCTTCAGTGACATAAGGTTTAATAATTTGTCCGGTCTGCAATTTAGGAATTTTTTTTCAAAAGATGATGCTTTTCATCGCATCGGAATCCGGAGTTTTTCCGGTCATCAGGCCATAGCCTGTCTCTGCCTGCGCAAGAAGCCACTCCTTCCCGCCTATGTATTTGCCAGGGTACCGTGCCAGGCAGGGCTGGCGGTAGTTGGCCTCGATGATGACCGGCTGGCACATCGCACAGCCGAATCCCGGGTCGAGGGCGTCCCGCAGCTGGGGCACTGCCATGGGGAGGGTGTAGATCATCAGTTCGCAGGCTGAGGCTATGATGGGCAGTTCGTCAAGCGGGCGTATCTCCCGCCCGGGGTGGGCGCTGCGGTTGCAGACGGCAATCTCCAGGCCGGAATCTTCCGCTGCAGCGGCTGCTGCCTTTCCCGCGCCCCCGTACCCTACGATGACGGCGGTGGAACCCTTGCCGAAACCGTTCGAGGCAAGCATCGCCTTGACCCCTCGGTAGTCGGAGTTGAAGCATTCGATTCCGCGGGCGGTCCTGACGCAGAGGTTCGTCGCGCCTATCTTCCGGCATTCTGCGGAAACAATCCCGCGGCCTTCGGCTTCGAGCGCGAAGACCTTCGCCAGGGCCGGTTCATTGAAGGGGGTGGTTATGTTTATGGCCCTGTACGGGCCCTCCATGAAGCGGGACCACGCCTTTTCGAACGATCCCTCTTCGATCAGGTCGTAAGCGAATTCTCCGCCGTACGCCGCTTCGAAGAGCTTCGGCGACAGCGAATGTCCGATGGGATATCCTATGAGGGCGAATCTATCCATTGCGCTGGCGTACTGCTTCGAAAAGGAGGATGGCGGCGCTGACGGAGACGTTGAGGGAGTCCATCTTTCCGGCCATGGGTATGCGGATGTGCTCGTCAGCGGCCTTTCTCCAGGCATCGGTGAGCCCCGTTGCTTCGGTGCCCATCACGATGGCGGTGCCGCCGCGCATGTCGCAGTTGTAGTATTCCGACGAATCCTGCAGCTGGGCCGTCAGGATGCGTATGCCGCGGGCTTTCAGGAAGGCGATGGCCTCGTCCGAGGGACAGCAGACGCAGGGAACGGTGAATACCGAACCGAGGGATGCCCTTATGAGGTTGGGGTTGTAGAGGTCGGTCAGCGGGTCGCAGATCAGAATAGCGTCCGCTCCGGCGGCATCGGCGCTGCGAAGTACGGCACCGAGGTTGCCCGGCTTTTCGACGCTCTCGAGCACGCAGATCAGGGGATTATCCGGGAGATTCAGGTCCCCGAGGCTAAGGCTCCGGCTGCGGATTTCGGCGACGATGCCTTCCGTCCCTTCGCGGCAGGCAACTTTGGCATAGACCTGGGGGCTGACTTTGATGATCCGGGCGCTCCCTGTGCCGAAGGGGAGGGAAGGCAGTATCTCGGGGCACCAGAAGATGGTGTCGGCCTCGAAGCCGGCCCCGAGGCAGTGCCCGAGTTCGCGTGCGCCCTCGACGACGAAAAGACCCGCCTCACGCCTTGCGGAAGACTTGGTCTGAAGCTCGAGAAGGCGCTTGACCTTCGGGTTCTGGGGGGATGTTATCAGTTCTTCGTTCATTGCAGGACTACTTCAAATAATTCGCCGTCGTAAGGGGCGGTGAGAGTGACGTCGAAGCCTTCTTCGGCAAGGGCCTTTCCGGAGGCGTTGGCGACGACTTCACCGGAAGGTCCCCGCCTTACCTGATACATGCGGTCAGGAAGCAGGTAAGGCACGAATATGGTTCTGCTTTTCTCCATGGAGCCCTGGTTGAATACCCCGACAAGGCCGCCGCTGCCGGTTTCGCTGTTGATCCGGCAGAAGCCGTCCCAGGAGCCTTCAGCGGGCTCGCCGAAGCCGGGGAGGTCCTGTCGGAAAGACATGTATCCGTGGGTCCGTTCCAATCCTTTCAGCCAGTCGGCCCATTGCCGGTAACGCTGGCGCTGTTCCGAGGGCAGTTGTCTCGGGTCTCCCAGCATGATGGGAAGTGCCCCCGAGAGGGATTTCAGATTCAGTTCATGTCTTTGCTCGTCCATCTTCAGGTTTCCGATGACCAGCGATGCAGGCGGCAGGACGGGGGAACGCCCCCAGGCGAGGTCCCGCATGCGCAGGCTGCCGACGGGAACCGGCTGCGTGATGTTCGAAAGCCAGTTTCCTTCCGCATGAAGGGCTATACCATAGTCCATCAGCTGCATTTTTCCCGCGGTCTCGAAGGTGCAGTCTATGAACAGGTCAGGGGCATCCCTGTGCAACTCGTCGAAGAGTTGCATGCAGCGTGAATAGATGACGTCGAAAGACTCGGCCCAGTCCCTGTGCAGGGCGTGGTCATGGGCATGGCAGCCAACCCGTTCCCGGTCGAAGACATAGGCGCTGGAAAGAATCGATAGGTCGAGTTTGACATAGGCGAGGCCGTACTCGCGTTCCAGGTACAGGATTTTTTCCTTTATGTAGTCGTACCAGTCCGTGCCCATGCAGCCGGTTCGGCTTCTGGCCCGCTGGTTGTGAAGGTCGGTAAGCTGCCCGTCAGCCCCCTTGACGAACCACTCCGGATGGTCCCGCAGTACGATGCTCGATGGGTCGGCCGTCGCGAGGCTTATCCAGAGGCCGGGCCTCATGCCCAGGGATTTGATGTGGTCGAAAACCGGTTTAAGCCCTCCGGGGAATTTCTTGCGGTCCACCTCCCAGTCTCCCAGATACTCCGGCTTGTCCGCCGGGGAGTTGACGTTCAGCTGCCATCCGTCGTCGATGACGAATTCTTCGACACCGCACTCGGCTGCAGCTTCGGCAAGTTCCCGGATCAGTTTTTCGTCTATGTTGCGCCTGAACGGGTTCCAGGTGTTGTAGACGAACATGGGCTTCCGGGGGATACGCTCTATGCGGACGCTCATGTGCCTGCGCACGAAATCCTGGACCACGGTCTGGGCGATCTCATAGGGATTGCCGGCGCCCTCATAAAGGGCCGTGAAGCACCCGGGGCTTTCCCATTTCTCGCCCTTTTTCAACCATCTCCGGAAGGGGAAGTCCTGCGAGGGAGTGGTCATCCCGGCAGTCAGGGACATCCCGTCCAGGAATACGGAGCTGCGTTTCAGTACCCCTACGGCTTCGTTTCCTATGGCAATACCGGCTCCCTTCCTGTTGTCCTGGACTATGATCAGGGGGTCGTCCCAGTTGCCTTCGTATGGCCCCAGCCATTTATACCTGGCGTATTGCCTCATCACCCACGACTCGATGGGGCTCAGGGTCATGGCGAAGTCTTCCACATTGACCGCTTCCAGGCATAGGTCAGCCTTCCCTATGTTCTCTACTGACAGGAATTTCCGGACAATGGGAAGGCCGGGGTAGGCCAGATATGTGAGAGTCACCCGGAATCTCCTTTTCACGTCGTCAAATGATACGACAATGCCCTTGCCGCCGTCCTTTGACTGGATATCGCTATGCCTGAAAGCCCTCCAGGAACTCTCTCCCGAATATAGGACACCGTCGACCAGGAAGGAGAACTCCCTGGAAGCGGGCCGCATGAAATCGGCTGAAGAAGAGTTTATACGGTACTTCTGCCCGCTGATATGCCCGTCATGGATGCTGATTTCACGGCGGATGACGCCGTTGTCAAGCACGAGTTGCTGCGCCCCGGCGAGAACACAGTTGAAAAGCAGAAGTATGCAGAGCGAACGTTTCATATTCATTTCCAGTCCTTGCCCAGGCTTAGGCTGCCTTCGCCGCTGATGCGAAGGGAACCGTCCCCGGAGAGGGAGAGGGTCCAGCCGAGCCTGCGGTCCTTGTTCTCGGCGGTGTAGGAGCCTCTGGATTCACTGATCTTCCAGGCGTCGATCGCGCCCGGTGAGTCGAGGACAATCACGTGGACGGAGGTGCTCTGAGTGGATGCTGAGGTCTCGATCATCTTGAATGATATCCCGCTGCCGGGCTTGCCTTCAGGGAAGCGCCCGGGAAGGGTATGATAGGCGTCGTGCACCATGGCCCAGGTGGGGCCTGCGAGACGGCCTTCCGATCCGAAGCGCTGCATCTTCATGGCGGCGCCGGGGCGTGATGCGCCTATGGAGCCGGGCTGGTCGAAGGAATACCCGAGTGCGCCATCACGGTTGTCCAGGAGCCAGTTCCAACTGGTTTTCACCGCTTCGTAGGATTGGATGCGGTCCACCACGAACACCACGTTGGAGCCGCAGAGGATGGCGCAGCGGCGGAATTCCTTCAGGGGTGCGCCGTAAAGGGCTGCGGCATCCGAAGCGATCACGGATATGTCACCCATCTTACGGCAGACCAGGCGCTCTCCGCCGAGGATGCTGTATCCTTCCGGATCCCAGCGGGGGCCGGCGGCCTTGCGGTAGCGTCTGGAGGTGGTATTCTGCATCAGGATACGTCCGTCCGCGGTCTCGAAGGTGCAGGTGTTGTGGCTGGAGGAGGCTATGTCGAGCTGCCTGGTAAGGTTGCGGTAGCAGCTGTGCCCGGGATCGGTGAGCATCCTCTCTCCGTTGAAGAAGAGCTGGATGCTGTTCACGTCGCCGTGCAGGTGTCCGGAGGCATGGCGGGGCTCGGCGGGCATGCGGAAAGCCAGGACGGTCTTGCCGTCCCAGGCGTCACGGGCGAAGGTGTCTCCGGCCGAGAAGGAGCGCAGGTCGGGATATCCGGCCTCGGCGGGGGAGAGGGGTTTAGCCGCCCCCGGGGCGAGGAGAACCGAAAGGAAGCCGAAATCGTTGATGAAGCCGAAACTGGCCATGTCGTGGACGGCCGGGCCATCGAACGGACGGTACGTCCGGTCGAAGAGCCAGGCGGCGACGCCGGCCTGGCTCGGCAGGAACTGCCCGGCCCGGCTGGCTATGTGCATCAGCAGGTCTCCCGACGGGCGGAAAGTCGCCGCGCAGTCCCCGAAATTGACGGTCCTGGGCATTATCGCCGCCACAGGCCAACCATAAACGGGCCTGCTGCAGACATAGGCGTAAGAAGCCCAGTCGACCAGCCTTGCGTACGGCTCGTAATCGCCCGATTTCAGGACTCCCGCCCTGATAAGAGTCTCGTGCGCAAGCATTATGGAGTAGGCCGCATAGTTGGAATACTGCAGGGTCTCGCCGTAGCTCCCGTCGCCCTGGAAATGGTCCAGGGCAATCTGGAACCAGTATTTGGCGTAATCCAGGGCCTCCCTGTCCTGCAGGACCGCAGCCGCGACGGTATAACCCGCGAACAGCACGCAGTTCCAGTTGTGGTAAGGCATATTGCTCTCAAGGTACCTGCGGCAGGGTATGAGCCCCTTCTCGCGTAGCGCTTCCTTGATCTCGGCGGTTTCGGCCTCGTTGAAAAGGTCTCCTGCCATGTCGAGGCAGATTCCCACGGTCCAGCTCAGATGGGCCGTTTCCAGGCTTCCCGTCATCACGCCCCCGCGGTAGCGCCTGAACGGAGGCCCGGCCCAGTCGGCCACCGGCCTTCTTACAAGGGCAAGCACGTTGGAGCGCAGCCACGAGTCTACCTTGTCCGTAGGCTCCAGAGCGTGCACCAGGGCCGCGTCGGTCATGTATTCCGACACATGATGCCACCATTCAGTGGTTGCGGAAGGGTCGGTCAGGTTCGGGGAAAGAGTCCTTTTGAGGACCCTTGAGCGGATTGCGTCGAAAATCTCATATCCAAGGGCTCCTGTTCCATCCTTCTGGAAACGGTTCACCTCCGTGCGTGTAGCAAACAGCCTCGCATCCTTTCCGGAGACGCTCCACGAACAGAGTATCCCGGCCGCGAGTATGGCTATTACGGCATACCTTCTCATATCTTCTTTTCTTTTACGTTGAATCCTTCAATAATAATTGAGGGGATGGTGTGGCAGTCTTCCCTGCGGACCCGTACTCTGATTTCCCTGCTCTCTCCCGGCATGAGGAAGAAGTAGTTGTCGGACCAGAATACCGGCAGCGCAAGGTCGCCGGTGGCGGGGTTGACTGCCTTCAGACGCAGCATCATGGCAGGACGGGGGGAATTGTTCTCCAGCCTCAGGGATCCGTTGAAGCAGTCCCCGTCTTCCGTCCATTTAACGGTTGGACGCACTTTCGTCGTCCCTACCGTATGCAGAGCCTTCAAGTTCCCTTCCTCACGGCCCTGACAATAGAAGTTCTCCGAGACCACGGATCCGTCGGAGGCGGACAGCCGGAGCCTCAGGAACCAGACCTCGCCCGCTTCGTCAGGAACGAC